>Ga0210030_1000097_pt1:10000-64020 | contig 64020 bp, 48 predicted proteins | sample CryGeymeta201523_FD_183986 | JGI IMG/M metagenome (GOLD analysis project Ga0210030, IMG submission 183986) | Groundwater microbial communities from Crystal Geyser aquifers in Utah, USA - Crystal Geyser metaG 2015-23 (SPAdes) (version 2) | ecosystem: Environmental > Aquatic > Deep...
CCCGAAATATATTTAGGTATAGCCTCGTATGAATCGTCTCGGAGGTAGAGCACTGAATGGGCTAGGGCCCTCACCAGGGTACCAAACCTAATCAAACTCCGAATGCCGAGAACGTCTGTACGGGAGTCAGACGGCGGGTGATAAGGTCCGTCGTCGAAAGGGAAACAGCCCAGATCGCCAGCTAAGGTCCCTAAATCTGTGCTAAGTGGGAAAGGTTGTGGGAATGCATAAACAACCAGGAGGTTGGCTTAGAAGCAGCCACCCTTTAAAGAAAGCGTAATAGCTCACTGGTCGAGTGGGCCTGCGCCGAAAATGTAACGGGGCTCAAGCACAGTACCGAAGCTGCGGATTTAATCCTAGAGATTAAGTGGTAGGGGAGCATTGTAGCAACCGTTGAAGGTGTACCGTAAGGAGCGCTGGAGGAACTACAAGAGCTTATGCTGACATGAGTAGCGACAATGTGGGTGAGAAACCCACACACCGAAAGCCCAAGGTTTCCTTCGTAAAGGTAATCTGCGAAGGGTTAGTCGGCCCCTAAGGCGAGGGCGAGAGCCGTAGTCGATGGGAAACAGGTTAATATTCCTGTACCTCTTTAAGCTGCGATGGGGTGACGGAGAAGGGTAGGCCATCCGGGTGCTGGACGTCCCGGTTTAAGCGTGTAGGCGGGGAAGGCAGGCAAATCCGCTTTCCTATAAAACGTTGAGACGTGATGACGAGAGCTTTAAGCTCATAAAGTGGTTGATCCCATGCTTCCAAGAAAAGCCTCTAAGCTTCAGGCTTTAAGAGACCGTACCGCAAACCGACTCAGGTGGGCGGGCAGAAAATGCTAAGGTGATTGAGAGAACTCTGGTTAAGGAACTCGGCAAAATGACACCGTAACTTCGGGAGAAGGTGTGCCCCCATCAGGTGAAGCGATTCGCACGCGGAGCCGAAGGGGGTCGCAGAGAATCGGCGGTAGCGACTGTTTACTAAAAACACAGCACTCTGCAAACTCGTAAGAGGACGTATAGGGTGTGACGCCTGCCCGGTGCCGGAAGGTTAAGGGGATGTGTTAGCGCAAGCGAAGCATTGAACCGAAGCCCCGGTAAACGGCGGCCGTAACTATAACGGTCCTAAGGTAGCGAAATTCCTTGTCGGGTAAGTTCCGACCTGCACGAATGGCGTAACGACTTCCGCACTGTCTCAACCAGGGACTCAGCGAAATTGAATTGGCGGTGAAGATGCCGTCTACCCGCGGCAAGACGGAAAGACCCCGTGAACCTTTACTATAGCTTGGCAGTGACATTCGGGACAGCATGTGTAGGATAGGTGGGAGACTTTGAAGCTGGCACGCCAGTGTCGGTGGAGTCGCCCTTGAAATACCACCCTTGTTCTTCTGGATGTCTAACCTAGGTCCATAATCTGGATCGGGGACACTGCCTGGTGGGTAGTTTGACTGGGGCGGTCGCCTCCTAAACGGTAACGGAGGCGCGCGAAGGTTCCCTCAGGCTGATTGGAAACCAGCCGAAGAGTGCAAAGGCATAAGGGAGCTTGACTGCAAGACATACACGTCGAGCAGGTGCGAAAGCAGGTCTTAGTGATCCGGCGGTTCTGAATGGAAGGGCCGTCGCTCAACGGATAAAAGGTACTCCGGGGATAACAGGCTTATCTCCCCCAAGAGTTCACATCGACGGGGAGGTTTGGCACCTCGATGTCGGCTCATCGCATCCTGGGGCTGAAGTCGGTCCCAAGGGTTTGGCTGTTCGCCAATTAAAGCGGTACGCGAGCTGGGTTTAAAACGTCGTGAGACAGTTTGGTCCCTATCTGCCGTGGGCGTAGGAGATTTGAGAGGATCTGTTCCTAGTACGAGAGGACCGGAATGGACGAACCACTGGTGTTCCTGTTGTCTCGCCAGAGGCATCGCAGGGTAGCTATGTTCGGAACGGATAACCGCTGAAAGCATCTAAGCGGGAAGCCAACCTCAAGACGAGATCTCCCTGGGGCTTAGCCCCCTGAAGGTCCGTTGGAGACGACAACGTTGATAGGCCGGATGTGTAAGCACAGTAATGTGTTCAGCTGACCGGTACTAATTGACCGTGAGGCTTGACTATATCGTCTTTTTACCAAGTTTTTCAGGAAAGCTGAATCTATCCATGACTACGCAAGATGGAGTTTTTTGCGCCGTCATCAATTCAATCGATCAATGCAATCGTAAACCAGTAATAAGGTTTTCGGTGGCTATAGCGTAGGGGTCACACCTGTTCCCATCCCGAACACAGAAGTTAAGTCCTACCGCGCCGATGATACTGCATGGGAGACTGTGTGGGAAAGTAGGTCGCTGCCGAAATTATCTGAAAAAGCCCCCAGACTCGCAAGAGTTTGGGGGCTTTTTTGCTGCGAAAAACACAGAATTTTAAGTAAAAGATTAGGTGCGATTTCCATCCAGGCCGTAGCTTTTAATTTTGCGATGCAGATTTGAACGTTCCAGACCGATAAGCTCGGCTGTTTTGGAAATATTCCAGTTATTTTCTTCGAGCTTTTGATGCAGGTACTGTTTTTCAAAAAGTTCTTTCGCATCTCGGTAGGAGTCAGCTGCGAGTGGGGTACTGTCCTCGGCGTCATCGCTGCCATGAAAGGGCGCATTTGTCGTGATGGCCGTGGGGAGATGTTCGAGGGTGATCCGCTGATCCGGGGTCATAATAACCAGGCGTTCAATCAAATTTTTCAATTCACGAATATTTCCTGGCCAGCTGTAGGCGGTCATTGCCGCCAAGGCATCAGCTGAAATTCTTTTAATCTCCCGACTTTCCTGACGACAAAAATAGGTTAGAAAGTGATCTGCCAAGCGTTGGATATCTTCACGGCGTTCTCTGAGCGGCGGAACCTGAAAGGGTAAAACATTCAGACGAAAATAGAGGTCTTCACGAAAATTTCCCGCTTTTATTTCCGCTTCAAGGCTTTTATTGGTGGCAGCAATGACGCGCACATCCACTTCAATTGTGCGATTACCACCGACGCGTTCAAATTTGCGTTCTTGCAGAATGCGGAGAATTTTGGCCTGGGTCTTTAAGCTCATATCACCTATTTCGTCGAGGAACAGGGTGCCGCAATGAGCTTGATCAAATTTCCCTTTACGCGCGACGGTCGCACCGGTAAACGCGCCTTTTTCGTGGCCGAACAACTCCGACTCAATCAGTTCTTCGGGAATGGCGGCACAGTTGACTTCGACAAAGGGTTGCTCGGCGCGATGTGATTGGTGGTGAATGGCTCTTGCGACCAGTTCTTTGCCGGTGCCATTTTCACCGGTAATCAAGACCCAGCCATTACTTGGAGCTGCAACGCTGATATGGTTTTTAAGCTGCAAAATTGGCTTGCTTTCACCGATCATTTCATATTCTTTGTGGATTTTGGCTTTCAGCGCCTGGTTTTCCACCAAGAGTTGACTGACTTTGAGGGCGTTTTGAATGCTTAAGAGAACTTTTTCCAGCGACAGGGGTTTTTCAATAAAATCGTAGGCACCGAGGCGCGTGGCTTTGACTGCGGTTTCAATGGTGCCATGGCCACTCATCATGACCACCGGCTGGTGAGGGCGTAAATCTTTGATGCGTGACAGGGCTTTCAGCCCGTCAATCCCTGGCATCCAAATATCGAGAAGTATCAGATCGGGATCTTCTTCCTGGGCTTTGCGAATCGCATCTTCGCCGGTACTGGCGAAGATGGGGCGAAAGCCTTCATCCATTAAAATGCCTTCCAGGCTTAGACGAATATTTTCTTCATCATCGACGACGAGGATTGTTTGCATGCTTTGACTCGATTAACTGTTGATGGTGCGATTTAAAGGAAGTTCAATAATAAATTTGGCCCCATGGGGTTGATTGTCGCGTACCCGAATGTAGCCATTGTGGTCGGAAATGATGGTTGAGACAATGGTCAAACCTAGTCCGGTGCCGCTTTTTTTGGTCGAAAAATAAGGTTCAAACAGACGTTCCTTGTCCGCAGCGGAGATGCCGGTTCCCTGATCAGCCACCGAAAGGGTGATGATTTGTAAGTCCTGATTATAAAGGGTTTCAATCTCAATGGCACCCTTATTCTGACTGGCCGCCAGGGCGTTTTCAAGCAGGTTTATCATAACCCGCTTGATTTGCTCGCGGTCGAGGTTAACCTGGGGCAAGCTGTCATCCTGGGTAAAATTAAATATGATGGCTTTATGTCCCTGCCGGTAGAGTACCAAAGTTTCGTTGATCAATTCATTCAAGTTGCACGCAGCAGGGTTAGTGGCGGGTAAGCGGGCAAAATTTGAAAATTCATTGACGAGATTTTTCAATTCTTCCACCTGGGTGATAATCATTTGGGTGCATTCGTCAAAGACCTTGTCGTTTTCATCAAAGCGTGCCAGGTAGCGACGGCGCAGGCGTTGCGCCGACAGCTGAACCGGGGTTAAGGGGTTTTTAATTTCGTGGGCGATGCGGCGTGCTACTTCGCGCCAGGCGGCCATCCGTTGCGCCTTGACCAGCCCGGTCATGTCATCAAACACGACAACTGTCCCCATGAATTCACCTTGTTCGTCCTTGAGGGTTGTCAGGTTGACCATCAGGCTGATGGAGTCATTACCAAAGGGCAGGGTCAGTTGCTGGCGAATGCTGCTCTGCCGGCTCTCGAACAATTCCTTGAATAATTCTTTAAGTCGGGGCAAATAGCTCGCCGGGACAACTTCACGAAAATCTTTGCCGATGACGCTAGAGGCCTGAAAATGGAGTAATTTTTCTGCCGATTTGTTGGCCGTGGTCAAGCGACCGTTACGGTCAACCGAGACAATGCCGGCGGTGACATTGGCGAGAATGATGGCCATGTAGCTACGGCGCTGCTCCAGTTCGGCATTGGTTCGTTGCAGGTTGCGATTGGTGGCTTCGTGCAGATTCCGCCCTTCACGCAGATCGGTTGTCATTTTATTAAATGCGTTAACGAGCGTTCCTATTTCGTCATTTGCGGGGCTGGTGAGTTGAATTTCCAGATCGCCCGCTGCGACCCGGCTGGTGGCATTGGCTAAATCCTGGATGGGGACGGTAATCCCACGGGCCAGTTGAAAGCCAAACCAGATAGCGAGAAAAATAATGATCAGGGCAATCAGCAACAGGACAATGACATAGCTTTGCTGAATCTGGGTTTTAATCAGCTTGGTGGCTTTGTACTGATCGACCGAACTGGATATTTCTTTCATTTTTTGCACCAGCGAATAGGGGACATAGTGGTTGACAACCACGACCCCGACAACATCATCTGGATCCCAGTTCGAATGAATGGGAACAATACCCCGAATCAAATCGGCCTTGCCGACCGGAGTAATTTCTGAAAATTTATCACCCTGCAGGCCTTCCTTGACGGGATCCGAGGTGGCTGATGTGATTTCAATAATGGGCAATTTCGGGTTGGCTACGCGTACCAGTTCTTCATGGGTCGCAGAAAAAACCTCAACAATTCCGAGATTGTATTCTTCCTGTTTCCGTTTGATGAGTTCTTTGAGCTGCATGAGATTTTCTTCGTTGAGCAGTTTGTCTTGTTTGATGCGGTTGGCAAGCTGATCGGCGTAATAGAGTGCGGTTGCTTCAGAATTGCGGTAGTAGGTTTTGGCGACTTCCAGCGATTCATCCATTGCCGACTCGATTTGTTGATTAAACCAGTTGTCAATGCTGTTGCGGATGAACCCCGCGGAGGCGAAAAATAACAGCATGGTTGGGATCAGAGACAGCGCAACAAAGGCCCCGACAAGTTTGCTGCGCAGGTGGGCTCCAGGCACCCCCTGATGTCGTTCCAGTAGCAGTTTGAAAAGGTTACGGAAAATCAGAAACAAAAAAGTCAGCACCAATAAGATATTGATGTTGATGACGGCTAAGGTCATGATGCTGTTGGACGGGGTTAATGCTGCCGTGGCTTGATAAAGTTGAGCTTCAAATTTGGGTAAGAGCACAAGAAGAAGGGTGACCAGTACCAGTAAGATCCACTCAGAGTAGCGTCGTACGGGCTTGATCGGGGTGGTGCTCATGCAGATCCCTTGAATAATGTGTGACCGCAGGAATAACCAGAATTATCGCAGAATAAACATGGATCTGGCAAATGATCTGTCCGGGTGATGCGGACAGGGGGAGATTTTACGCCACTATCAGTTTTTGCTCCAGGCCAAATCAACCGCAAATGCAGGGGAATTTTGGCGTTGAGCTTCCTGGGAGGTGATAGCGTCGAATTCCAGCGTTGCCCAGTGATCTGGATTGGCGAGAATTTTACGCACCATTTTTGCGTTCAGATCATGCCCCGCCTTGAACGCCCGGATATGACCGAGCATCGGGGCTCCAAGGAGACTGAAGTCGCCGCAAGCATCCAGAATTTTATGCCGAACAAATTCATCGCGATAACGAAGTCCCTCGGGGTTTATAACGCCGCCTTCATCAATGACTACGGCATTGTCAAGAGACCCACCACGCGCCAGACCGACGGATTTCAGATGTTCAACTTCGTGCAGAAAACCAAAGGTTCGTGCCGGAGCAATGTCGCGCTGAAAGTTTTCGCTGGTGAATTTCATGCTGTACTGTTGCACGGCAATCGCTTTGTGCTCAAAGGCAATGTCAAAGGTAATTCTGAAAAAGCGTGAGGGAATAATGCTGATGCGCTTATCGCCTTCAATCAGGCTGATAGGTTTACGGATGGCGATGAATTTGCGACTGGCAAGCAGAGTCTCTGTGCCGGCTTTTTCAATTGCCGCGATGAAAGGCGCCGCACTGCCGTCAAGAATCGGTACTTCCGGGCCATCGATATCAACATGGAGGTTGTCAATTCCGCAGGCGGAAAGCGCCGCCAGAAAGTGTTCTACCGTTGATACGGTCAAGCCATCACGGCCCAGAACCGTTGCCAAGCGGGTATCGACAACATTTTCAACTTTTGCCGGAATCGCAGCTGAACGCTGAGCGTCACGACGATAAAAAATAATTCCGGTTCCGGCAGCAGCCGGGCGCAAACGCAAACAGATGTTGGCACCAGAGTGCAGACCGATGCCTGAAATTTCTATGGGGTTCTGTAGGGTGCGTTGCAAAATCATATCCAGTATTCCACTAAGAATTTGTGTGAATTTATGCGTAGTAATGCAAGGGTGCTGTTGTTCCAGCAAGGTTTATGCCGATTGAAATACGTATTTTAACCTCTGGTTATTAATGAACTAATTGGCCAGGTTCTCCTGGTGGTGGGTTGATGTCCGTCTCTTGTTGTTGTGCTGCTGCTGCGCTTGGTGCACAGAAACCACAGTTGTTCCCGGGTTCAGAGGCGCCCTGAGCGCAAAATGGCGATTGCCAACCCCAACCCGAGAAACGCGGCAATGGAATATCCAAGAAGACTGATGAGCGGAAAGCCGAATAAAATAGGGCCTTTTTCGGTTTGCATGACCAGCGAGGAGCCAACCACCAGGGCTGCAATGATTAAGCTGAAAGAAATCCGGTTGGTCGAACGATCAAGGTCGGTAATGAGTTTCTGGAGTCCACGATGCTCAAGGTCAATCTTGAACTTATTGCGATTGATCCGTCCAATCAGCTCGCGTAAGTCATGGGGCAGGTGTCGCACCAGGTTGCCATAGTCACGCCCGGTCGCCATGACATCTCGAGCCATCCATCCTGGGCTGTAGCGCGTCTGGAGTAGCTTTTCAAGCTGGGGGCGAATTTGTTCCATCAAAACAAAATGGGGATCAAGCTGACAGGTTACACTTTCAATTGTGACGAGAGCCTTGGCCAGGAGGACTAAATCTGCCGGGAATTTCATGTGATGGCGGTTGAGTAGATCAATGAATTCGCGAAAGAGTTTGGCCGTATTGATTTCGGATAGACTCAAAGAGTAATAGTCGTCAATCATTTCGCTGATATCGCGCTTGAGCAGTCTGCGATCAACGTCATCTGAAATTTCTCCGGAATAAGACAGCAGGGTGATCATCCGTTCGGCATCGCGCTGATGCATGGCAATCAAGAGGTCGCAGAGTTGTTGTTTGAGCTCCTGATCCAGACGGCCGATCATGCCGAAATCCAGGAAGCAGATCCGCCCGTCAGGAACGACAAAAATATTGCCAGGGTGGGGATCGCCATGAAACATACCGTGAACCATGACCTGCTCAAGCAGATTCCGTGCAACCATGTTGGCCAGTTTGGGGCGGGAAAACTTCTGACTTTCCAGGCGTTTGATATCGTTTATTTTGGTGCCGTCAATAAATTCCAGGGTCAGAATGGTCTCGCAACTTTGATCCCAGAAGACCTGCGGGGTCTTCAGCTCATCAGAATTGGCAAAATTAGCGGCAAAACGCTCAATCGTGTGGCCTTCGCGGGTGAGATCCAGTTCACGGAAAAGGGTGCGGCGGAATTCGCGGACGACGCCTGTTGGATCGAAAAAATCCAGGCCGGGCAGGTGATGTTCAATCAGATAAGCCAGGCCTGCCAGAATATCCAGATCTGTTTCGAGTAACGCCAGAACTCCTGGGCGGCGGATCTTTACCGCGACCAGCTCGCCCGAATGGCGGCGCGCTTTGTGAACCTGGGCGATGGAGCCTGCGGCGATGGAAACATCCGCGAATTCGGCGTAAAGGTCTTCCAGGGGGGCTTTTAACTGTTTTTCGATTTCGGCCCGAATGACATGGGAGCTGATCGGTGGTACCCGATCTTGCAGTTTGCGAAATTCCTCAGCATATTCAAGGGGAATCAAATCGGGACGGGTCGACAGAATCTGGCCCAATTTGATGAATGTCGGTCCCAGTTCTTCCATTGCCAGCCGGAGGCGCACCTGAGTGGTTAAACGTTCGAACTTTTTCGACATGGTGCCCAGGGAAACAATGCGCTTACCGATTTCCAGATAGTAATCGATATTCAGTTGTTCAATGATCTGGCCAAAGCCGTATTTGATCAGGACGCCGAGTATTTGGCGGTAGCGCTTGAGCGAACGCAGGTTACGGTTGATGCGGGCAAAGGTCAGCATGAGGATCCGTGTGGCTCAGGATTTTGCAGCAGACTGCTGCTCCAGTTTTGTCAGCCGTTGGTTGAGTTCGTCGAATTCCGCTTTGGTAACGAAACCAAGGCGATCGGCCGCTTTAAGAATTTCTGTGCGCGCCAGATCTTCGAGCTTTTGCTGGTTTTCCTGGGCACTGTGCTGCAATTTATTCAGAAACGCCTTGCCCTCGTCTTCGGTCAGATTGAGGCGTTCCTTGAGTTCATTAAGCAGTTCTTCCGATTTTTTCTGGGTCAGCGCCAGAGTGCCGGCACCGGTCAATAGAATTTTTTCGATAAAATCATTCATCTTTGCCTCCGCTTTGTGTTTTGTGGGCTTTTGCCGGCTGGGGAAGATAACGATCTTTTTCTGAATAGATACAGCCGCAATACTGCTGGCGGTAAAGACCCATCTCTTTCGAAATTTGAATGCCCTCCCGCCAGCCGAAACGAAAATCCTGGTCGATGAAAATCAGCTGATATTGCGCCGCCAGTTGGTGGCCAAAATCGATAATCTGGTTTTGATTCTGGTAGCGCGAATAGAGCAGGGTGGTAGAAAAGGCTTCAATGCCAAGCTCGGTTGCTTTTTGCGCGGTTTTTTCCAGGCGCGCGAAGTAGCAGTAGCGACAACGTTGTTGGGGACTGTCGGCAACCTGGGCCAGAAATTCTTCGAGCAGATACTGGTCTTCGACCTGCAGCGGTAATTCGACCTTTTGCGCATATTCTTTGGCCGTCTCCAGGCGTCGGTGGTATTCCTGGTAGGGATGAATGTTGTGGTTGAAAAAATATCCGGTGAGATTATGATTCTGTTCGCGCAATTTCTTTACCGGATAAATCGCACAATTTCCACAACAGACATGCAGCAGAATGTTCATGGCCGCTCCCATGTAATTGATTCAAAGGTTCCAGCTCTCGTATCTGTCAATCAGAAAGCTGTTTTCGTGGTGGCAGAGGCAGTTGCTGCCAGATTTTTTTTGCTAGGCGCTGTGCCGCTGCCGGCTGACGCGTATGACTGTAACAGAGACGTTCTACTTTGTCCTTAAGACTGTGTAAATCGGCGCGATAGTTTTCTAGAATCGCCGCGGTCTGCCGACGATCTTCCGGGATTTCGATGGTCTCTAATCCCAGACTGCTGGCCAGAAGGAGTGCTTCCTGAGTTTCTACGCCCGAGACGTTCAAGATTTGTCCTTTGGCGTCGACAAGTTGGTATTCTCCCAGAAGTTCCTGTTTGACGTGCAGCGGTGGCGTAAAACGATACAACTTCAAGCGACCGGTCGCGTAGCGATAAAGATAGGTCTGGGGAAAGCTTGGAATGCCTTCGGTTTCAAGTTGCTTGAGCAGTTCCTGCGGAAGCTTGCGCTCAATTCTGGCAGTCGTTCCCCCCGGCTGAGACACCTCCGAGGCAGTGAACTCGGCGTTATCGGGTGAAAATTGTGGGCTCAGATGCAGGGTTTTTGACAGGCAGCGATCAATGCCTGCGGTGGTTGTTTCGTTGACCGCCTGTTGGTAAAGCTCGTGGGCGAGTTCCGGCGCGGGAACCAGCCATCCGGACAGAATCCCTGCGGTCAAAATATCGCTATCTGCGTTTGGGCGCAGATTATTGATGCGTATTTTTTGCAGGTATTGCCCCAGGCTGCTGCGGGCGTAGAGAGTCAGAAGCGCGAGTTCGATCCTGGGAGCAAGATCGTCGGTTAGCACCTGGAGTTGCTGGGCTTGATAAAGTTCATAGAGCTCGGTGGGAAGTTCGAGGGTGTAAAACAGTTCTCTGGCCGCGATGGCCGCCGTCGGGTTGAGTTCGCGTTGGCGTTCGCTTCCGTCGGCCAAATGACAGCGGGTCAGAAGACGATTGCTGCGACGTTCGAGGCAAAGCTGCTGGGTTTCCTGGGGGCGAACCCAAAGATCAGTGATAACGAAATGGCTGAAAAGTAATTCACAAAAAAAAGTATTCTCTAGCAGAAATAGCCACTTATGGGGCAGTTCCAGTTGTATTTCAGCCCCCTCCGGGCAGAGTCCCAGCAGGTGGGCCGCCTCGAACACCCAGTAAGGCAGGTGCCCCGGCAGGTTGAGGTGCCGATTGGGCCAACTGGTGCGCAAATGTCCCGCCAGAGCTCGCCGCAGCGGTGTTTCGGGGCGCAAATTATCACAAAAAAAAGCGTGAATTTTGTTGTCGTCAAACGGCGTGTGGAAGCAGAAACTGTCGCCCCATTGCTGCCGGGGGTGAGGCCGGTCATCAAGGGTGCGCAGCATAGTATTGGCCGCCAGTTGTGCCGCGGAGTTTGAGGTTTCATGCCGACAATCCGGCGCCAGCCAGGGGGCGTGAAAGAGCCGTCGGTTTTGTCCTTTGGGATTGATTGTCGCAGGTTCACGCGCGTACCAGTGGTTAAGGAGGGCGCGCAAAATGCCCTGGCTTCGTGTGCTGCCGGGATGCCAATCGAGTTGTTTGAGGCGCAGCAGCAGATGATGAAAGGCAATCCGTGCTTCCTGCGGTAGTTCTTGCGTTGTCGGTGGATGTAGGTTTTGCATCAGGCTGACCAGTGGTTCCGGTAGTTGTGACAACTGTTCCTGCCAGCTTCCCAGCAAATTGTCTGGGGGCAGATTTTCAGCGGCGGGCTGCCAGTGGAGCAGACTGAGCAACCGCAGCAGGGTCAGGCGATTCCAATCTGTGGCGATTTGCTCGCAGGGGCGTATTTCGTAGCGCGGGCTCGCCGCTGTCCGGCAGTATTCCACCAGCGCCGGTTCCGCACGCAGCAGGGTTTCAAGAAACAAATTGATCAGATAGAAGGGCGAAAGGTCTGCGGCATCAACGCGTCCGGTGACCGAGAAGAGCTTGAGTTGCTCCAGCACATCATAGAGCAGCCGCTGAAAAAAAAGCGGATCATCTTGGTGGCCGAGGACATGGGTGCTCACAAGCTGGTTGCTCCCGGTGCCGGTTTCAAAAATACGCACCTGCTCTTCTTCCCATGAGACAAAATGGCGTAATCCCAGTGCGGCGGCGGCAGCCGCTTCTTTGACATATTCAGCGTTCGGTGTTTTCTTATCGGGTAAGAATATCAGTCCGCCCGCAATGAGGCTGCGGCGGTTAATCCATAAAATCAAGGGGGGTTCGCAGCGTCCTTTGGCCGTTTGCAGGGGGCAGTAAAGATCGACCCGGCGGAAAGGGGTGCGGCCAGTGTCGATCATCTGCTCGGCCCAATTGGCCAGCTGGCGCGCAAAAAGAGTGAGATCCTTGGTCTTTGACATGGTCACATCATGCCGTTGCTGACCGAATTAGTCAAACAGGCGGCCATTGCGGCTAAGGTCTTCTGGGGTTGTGTGAAAATGGGCGTAACAAAGTTCGGTTGCCACTCGCCCTCTGGGGGTGCGGTGCAGAAAGCCTTGCTGAATCAGAAAGGGTTCGATGACATCTTCGATGGTATCGCGTTCTTCACCAATGGCAGCAGCCAGGGTATCAAGGCCGGCAGGGCCGCCCTTGAATTTTTCGATCAGAGTTTTCAGCAGCAGGCAGTCCATAAAATCCAGCCCGCGGGCGTCGACTTCGAGCCGGCCCAGGGAACGGTCTGCGACTTCGCGGGTGATGACGCCATCTTCTTCAATTTCGGCAAAATCGCGCACCCGGCGCAGGAGTCGGTTGACGATGCGTGGTGTACCGCGACTGCGGCGGGCAATTTCGCTGGCGCCCTCGGGCAAGATCTCGATTCCCAAAATTCTGGCGCTGCGGTTGACGATACTGGTTAATTCGGCGTCGGTGTAAAATTCGAGACGGCTGATGACCCCGAAACGATCGCGCAAAGGCGAAGAGAGCAGCCCGGCGCGGGTGGTGGCCCCGACCAGGGTAAAATGCGGGATATCCAGCTTGATGCTGCGCGCCGAAGGTCCCTGACCAATCATGATGTCGAGCTGGTAATCTTCCATCGCTGGGTAGAGAATTTCTTCAACCACGGGGGAAAGTCGATGAATTTCGTCAATGAAAAGCACGTCGCCCTCTTCCAGATTGGTCAAGACTGCGGCCAGATCACCCGCCTTTTCAATCACCGGCCCCGAGGTGCTTTTGATCGCAACCCCCATTTCTTGGGCGATAATGTTGGCGAGAGTGGTTTTTCCTAAACCGGGTGGACCATAGAATAAAACATGGTCGAGGGCTTCCTGACGTTTGCGGGCGGCGTCGATAAAGACCTGCAAGTTGCGTTTGGCTTTGCTTTGGCCAACGTATTCCTGCAAAGTTTTCGGCCGCAGGCCCGAATCAAAAAGTTGATCTTCACGCTTTTGCTGTCCGGTTATCAGGCGTTCTTCCATGGGGGACTCGTTTTATCTGCCAGCTTATTTGCGCAGAAGACGCAGAGCGTTTTTAAGCACATCTTCAAGGACGGCATCCGCGGGCAGGTCGAGAGACTTGAGCGCGCGGCGGGCCAGGTTTTCTTTGTAGCCCAGGTTTATCAGGGCCGAAAGAGTATCTTCCTGCATTCCGGCACTGCCGCCAGTCGGGTGTGCCGGGCTGCCTGATTCCGTTTCGGCGCGAAAATGCGCCGATTTTTCTTGCAGTTCGAGAACCAGACGCTCCGCACTTTTTTTACCAATGCCCGGAATGCTGATCAGTCGCGTAATATCTCCCTGGTTGAGGGCTGTCGCCAGCTCCTTTGCTTCCATGTGGGAGAGGATGGTGATGGCCAGTCGCGGGCCAACTCCGCTGACTGAAATTAACAGGGCAAAGAAATTTTTATCAATCTCGGAAAGAAAACCGTAGAGGTTGATAGCATCCTCGCGGACACTGGTGTAAATGTGCAGACGCACTTCGCCCTTTTCGGGCAAAGCGTAAAGGGTGGGCAGGGCAACCTGCACCCGATAGCCGACACCGCCGACATCAATGACAATGCCATCGGGGTGACGCAGGGCAATGTGGCCACGAAGCAGAGCAATCATCTTTGTCCTCGACTGGCTAATTCCGGCCGCATTATCTTGCCTGCCAACCGGTGGCTGTGAGCGTGACAGATGGCAACGGCGAGAGCATCAGCCGCGTCTTCCTGGGCAATTTCCGGTAAGCTCAGCAGGGTTCTGGTCATTTGCTGAATCTGCGTTTTTGCTGCCCGACCGTAGCCAACCACCGCACTTTTGACTTGCAGGGCGGTATACTCGGCAACCGGCAGATTTGCCCTCACGCCTGCCAGCAACGCAATGCCCCGCGCATGGCCAAGTTTGAGCGCCGAGGCCGGGTTGCGGGCGACAAACACGCGTTCGACCGCCACGGCTTGCGGGTGAAATTCCTGAATCAATTCTTCCAGGCGCGTATAGATAAGATTGAGACGGTCAGCCAGCGGCGCGCCGCTGCGGGTGATGATTGCACCATTATCCAGGTGAATCAGGCGATTCCCCTGTTGGTCGATGAGACCATAGCCCGTGGTGCGACTGCCGGGATCAATGCCGAGAATTCGCATAAAAGTGGGGTTTCTGCCTCTGTGTGTGGCCTACTTTTTGAGTGAACGCCGCCGTTCAAAGCGCCTTTACCCCATGATCCTTTCCATTTCTTCATCCGAAATGTCGAAGTTGGCGTAGACGTTTTGCACGTCGTCGTTGTCTTCAAGAACATCAATCATTTTCATCAGGGATTCGGCTTGTTTGCCTTCGACCGGGGACATATTCTGTGGAATCATGGTGACTTCCGCCGACTCAAATTTAAAACCCTTGGCATCCAGCGCATTGCGCACGGTTTCGAATTCGGCGGGATCGGTCACCACCTCGATAACGCTGTCTTCTTCTTTGACATCTTCGGCTCCCGCTTCGAGAGCAGCTTCAAAAATCGCCTCGAAATCGGCATCTTCCGGGAAGATGATCTGACCTTTGCGGTCAAACATAAAGGCGACGGAACCGCTGACACCCAGGCTGCCGCCGTATTTGGTGAAGGCATGGCGCACGTCGGCAACCGTTCGGGTGCGGTTGTCGGTCATGAATTCGACAATAACCGCCACGCCGCCGGGGCCATAACCCTCGAATAAGCCTTCTTCGTAGGTAACGCCATCGAGATCGCCGGTGCCTTTTTTGATGGCCCGCTCGATATTATCTTTCGGCATATTTGCTTGTTTGGCCTTGTCGACCGCCAAGCGCAAGCGTGAATTCGCCTCCAGGTCACCGCCACCAATACGGGCGGCAATAGTAATTTCTTTAATAAATTTAGTGAAAATTTTACCGCGTTTCGCATCCTGAGCGCCCTTGCGGTGCTTGATGTTTGCCCATTTACTGTGGCCTGACATTTTCCAGCTCTCCTGCTTCTGTTACCCCAGGCCGCGACCGTCGGATCAACGGCGGTCATTTCTTACGGTGTGTCCTGGGTTCAAAGTTTAATGTTCTTGAGGGATCGGGCGGTAGCCGGTCACTCTGAGTTTATCGATAATTCCGGTCACCCCTTCAACCGCACGCGCATTGGCAAGGGCGGCCTTTTTCTCCGCATTGCTGTAAACATGGCCTTCCAGTTTTGCTTCACCATTTTTGACGCTGATCTGGAAGGTCAGATCCTGGATGCGTTCATCGGCCAAGCGCTCGATCTGGATTTTTTTCTGCAGAATCAGATCGCGCAAGCGGTCTTTGGAGGCCGATTTTTTTTGTTGCAAATTGGAATCTTCGACCCCATGAATGATCATTTTGACGGCGGTTTCTTCGCTGATCTTTTCGGTATTGATGATCAGATCATAATACAGAGGATCTTCCCAGTCGCGATCATGATAATATTTGATAAATCCTGCGCGTTGTTGATCACTTTTACGCACCAGATTGTAGGCCAGATCCGGATCAATCCATTCCCGCTCGGCCCAACGCTCGACGCGCAGATCAAAGGGCGCAATCACGCGAACCCGCAAAACATTGTCAATCCCCACCAGAAGATCCTGCCCACCGCGGCCATAGATAAAGACATTCCCCTGCAGCGCCTGCTCAAGGACAATCAGCTGGATGCGATGCATCCCCAGTTCAATTTGTCGATCCAGGTGCTCAATGAACGCCGGAGGTTTTTCGTCGATTTGGGTAAGTATTTCCTGGGTCAAACCGTAGGTTGGCGCAATATTTTCCAGCGCCTCACCATCAACCAGACGATAGCCCAGCGCCTCAACCGCTTTCTGAACAATTGGAATGCCGCCACTGCCCATTTCGCGAGAAATTGTAATAATTGCCATGTGTTTTCTTCTCCACTCTGTTTGATGCCGTCACAAGTCACGCTTTTTGAAAAGGTGTGCCAGATCAATAAGATAGCAGCTTTCTTTCGGGCTGATCCCCGCCGGGAAATCTACCAGCCCGCCATACTGGCATGATTTAATATATTTTTCAACAATCGCGCTTGGGGCTCGCAAAAGTCGAGGGTTATTTTTCACCCTATGCCAATGTCGCGAATGCGGCGTGCACAGAGAAGTTCGGCGTTTGCGAGACCTTTGCCCTGGATCAAAACCTTGAAGTTTCCCCCCATGCCGCCGTCGGGCAGAATCAGGTTTTTTAAGGTCATGCGCAGGGCTTGGGCGCGCTGTGGATTGGTTTCCTGGGCCTGAAGCCGCAGCAGCTCTTCAATGAATCCGAGGCCGAGTAAAAAACGGTATTGTTCCCCCAGATACAAGGTCTTTAAGCCGACGTGGCGGCCAAGGGTTTCCAGCAGGGTGAAATTGACGTGGGCGGTGATATCCTGATAGCCGAGATGTTGATAAGGGTTTTCATGAGACTGGTGGCGATAATAGCACAGCAGGGTACCATTGCGCCGCCAGGGCGCCAGCAGTTCGGCGGCCGGGTAGCCGTAGTCGATGGTCAATACGGCGCCCTGTTCGACCAGTTTTCCAACCTGGGTTATCCAGTCGATGGCGGCCAGGTTGACTTCGGTGCGATTGCCGTCGACCAGGGGGGTATCGCAGAGGACAAAATAATCCTCCAGCCGGGCATCGCTGAGCTCGCCCAGGGTTTCGACGAGTTGTCCCTCTTCCAGCCCCACTTTGATTTCGCGCAATTCCCCGTCCTGTCGGGTCACCAGATGCACCGGAAAGGCATCGATAAGTTCGTTACTGACAAAGCAGCCGCGAAAAGGAGTCAGCTGGTCGAAGTGACACCAGTCGACTTTTCCCGCGCTCAAGTGACGGGCGAGACGCTGCTGCTGGTTACGACGATGGGTTTCGCTGACCTCAACAATGCGGTAGCTCAGTTGAGCGTAAAATTGCGGAAACTCTTCGGCCAACGTATCGAGAATATCCAGGGCCAGGTAACCCTCGCCTGCGCCCTGTTCCACCAGGGTGAACCCACCGCCGCCCATCAGCTGCCGGAATTGGGCAATTTGGCGTGCAATCAGACGTCCGAACAGGGCATGTACGCTCGATGAAGTAAAAAAATCACCCTGCTTGCCGATGCGCGTGCGTTCAGAGGTGTAATAACCGTATTGCGGGTGATAAAGGCAAAGATCCATGTAGCGGGCAAAGCTTATGGGGCCTTGCTGTTCGATGAGATCCCCAATCAAGCGTTTAAGCTCCGGGGATTCCTCCACGGCACAGACATCCATATAAAAAACCTCGTTGTTCAGAAGATCGCGGTTGTTGGTCAATTCAGGGAATCAGGCGAGCTGTGAATCAGGGAGCGCCCTGCAATGTCGGATAGTTGCGCAGTTGCCAGGCCCAGATACCACCATTCAAATTGTAAACCTGGCCAAAACCTTGTTTCACCAGGTATTTGCTGACAAGGTCGCTGCGTGACCCCACCGCACAGTAAATCAGCAGGGGCCGGTCTTTAGGGATTTCATCTATACGTGCCATCAGTTTGTCGATGGGAATCAGATGCGCGCCATCGATCCGCACCTGGAGATATTCCTCTGGTGTGCGCACGTCGAGCAGGTAGGTATTTTTATTCTGTTGCAGCATTTGCCGTGCATCCGGTGCCGACAGATTTTGAACCTGGGCCGCCTGGACGAAGGTACAGGACAGCGCAAACAACATTAACATGAATAGGATTCGTTTCATCGGGAACCTCGTCGTTAGCAGGATTTTTGCGCATCATAGCGCGGTTTGATCGCGGCTGAAAGCCGCTCCCACAAAAAAAGATGGTTTTTTGCCTTTGCGCAGTTTGATCGTGGCTGGAAAGCCACTCCCACAGGAGTGGGGCAATTTTCATCCCTTGTGTTCCCCCTGGTTGTGGGAGCAGCCTCTATTTGTGGGAGCGGCCTCCCGGCCGCGATGACCAATCGGATTGTGTGATTTTGCGGCGCGGTCAAGGCTGGCCATAAATGATGCGCCGATTGAGGCTGTACTGGAAATGGGCGTATATTTTCAGTTGTTCATGGGGATACTGGCTGGGCAGGGGGCCGAAGGGGGCGGCGCGGTAGACCGCCATAATTGCTTCATAGTCGAGAATTTCAGAACCCGAACTTTCCAGCGGCAGCGCATCCATCAGTTCGCCCTTGCGATTGATGGTAATTTTGATCAGCAGGGTGCCTTCAATGCCGCGACTTGATGCCTTGACCGGATAGTTCCAAACGGCTTCGACCCGGTCATGGAAACGCCGGAAAAAGGAGAGCAGCTTGTTGTCCATCTGTTGCAGATTCAGCCAGATTTCGTCATCTTTCAGGGCGATATCTTCGCGTTTTTTGCTGCGTTGCTGCTCCTGTGAATCAAGACGCGCCAAGGTGCGCGGCGACAGGCTGGTGAGATCCTTCAGGCTGGGAAGATAGATGGGCTGCTCAGGAATACCGGCCTGGGTCTCTTGTTCTGGTTGGGGCTGGGGTTCTGGAGGGCGTGTTTTTTCAGCGCCCAGATCCGCCAGGGGCGGTGTCGGAGCCAGCTTGCCCGCTTGCACCTTTTTGTCGGTTCGGGGCTGTTGCTGTGCCGGCGTCTGTGCCGGGGCCGGGGCCGGGGGCTCTGGCGCGGCGTTTTGGCTGGTTTGCTGGTCGCGACTGTCGGCGGCGTCGGGGGCTTTTTCCTGGGCAACTTTCTGATCGCGAGCGGCAAGGCGTTCAGCCTGATTCGGGGGCTGGGGTTCGGTGGCCGCGGGTTGATCAAGTTCAAGCCATTTGCGCCGCTCTTCAAGGGCCACCGGAGTTTTTTCAGGCGCTTTTGCCGTTTGGGGCAGAACCGGCTGATTGCGCAGCACCAGGGCCAGGCCCAGGTGCAACAGCAGCGAAAGCAGCAAAAAAAGATAAAAGTTCCGGCGTAAGGTTTTTTTATTTGTGGGGCGATTTTGCGTCATGGTGCGTCAGTATACTCCCTGCCTGCGTTGCCGACCAGCCCTGCCGAGCCCAAGAAACGCGTTGACCCCTGCCGAGAAAGTTCGTTATAAACGATACTTCTTTGTGTGCCGGATCTGTGGCATTTATTTTATCGGTGAGACATTTAACCAGCAAAAAAAACTCGTAAAAGGGAGACATAGCTATGCATCTGGTCGAACAAATTAAAGCGAAAGCTCAAGGAAATCTGCAAACCGTCGTTCTGCCCGAAGGCTACGATGACCGGATGATTTCTGCAGCCGCGCAGATTGTTGCCGAAGGTCTGGCGCGCCCGGTGTTGCTGGGCAAACCGGCGCAGTTGCTCGAAAAAGCTACGAAATTAAAAGTTTCCCTTGCCGGAGTCGAATTGATCGATCCCGCGGCCTCTGATTTGCTCGATGGCTATGCCGCTGAATTGGTCGAGCTGCGTAAGGCCAAAGGCTTAAGTCACGACCAGGCTCTTGAATTGCTGGCAGCGGAAGACAACCTTTATTTCGGGGCGATGATGGTGCGCAAGGGCGCGGCGGGCGGTGCGGTGGCCGGCGCCTTTAATACCACCGGTGATGTGCTGCGGGCGGCTTTTCAGGTGGTGGGCACGGCCCCAGGGATGAAAACTGTGTCCTCGGTTTTTCTGATGGTGACCAAAAATCCCGATTTTGGCGAAAACGGCGTGCTCTGTTTTGCCGACTGCGCCGTCAACCCTAACCCCGATGCCCAGGCCCTGGCCGAAATTGCCATTAGCACCGCCGCCAGTTGCAAAAGTTTTCTCGGCGTTGAAGCCAGAGTGGCCATGCTGAGTTTTTCAACCAAGGGCAGCGCCAGCCATGCCGATTGCGACAAGGTGCTCAGGGCGCTGGAAATTGCGAAAAAACTGGCGCCGAATCTGGCGCTTGACGGCGAATTACAGGCCGACGCCGCCCTGCTGCCCAAGGTCGGGGCGAAGAAAGCCCCCGGTTCGAGCGTGGCGGGCCAGGCCAATACCCTGATTTTCCCTGACCTTGATGCCGGCAATATCGGCTACAAGCTGGTTGAGCGGGTCGCGGGTGCCGAGGCGGTGGGGCCGATTATTCAAGGGTTGGCCAAGCCCGTCAATGATCTGTCGCGGGGTTGTTCCGTGGCCGATATTGTCAATGTTGTGGCGATCACGGCAGTGCAGGCCCAAAGCTGAAAAAGTGTTTGATTATCTCTCAGGGGATACAACGCCGGCACGGGTCGCTTTGATCTGTGGCGGCGTTTTTTTTGTCAAAAACGCTCAAGTTCGATTGACAAAAATGGGAAAAAGGTTAGAGTTGTTCAATGATGTTGGAGGAAAACACTGTTTGTTCTTGTTCGACAGAAGGAGTGACGCGTATGTCATGGTGTATGAATTTTTATGTTTGGCTGGAAAAGGGGGTTTTTAACACGCTGACACGCAAGCTGGTTGGCAATCTTGTGATGCTGACGGGTTTGCAGGTGGTGACGGCTCTTTGGGGCTGGATGCTGCTGCAGTCTTTGCAAAAATCGATACAGACAAGTAAGGGCACGGAGGGGTTTATTCTGCAACTCGAAGCTCTGGCCAGCCGGGGCCAGACCGTGTTTCTGAGCCTTGTCCTGGCGTCCCTGGTGTGCAGTGTGCTGACGCTGTTGTTTTTGCGCTACCTGATGGTGCGGCCCATTCGCCAGATGAATCAGCAACTGGCGAGCATGATTACAGATGACGCCGACTTGTCGGTTGCACTTAAAGTGACCACCCACGACGAATTTCTTGAACTTGCCGATAATTACAATCTCTTTATCACACGTCTGCGTGGCACCATCGGCACCATCCGGCGCATGGGGATCACTATTGCGGTCAGTTCGGCCAAAGTCGCCAACCGGGTGGCAAATTCACATCAGCAGGCGATCGCGCAGCAAAGCCTGGCGGCCGAAGTTTTTGGTTCCAGCACAGAAGCAACGCGTGCGATTGAAAATATTTCAAGCCATAGTGTTGAAATTGACCAGTCGACCCGTCAGAGTCTCGAAACTGCGCGGGCCTCGTTTGGCTCCCTCGAAGCGCTGAACACCGACATTGGTGCGATGCAGGGGCAAATTTCCCGTCACGATCAGACCCTTAAGGCCATGGGTGATTGCTCGCGCGATATCAGCAAAATTATTCGTACTATTCAGGATATTTCTTTTCAAACGGGTTTGCTGGCCCTTAATGCCGCAGTGGAGGCCGCCCGCGCGGGCGAAGCCGGCAAGGGTTTTTCGGTGGTTGCCGGCGAAGTCAAATCTCTTGCTGAACAGGCCAGCCGTGCCAGTTCTGATATTGCGGATCAACTCAACGGCATGCTGGCAATGATCGAATCTTCAAGTAAGGAAGCTTCCGAAATCAGCCAATTTGCGGTGCAAACCTCAAGCATTGCCGCGGAATCCTGCCGTTCTTTCGAAGTGATGATCGGGCAATTCGAGCAGAATGGGACGCGGCTTAACAATATCAAAACTGCGGTCGAAGAAGTTTCGGCGGCAAATTCAGTGATGCATAGCAAGGTCGGTGATATTCACCATATCAGTGCCGATGTCGGTACTCAGCTCGATGTTTCTCACCAGGTGACCAGTGAATTGCAACAGGTTACGGAAAAGATGCAGCAGTTAGTCGCCTGCTTCACAACCGGCGAAGGCCCCTTTGAGAGGATTCTTGCCCATGCCGGAAATTTGCGGAACCTGTGTCAAGAGAAGATCAGCGCTATGCAAAAACGCGGAGTTTCGGTGTTTGATACCAATTACCAATTAATCCCCGGCACAGACCCGGTGAAATATTCGACCAATTATGACCGACTGTTCGAACAGGAACTGCGCCCTGAATATGACCGTCTTTTGGAAAATGTCTCGGGGACTATTTTTGCTCTCTGTGTCGACGTAAATGGCTATGCTCCTACCCACAACCGCAAGTTTTCTCAGCCCCTCACCGGCGACCATCTGGTCGATTTGTCGGCCAGTCGCGACAAACGCATGTTCAACGATCCCACCGGCCGCCGCGCCGCAGGTAATCGTGAGGCCTTTTTATTGCAGACCTATATGCGTGATACCGGCGAAGTTTTGTGTGATTTGTCGCTGCCGATCCTGATTAACGGTAAACATTGGGGCGGTATCCGCGTCGGATTCGACCCCGGTATTCTGTTGAAACCGTGATATTCCCCCCACCAGGAGAGCAACTATGCCTTTTGTGAATATTCGCATCACCGATGACGGCACCACTGCTGCCCAGAAACAGCAATTGATCGCAGGAGTGACCCAGTTGCTGGTCGAGGTGCTGGGTAAAAATCCGGCGACGACGGTGGTGGTGATCGATGAGGTGCCGACGGATAATTGGGGCATTGGCGGTGAGTCGATCACCGCCCGTCGGCAGCGTGGCGACTGATGCCGCAACTCCGGGGTGCTCTTTCACGCAGCGGCGGATGTCGGTTGAATTTTTTTGTAACTATTCACTTGTCCACCCCATGATCATCATCCCCGAATGCTGCTGTAGGATAACCAGATTTTCAACCCTGAAAACCTGGGATTTCGGCTAAAATCCTGGCGTAATGACGCTGGAGGAGCCGCCTTCGTGGGCGATTTTCGCGGCTAAAAGCCGCTCCGACAAAAAAAGTGCTGAACAGGGGCATTTTTTTTCCTGAAAAGTGGTGTTATTTTGTTTGCTTAGGGCGTTTAATTTTTGCGCGTGATGTGATAATTTCGCCCCTATGGCGAGTTTTATATGTAAAATCGGTACGGCCGATGGTCGCATTGTTGAGCGAATTATCGATTCAGCGAGTCGTGATCTTTTGCGGCAACACTTGGAAGAACAGGGTTTTTTCGTCTTTTCCGTGCGCCGACAAATTTTTTCGCCGGGCCTGGGAAAGCGTTACCAGGGTAAACTGACCGGCGAGCGCTTCTTGACCTTTAATCAGGAACTCCTGGTGCTGATTCGTTCGGGCCTGCCGATTTTGCAGGTGATCGAAACCCTGATTGAGCAAATGGAAAACGGGGCTTTGCGTGACGTGTTGCGCGAGATCCGTGATGAAATTAAATCGGGCAGTTCACTCTCTGACGCCTTCAACAAGCACCCCCATTTCTTCCCGCACCTGTATGTTGCTTCGATTCGTGCGGGGGAGAAAACCGGTGACCTTCCCCAAACAATCGGCCGCTTTATCGAATATCAGAAACGGGTCGAAGCCATACGCGCCCGCATTCGCAGTGCCTCTTTTTATCCCATCATTCTCACCAGCCTGGCTTCGGTGGTGCTGTTTTTTATGCTGATTTATGTGGTGCCCAGTTTTACCCAAATTTTCACCGACGCCAATTTGCAGTTGCCCTTGTTAACCCGGATGTTGATTGCCGTCGCCGAGGGCTTAACCACTTTTTTACCTTTGGTGATTTTAGCGGGGGTTTTGCTGGTGCTGGGGTTTCAACGTTTTCTGCGCACCAACTCCGGGCGCTTGTTGGTCGACCGCCTGCTCTTGAAACTGCCTTTTTTCGGGGTTTTGCTGCGGGATTATGCTATTTCCAGTTTTATGCGTACTTTGGGGACGACCCTCGCCAGCGGCACCCCCCTGGTGCCCGCCATGTCCATGTCGCGCGGCACTCTGAATAACCGGCGGCTGGAAGTCGAAATGGTTGCGGCAGTGCAGCGCGTTGAAGAAGGCACCTCCCTCTCTCAATCTCTGATGCGCGCCGAGTTTTTCCCCCCTATTGCCCTGCGCATGGTGGCGGTTGGCGAAGCGACCGGTGCTCTGACCGAGATGCTGGGCGATATCGCCAACTTTTATGAAGCTGAAGTTGAGAAACGTCTGGTGCGCTTGACGACCATGATTGAACCCATCTTGATGCTGGTTATGGGCTTGATGATCGGTCTGATAGTCGTGGCCATGTATGTGCCGATTTTTCAAATGGGGCAGGCGGTCAATTGAGGAAACAGGCAAAATGAAATATGAGCGCAAAAAAATCGGGCGGATTCTGGTCGAGATGGGCACTATCACCTCAGCAGAAGTCGACCTGTTGCTGGAAAAACTTCAGATAACCGGCAAAAATTTTGGTGAGACCGGGCTGGCCGAAGGCTCTTTTAACGAAGAACAGCTGGCCCAGGCTTTGGCCCGTCAATTTGGTTATGAGTTCGTTGACTTGAAAACGGCCTTTCTCGACCCTGATTTAATGGCCTTGATGCCCGCCGGAGTGCCGCTGAAAAACAAGTTGGTACCTCTGCAGCGTGATGACGATGTGCTGACGGTCGCGGTGGCCAATCCGACCGATGTGCAGATGCTCGATCGTCTTGAAATGCAATTGGGTTTGCGTCTGCAGCTGAAAGTTGCTTCGCGGATCCAAATCGAAAAGCTGCTGGAGCGTGGCGAGGGTTCACGACGGGTGTTGCGTGAAGCCTCGGAAGATTTCAAGCTGCAACTGATTAAGGAAACCGACAAGGGCGATGAAGTTCTTTCCATCGAAAAACTCACCGCCGACACCAGTCCGATTATCCGCCTGATCGACTCAACCCTGTACGATGCACTGACTAAGCGCGCCAGTGACATTCATATCGAATCCACCGCCGGGGGGGTGGTGATTAAATATCGGATTGACGGGGTTCTCAGTCAGGCAACGGAAACGATTGACGGGCGCTTTCAGTCGCCGATTATTTCGCGGATCAAGGTCATGAGCGAGCTCGATATCTCTGAGCGCCGTATTCCTCAGGACGGTCGTTTCAAGGTGCGGCTGGCCGATAAATCCATCGATTTCCGAGTGTCGATTATGCCGACCATCTTTGGTGAGGATGCGGTTATTCGCATTTTGGACAAAGAGTCCATTGCCGCCGATATGCACGGGCTGACCCTGGAAGTGTTGGGTTTCGAAGAGCGCGAGCGCATAAGAATTCGGGCGCGTATTCGCGAACCCTATGGCATGGTGCTGGTCACCGGCCCCACCGGTAGTGGCAAGACCACCACCCTCTACGCGGCTTTGTCGGAAATTGATGCCGAAGAAGAGAAGGTTATTACCATCGAAGACCCCGTGGAATATCAGGTCAAGGGGGTGGTGCAGGTGCCGGTTAACGAAAAAAAAGGGCTGACATTTGCGCGGGGGCTGCGTTCGATTCTGCGCCATGATCCGGATAAAATCATGGTGGGCGAAATTCGCGACCCGGAAACAGCACAAATTGCTGTACAATCGGCCCTCACCGGTCATCTGGTTTTTACTACGGTGCACGCGAATAATGTGTTCGACGTGCTGGGGCGTTTTTTGCATATGGGGATCGACCCCTATAATTTTGTTTCTTGTCTCAATTGTGTTATGGCGCAGCGCTTGATTCGTAAAATATGTCCCCATTGTCGCACCGAAATAACCTACACTGATGATGAACTGAGAGAGGGCGGGCTTGATCCGGCGCATTTTGGTGGTCGCGTCTATTTCCACGGGGTGGGGTGTAAAGAATGTAACGGTCTGGGCTATCATGGGCGAAGTGCTATTGTCGAACTGCTTGAAATGAATGATCAGATGCGTGAGATGATCGTCGCCAAAAGCCCGGTCTCCGAATTGAAAAAACTCGCCGCCGCGACGGGCACGGTTTTTTTGCGTCAAGCGGCAATCAACAAGTTTGTGGCAGGTGAAACCACCTTGCGTGAAATTAACCGAGTGACCTTTGCAGAAGGATAGCGAACCGGGTGTTTGGTCGAAATTTCATTGGAATTGAAGTCCGACGCCAGGGGTTACGGGCGGTCTCTATGAAGCGCAGAGGCCGCCGCCGCGTGCTCTGTGGAGGGCAGACTCTCACCCTGAGCGAAGGGGTGGTTGTGCCCACCGCACGGGAACCGAATGTGCAAAAACCTCAGGTGTTTGTCGATGCCCTCAAGGATCTCCTCAGCCCCCTCAGGGGCCGAGAAGAGCGCATTGCTCTGTGTTTGCCCGATGCGGCCGGGCATGTGTTTCTGCTCGATCTTGAAACAACATTCAAAAACCGCCGTCAAGGGCTGGATCTGGTGCGCTGGCAACTGAAAGAGCTGTTGCCGGACAGCTATAAAAACATCGCCATTGACTTTCAAGAGCTGGGTCAGCGTGAATCAGGCAGTAGCCGAGTGCTGGTTTCGGCCATCGATCAGCAGGTGCGTCAGCAGTATGAAGAGCTTTTGACCGAGGCCGGATTCTCGGTCGCATTGATCGATTTTCAGTCATTACAGATCTATAACTGTTTTCGTACTCAAATTGAGCTGGGCAAAGATTTTATCTTTGTGGCCGTTAATCAGCAACAACTCAGCCTGTTGTCGGTACAGAATGGCATTCTCGATTTTCACCGGTCTAAGGCGGGGATGGTTGACGCTGAAAGGGTTTTTCAGGAAATAAACCGCACCCTGGTGACCTATCGCAGCGCCCACAGTGTTTATGCCCGTTCAGCCCTGTATCTGCAAACAGACTGGCCCGATACCCAGGAGCTCAGCGCCGCCATCACTTCGGTTTTTGACCGCCCAGCACAGGAGCTGCCCTCTCCTCTGCTCAGTCTGGTCAGGTCGCATCATCTCAACCTGAATGCTGCCGATGCGGCGGGTATGGCGGCGGCCATTGGTGTGGCTGAAAGCCTTATGTGGGATCGCGGATGAAATTACATGTGAATCTCGCCAGTCGTCGCTATGTCAACAATCGGATGGTGACTTACGGTTTTTTGAGCTTGGCGCTAGTGCTGATCATGCTGGCCCTGTGGTTTGGGCAAACGCTGGTGGCCCATCGTCAGCAGCTCGTTAGTTATGAGCAACAGGCGCAAGAAGTCAGCGCGCAATTGAACCGCCTGCGTGGCGAACCGCGGAAACCCCTGAGCGTAGCAGAGCGCGTCGCCTTGGAAGAGACTTTTACCCAGGCCGGACATTTGCTCAAACGTGACGCCTTTCGCTGGACGGCTCTGCTCGATCAGATGGAAGAATTAGTGCCCACGGGGGTCAGCCTCGCCGGCTTTCGCCCCGATTATGCCAAGAATCGTCTGGCGATGACGGGGCGCGCCCGCGGTCTTAAAGAGATGCGGGTTTTTCTCGACCGTTTGCTCAAGGATCAAGGTTTTGAACGGGTTTTTTTGCAGAGTCATAGCCGGATTATGGTCAAGGATTACGCCGACCAGGAACGTCAGGCCATTGCTTTTGCTCTTGAAGTCGACGGGGTTTTCTAATGGCACCTGACTCGCGCTTAAATACCCTGTGGTTAGAAAACCGGGGCAAAGTTCTGGTGTTATCCGCCCTGATTCTGCTGTGCGCACTACTTTACGCCGGGCGGATTTTTTTCCTCGATCCCGATCTGGCAAGGGCAAAACAAAATGTGGGGCGTCTTGAAATTGAGCTGCGTCAACAGCAGCAGCGCATTGCCGATGGCGGCGGTGCCGATGTCGCCGGCCTGGCCGTCGAGCTGCAAAATTTTTATGCGCAGATTCCTCCACCTGAAGGCTTAGGCGAATTTATCGGCCAGCTCTATGCCCTGGCAACCGCTGCGGGTATTGATATTGCGCAGGTGAATTACGCCATCAAAAATCTCGAAGATCTGCCGCTGTTCGCCTATCAACTCAGTTTTGCTGTCAGTGGCGATTACCAACAATTGAAAAAATTCATTCACCTGCTTGAAAACTCGCCGTCATTGATCATTATCGATCAAATAACTCTCGACAGCGCCGGACAGAAAAATGCTGGGAGCGTCCGTTTGCAAATTCAGGTGCAAACTTTCTTTCGTGAGGCAACGTCATGATGACTTCGCGTCCCATGCAGTTGCTGTTGTTGGCGGTGATTCTGCTGTCCGCATACTTTGCCTGGCGAAACATGCCGCGGCTGGAGGTTCTCCCTGATCCTGAGACCCAGGCAATTTCCGCCCGCCAGGCAAGTCAGGGTTCCGCTGGTGGTCAGCGCCTTGATCTCAGCGGTGGCGAAGAGCGTTTATTCAAGCGTCCGCAACGCGATCTGTTTGCCGCCCTGTTTCCGGCCCCGCCCGCGCCCAAACCGGTTGCGGTGGTTGCGCCCCCGCGCCCCGTGGAGGTGCCGATCCCCGTCAGAATTGAGCCGCCACCTCCGCCCCCGCCCCCGGTGAGGACGGTCGCCCCCATGCCGGCATTTAAGCTGTTGGGTTCTTTGCGCAAGGCCGATGAAATAACCGCTTTTGTCAGTGTGGCCGGCGGGATTTACCTGCTCAAGCAGAATCAGGTTTTTGCGAGTGAATATCGGGTTGCCGAGCTCAATGAGCGCTCGATGACGATTGTGCGCACGGGCGATGCGGCTCAGGTGCAACTGGCCCTGCAGGATGATCTTGCCAACAAGCCTCTGGGAGCCGATTTTGGCAAGCCCGGCCCGCCACGGCGTGAGCCGGTACCCTTTATGCCACCGACCCCCGAGCCGGAAGCCCCGACGGAATCAGCGCCTCCGCCGTCGGCCGCTCAACCCTTTATTCGCACCCCGGCACTGCGGAGTCTCCCTTTCCAGTTGCCGACCAATGGAGAGGAAGCACCGACACAATGATGTTCGCACCCTTAACCGTCATCTCCCTGTTGCCCCCAAAAAGGTTCGTATGAATACGCAGCTTAAAAGAAAACGAGGCCCTTATTCGATGAACGAATATAGATATTTGCTGTGGATGCTGGTGTTATTGCTGGTCGGCTGTGCAACAACAAGCCCTTCCTTTCGTAAGGCGCAGGAGCTTTATGCCGTCGGTCGATTTGACGAGGCGATTGTGGCCTATAGCGATGCGGTGCAAGAACGACCGGAAAAAGCCGAATACCGTATGCGTTTGCAACTGGCGCGCAATGCTGCGGCCCTTGAGCATGTGAAAAAAGGCGAAGATTTGCTTCGCAGCGGCGATTATAAGTCTGCGGCAAGTGAGTTTCGTCTTTCACAGCAACTCGACAACACCCTGACAACCAGCGCCGATGGCCTGCGTGAGGCCGAGCGCCGCAGCGAGGTTGCCGCCAAGCTGCTTGAGGCCGGGACACTGGTGCGCGATCGTCATTATAAACAAGCGCGGCGGCTTGTAGACGATGTTCTTCTGTTGATCCCCGGCTATGAACCCGCCCTGGCACTACGCGCTGAACTGGATAAACGTGCCGCTTCGGTGATTGACGGTATTGAGTTGGAAGTGACTTCGACCGAGCCGATTACGCTTAATTTCAAGGCGGCCAGCCTGACCGATGTCTTCGATATTTTGACCCAACTTTCGGGCATACGTTTTATCCTCGACGAGGAACTGCGCAAGCAAACCACCACCCTTTATCTCGAAGGTTCCTCCTTTGCTCAGGCCTTCGAGTTGCTGTTGCGCATGAATAAACTCGACAAGAAAATCCTCAATTCAAAAACAATTATTCTGTTTCCCAACTCCAAAGACAAACAGAAGCAGTTTGCCGATCAGGTGATTCAAACCTTTTACCTGTCGAATATTGACGCCAAAAAAGCGGTCAACCTGCTGCGCACCATGTTGCAGGTGCGTAAAATTTATGTCCACGAAGAGTTGAACGCCATCGTGCTGCGTGATTCGCCGGAAGTGATTCGCCTGGCGCAAAAAATTATTGAAGCCAACGATCGTTCAACGTCTGAAGTTGTTTTCGACCTTGAACTGGTCGAAGTCAGCCACACCAAGGATCTGGATGTCGGCACCAAGCTCACCAGTACCACCTTGAGTGCCGGCATTGTTGATTCTCAATCTTCGTCCCCCGGAAGCATATCGGGGGTCACCATTGTCGATAATCTGAAAAATCTTGATTTTATCTACAGCCTGCCTGCGGTTACTTTTAATCTTAAGAAACAGGCGGGTGATGCTGAAATTCTGGCGAGTCCCAAGATTCGGGTCAAGAATCAAGGCAAGGCCAAGGTACATATCGGCAGCCGCGAACCGGTGGTCACGGTAACCATCAATGGCGATCAAACCTCGGAAAATGTTCAATATGTCGATGTTGGGGTCAAGCTCGATATCGAACCGGTGGTGCAGCTTGATAATACCATTGTCACCAAGTTGGGTCTGGAAGTCAGCAATGTCTCTTCGCGCGAAACAACCTCCAATGGCACCGCGGTGCTGACCATTTCGACCACCAACGCCAATACGGATCTCATTCTCAAAGATGGTGAGCAGACGATTATCGGCGGACTGCTGCGCGACGACAAAAGCGATGTCCGGGTCGATATCCCGATTCTGAGTGATATTCCCCTGATTGGTCCCTTGTTCAGCAATTTTCAGAAATCTAAAATCAAACGCGAAATACTCTTGTCGATTACCCCCCATATTGTCCGGGCCGTGCGCTTGCCGGATGCTGAGGTGGCAAGCATCTGGTCGGGAGGCGAAGACGATTTGCGTGTCGGGCGTAACTTCGGCTCTTTTGCGGAAGACTATGTTGAAGGGCAGGGGCGCACCCCGGTTAAACCGCAACCTTCACTCGCCCCCCTGGATTCAACCCCTGACGCCGCAACCCTCAGGGACAATCTTGATGGCTTCCCTGACCCAGCCCCCGTACCCGGGAGTACAGACCCGACACCTGCGCCCCTGGGCGCTCCGCCGCAACTCGTGCAGCCACCTGCGTCAGCTCAGCCCTCAACCCAGGTAATGCCGATCGCGCCTGCGACCTCAGCGCTTGCCGAACCACCGGCCATGGGCGCGCCACCAACTGAGGCCCAGGCGGCAAATCCTGACGCGGTCGCGACCGCTGATACACCGGTTGCTGAAGTTGTCCTGCCACCGGCAGCAGTGTCCAGCGTTGTCGCCCAACCCCGGATTTTTATTGAGGGCGACAAACGGGTGTTGGTGGGAAAAACCTTGCGGGTGAGCCTGAAGGTGCAGGACGTTGAAAATCTTTTCAGTGCCCCCCTTTACGTGCGTTTCGATCCTCAACGGCTGGAATTTGTCACCGCCAGCGAAGGCTCATTTTTGAAACAGGATGGACAAGCCACGATTTTTACCAGCACTTTGATGGGCGACAGCGGTCGGTTGATTCTGGGTCTGAAACAGGGGGCCGATGGTCGTGGGGCTTCGGGTGACGGCGTGCTGGCCGAGCTTGAATTCAAGGCCCTTGAAGCCGGGAAATTATCCATCGCGCCCGAACGGATCAATTTTCGTACCCCGGCGGGCGAGCGGCTCCCGGTCAACAGCCGCGGGCTGGTAGTCGAGGTGGAATAGGTTTGTCGGCTGTGTTGCGCACACTGCGTGGTCAGCGGGGGCTGACCCTGATCGAAATGGTGATTACTCTGGCGATTCTGTCGGTGCTGGCAACCGCCGTTTTGCCCATGGCCGAAATGACGGTCAAGCGTACGCGCGAGATCGAGTTGCGGCGCTCCCTGCGCACCATCCGCACCGCGCTCGATGAATACAAAGCTGACTACGACCGCGCTGCCCTTGAAAAAAAAATCACCACGGCTATCAATGAAACCGGTTATCCCGAATCCCTGGACGCCTTGATTGAAGGAGACGACTGGGGTGGATTGTATGAATACAAACGCAAATATTTGCGGCGCATTCCCCGAGATCCCTTCGATGCGTATGACGAAGGCTGGGGGTTGCGTTCTTACGCCGATGAGGCCGATTCTACCGTTTGGGGTGGCGGCGATATTTACGATGTTTATTCCCAGAGTGAAAAAATTGGTCTTGACGGTACTCCTTATAACAGTTGGTAAGAGAAACGCATGAAATTTGTGCTTAAAAAAATCAGCGCCTGCCGGGGTTTTACCCTGATCGAGTTGCTGGTGGTCATGATGATCCTGAGCGTTTTGGCGTCCATTGCGGTTCCGAGCTACCGACGTCATCAGATCAAGGCCCTGGAAACCGTACTGGCCGAGGATCTTTACCAGATGCGTCGCGCCATTGATGCATTTTACGCAGACAAACGCACCTATCCCGAAAGCTTGCAGGATCTGGTCGATGGTCATTACCTGCGCGCTCTGCCCCGAGATCCCTTTACTCAGCAGACCGAAAGCTGGGAGTGTATTCCTCCCGAAGCAACGGAAGAGGGTGAGCTTGAAAATGGTGGTTGCTATGATGTCAAAAGCGGCAGCAACAAGGTCGGGCTGGACGGTGTTGCCTATCAGGACTGGTAAGCGCCAAAGACGTTGTCGGCACCGCGCACATCGGGGGGCCTTTTGCTGGCGGTGTCCGCCGCTTTTTCCCGGATAACAGCATGATTCAACTCTTCAATGTAACGAAATCCTACGGCAGAGACAGTGTCGCTTTGCGCGAAATGTCGGTGCAGATTGAAAAGGGCGAATTTGTCTATGTCACCGGCCCTTCCGGCGCGGGGAAAAGTACCTTTTTGAGTATGCTTTACGCGGCGCTCAAACCGACACGCGGACAAATTTTGATCAATGGCGCCAACATTACCCGCATGCGCAGCCGCCAGATTCCCTTTTTACGGCGTAAAATCGGCGTGGTTTTTCAGGATTTTAAATTACTCAATAGTCGTTCCGTTTACGAAAACGTTGCTTTTGCCCTTGAAGCCCAGGGGAAAAAACGTTACGAGGTCAGCAAGAAAGTGTATCAGGCCCTTAAGGAAGTCGGGCTTGAGCATCGCTTGCAACGTCGGCCGCTTGAACTGTCCGGCGGCGAGCAGCAACGCATCGCCATTGCGCGCGCTCTGGTGGTTGACCCGCTGATTCTGCTGGCCGACGAGCCCAGCGGCAATCTTGATCAGGAGGTCACCCTGGAAATTATGGAGTTGTTCAAACGGGCCCATGCTCGGGGGACAACCGTTTTGCTTGCGACCCACGATCACAGTCTGTATCAGCGTTTCCCCAAGCGCGTTCTCGGGCTTGAAGGTGGTCGATTGGTGATGGATCATGTGCCTTAGCCAAGGTTCCTGCTGGAGTTTTTCTGGTGTTTGAATATGTGCGTTATTTTATTCTGCGCGCCCTGCGCAACATGCGTCAGTGGCCGGTATTGTGCAGCGCTGCAATCTTGACCATGGCGGTGGCCCTGACCACGGTTGCGACCTTTTTTCTGGTGGTGATCAACATTCAAAGCCTGGCGCGCACCTGGAGTGAGGAAGTTCAGGTCGTCGCTTATTTTCAGACGCCGCCGGCGCCGACTGAGCTGGCAGCGCTGGTGACCCAGATTGAAGACCTGCCCGAAGTTAAGCAGGCGCTTTTTGTTTCAAAAACCGAAGCTTTTCAGCGCTTTGCTGCCCGCCTTGGCGATGACGCCGGTTTGCTGGAAGGTGTCAGTCACGATCTGTTGCCGGCGTCGCTTGAAATCGCGTTGCAAAAAACTGCACGCAATCGTGAGGGGGTGGCCAGGGTGGTGGCCGCATTAAAAAAAGATCGGCGCTTTGACGAATTGCGATTTGGCCAGGAGTGGCTAGAACGTTTTGAGAAATTTATCGAACTGCTGAAATTCGTCGGCCTGGTCTTAGGCAGTTTCTTTCTGTTTGCCGCCCTTTTTATTGTCTCCAATACCATCAAGTTAACGCTCTATGCGCGGCGTGATGAGTTGGAAATTATGGCGTTGGTGGGAGCGACGAAAAATTTCATCCAGGTGCCATTTTTGCTGGAAGGAGCCTTGCAGGGTTTATTTAGCGGTATTCTGGCCCTGGGATTTCTGAGTCTCTCCTTTCAGTTGCTGGTAAAAAAGAGCCTGCAATCTTTCTGGTTGACGCCGGTTGATTTCAATGCGGTGTTCCTCGCGGGCTCCCAGCAACTTGTCCTGGTGTTGAGTGGCGTCTTATTGGGTTTGCTCGGGAGTCTCTTCTCCTTGCGCAAGTTTGTACGGTTGTAAGAAACCATGCCGGTGTTCTTTCTGCTTGTACTGCTGTTTTTGGGTTTGATGTCCGATACCGGTCTGGCTGCGCAACAACCGGAAAATCGGACGCGACTCGAAGAAATTCGCAAGCGCATAGAACAAACCAGCCAAACTCTGGCAAAGCAGCAGCAGCAGGAAGTGTCGTTATTGCACGATCTCGCGGTGATTAATACCAGCCTGCGGGAAATAGAGCGCCGCATTTCCGCGCTGAAAGCCGAACAGCGGCGTGGTCGAAAACAGATAGCAAAGACCCAGGTTGCGATCGACCAGGGCACGGAGACCTTGCATCAGCAGCAGAAGCGCCTGCAAAAACGTTTGATTGCGCTCTATAAAGAAGGGGAAACCGGGGTGCTGAAAATTTTGTTTTCTTCTAACTCCCCCGGAGAGCTTGCGCAACAGTATGTCTATCTGTCGCGGATTCTGGCCCATGACAAGATTCTGATGGATGATTTTCGCACCAGCCTTGCCGCCCAGCAGCAGCGCCTGACGCACTTGGAGGCTTTGCAGCAGCAACAACAACAGCGGCTGGACGCCGAACAGGCCGAACGCGAAGATGCCCGTCGGGCGCGGCGACTCCAGGCCCAGGTGCTGAGCAAGGTTCGCCAGGATCAGAATCGCCTGCAAGACGAATTGCAGAATTTGAAGGAAAAAGCGCAACGACTTACAACTCTGATAAGCCAATTGCAAGAGCGAAAAACCAGGGTGGGCAAGAGTTTTTCTGCCCAGAAAGGGCAGTTGCCCTGGCCGGTGAAGGGGGCCTTGCTGGTTGGCTTTGGCACGCAGAAAAATCAGCATCTGGGCACCCTTTATGAGAGTCACGGCATTGAAATTGCCGCACGTCCGGGCGAAAAAATCTATGCGGTTGCTGCGGGCAAAGTGGTTTATGCCAGCTGGTTTAAGGGCTATGGCAACCTGGTGATTCTTGCCCATGAAGGCGGCTACCACAGTCTCTATGCCCAGGCTGGACAGGTTCTGAAAAAAACCGGCGATCTGGTTTCGGCCCACGAGTTGCTGGCCACCGCCGCCGACCAGGGCCTCTATTTTGAGCTGCGCTCCCATGGCGCGCCCCTCAATCCCCTGGGCTGGTTGGAAAAACGCTGATACTTACCGTTGAGTTTTCCTGCACTTAAAAAGGATGAAATAAAAAATATGCGTACAATTTTCCTGATGTTTTTTGTCAGTCTCCTGGTGGTGGCACCTTCTTTGGCCCTGGAACAAAAAGCGCCACCTCAACCAGATGACGCCTATGCCGATCTGGAACTCTTCACCGATGCCCTGGCTGTTATTCAACGGAATTATGTGGAAAAAGTCGATCTGCGCCAGCTGATTTATGGCGGAATTCGCGGTATGTTGCAGACCCTTGATCCGCACAGCAGTTTTCTGACGCCGGAACTTTATCAGGATATGCAGGCCGATACTCAGGGCGAATTCGGCGGGGTTGGCATTGAGGTCACCCTCGAAAAAGATCTGCTGCTGGTGGTTGCGCCGATTGACGGCACCCCGGCCCAACGGGCCGGAATCAAGGCCCGTGATCAAATTGTCAGCATCAATAATCAGCCGACCCAGAGTCTTGATTTGACGCAGGCCGTCAATCTGATGCGTGGCCCGGTCGGTGAAAAAATCACCCTCGGGATTCAGCGCCCCGGGGTTGAAGAAAATCTCGAATTCGAATTGGTTCGCGAAGTCATTCAGCTCCAGAGTGTCAGTGCCAAAACCCTTGAACCTGGCTATGCCTATGCGCGAGTGCGCCAGTTTCAGGAGCGGACTGCGACCGAACTACAACAACAGCTCCAGCAGCTTCGCGCCGCAAACAACAATCGTCTCAAGGGCTTGATTCTCGATCTGCGCGATAACCCCGGAGGATTGCTCGATCAGGCGGTTGCTGTTTCCGATCTGTTTCTTACCGAAGGTCTGATAGTTTATACCCAGGGGCGTGACCCGGCCGATCAGGTGCGCTTTGACGCCAGCGCCGCGCAGACCGAGCCCGCTTATCCATTGATTCTGCTGATTAACGAAGGCAGCGCCAGTGCTTCAGAAATTGTCGCCGGAGCCCTGCACGATCATGCCCGCGCCATGCTGCTGGGGGAGAAAACCTTTGGCAAGGGCTCGGTGCAGACCATCATTCCCTTAAGTGATGATTCCGGGTTACGCCTGACAACTGCGCGCTATTATACCCCCAGCGGTACGTCGATTCAGGTGCGGGGGATTGAGCCCGACATTGCGATTTCCCCTCTGAGCCTGCCGGAGAATAAACCTCAGGGGCACTATCGAGAGGCCGATCTGCAAAATCACTTTGCTCCTCAGGTGCAGCCCGATGCTGTGCCAATTTTGCCCGCCCTGAGCGCACAGGAGCAAAAAGATTATCAACTGATGCGTGCCCTCGATCTGCTTAAAGGGCTTGATCACTTTGGGGTGACTGCAAACAGGTTGGCAGAATGACATCTGCTAAAAAAACGCCCAAAGTACAGGCTAAAAAGACAAAAAAAATCAAAAACAAACGCTTGAACCCCGGGCTTCTGGTCACCGGTGGCTTGCTTGGCGCGATTCTGCTGCTTGGGATTTTGCTTTGGTGGATTGAACAGCAACCCCCTGTTTCACCGCCGCAACCCCTTGCGGTTGCAACCTTTGCCGAGGTTCGCGCTCTGGTGGAAGAAAACCTGCTTGATTCCACGGATCCCACCAGCTGGGAACGTACTGATCACGATGGCCGGCCGATCCGTCTGCGCGTGCGTGGCGACTATCCTTCTTCCCTACAGCTGATGGATCTGGTGACCCGGATCGCCCTGACCAACGCTCCCGCCCAACTTGATCTGGCTCCGCGCAAGGGGCTGATCCGCCTTTTCTGGCAGGGGGAACTGCGGCTCGAACTGGCCTACCAACCCGCCGCCGCATGGGCGCAGCAACAGCCCATGGTGGCGATTATCATGGACGACATGGGCGCCAACATGGAGAGCTTTAAGCGTTTGCTGCAACTGCAGCTGCCCCTGACCCCGTCAATTTTACCGCAAACCGCCTACGCGACCGCCGGGGCGCAGCTGCTCGCGGCCCAGGGACGCGAATTTCTTATTCATCTGCCCATGGAGCCGAAAAATTATCCCGCGGTTAATCCTGGGCCGGAAGCCTTGTTGCTGGAAACAAGCTCGACCGAAATCGCCCGGCGGCTGCGTCTTTACCAAAAAAATGTGCCCGGTGCCATTGGTGGCAATAATCACATGGGATCGCGCTTTACCACCAACCGCGAAGCCATGCGCAGGGTTTTAACCGCAATGAAGAGTGCCGGGCTTTTTTTTATCGATAGCCGCACTATTGCCGATTCGGTTGCTTTCGACGAAGCCCGTCGGATGCAGCTGCCCACCGCCGAGCGTAGTATTTTTCTCGATCATCAATCCGATGTCGCCTACGTCAGCGCCCAGTTGCGCAAACTGATCACCCTGGCTGAAGCCAAAGGATTCGCCATCGCTATTTGCCACCCGCGTCCCGAAACCTTTGCCGCCCTGGAGCAGAATCAATCCTGGTTGCAGGCGCAGAAAGTGCGTTTTGTCAAGGCTTCGCAGCTGGTGAAGGTGTATTGAGTTTCAGGGGAAGACCGGCTTGGCCACAGCAAGCCGCGCTATCGCCAAGCTTTCAGACGACGTAAAACGCAACTCTGCAATAAAGGAACTTTATCGCCATGAAGGTTATTTCGGTTTCCGGGCTGGTTGAGCTGTTGCGGGATCTGCTCGAAGAAAATTTTGTTGATGTGCTGGTGGAAGGAGAAATTTCCAATTTTTCGCGTCCGGCCTCCGGCCATGCGTATTTTACCCTGAAAGATGCACGCGGACAGTTGAAATGCGCCATGTTTCGCCCGCAGTTACGCTTGCTGCGTTTTGAACCACAAACGGGCCTGCAGGTCATCTGTCGCGGGCGGGCTTCGGTTTATACCCAAAGGGGCGAATTGCAGTTGGTGGTTGAGAGTCTGCAACCTTCCGGGGTTGGCGGCTTGCAGCTAGCGATGGAACAGCTGAAGCAGAAGCTGGCGACGGAAGGGTTGTTTGACGCCGCGCATAAACGGCCTTTGCCGGCATATCCCCAGATCATTGGCGTGGTCACTTCGGCGACCGGTGCCGCGATTCACGATATTGTCACTGTGCTGCAACGGCGGGCAGTTGGGGTGCGAGTGCTGTTGCGCGGGGTGCGGGTGCAGGGCGAGGGTGCCGCCGCTGAAATCGCTGCGGCGATTGCCGATGTGAATCGCGAAGGGAGTGCCGATGTGCTCATTGTCGGGCGTGGCGGTGGCTCTGCTGAAGATTTGCAGGCCTTCAATGAAGAGCTGGTCGCACGGGCGATTTACGCTTCGCGCATTCCGGTGGTCGCGGCCGTTGGTCATGAAATTGATTTCAGTATCGCCGATCTGGTCGCCGACCTGCGTGCGCCGACGCCGACGGCTGCCGCCGAACTGGTGGTCAAGAACCGGCAGGATCTGGAACAACATTGCGATCAGTTATCCCTGCGCCTTGCCCGCCAGATGCAGCGCCAGCTTGAGCTTTTGCGTACCCGTTACGATCATTTACAGCGTCGCCTGATTTCACCTCTGGAAACCTGGCGTTTACGACGACAGCACCTGACCGATCTGCACCAGCGGTTGTTGCGGGCCATGTTGTGGCAGCAAGAGCGCCAGTTGAAGTCGGTTGAGCGCCTGGCCGAACAGCTGGACGTTCTTTCCCCCCTGCGGGTTCTGGGCCGGGGTTATGCCCTGGCCCGACGCCTGCCGACTGGTACGCCGGTAACTGATGCGGCGCAGGTCTCCGTGGGCGATCTGCTCATGCTCCAGTTGCAGCAGGGAAGCCTTGAGGCCAGAGTTACGCGCACCGCAGAACAAAAAAAATAGACTTCTGCCTTGACCTTTCTTCCCTTGGCTAGTGATAATCAAATCTTGTGTAAACGTAACGGAGTATCTCCTATGGCCAAAAAAGCCGGATTCGAAACGGCCTTATCCGCCCTTGAACAGGCAGTAGCCCGCCTTGAACAGGGGGATCTCTCCCTGGAAGACGCACTGAAAACCTTTGAACAGGGAGTCAAATCGGCCAGTGAATGCCGCAAGGCTCTTGATCGCGTAGAATTACAGGTTGAAACACTGCTCAAAAAAGCCGACGGCGGTTTCGAACGTGAGTCTTTCAATGCCTGAGTCGGCGGCACGTCTGCAGGATTATCTGCGCCAGCGTATCGCCCTGGTAGAAGCCGCTCTCGACACTTTTTTACCTCAAGCCACAACCTTGCCGCGCAAACTGCATGATGCCATGCGCTATTCGGTTTTCGCCGGTGGCAAAAGAATCCGTCCGGTGTTGATGGCGGCGGCCTGTGAGGCGGTAGGGGGCAAAACCCAAGAGGTGATGCCCGCGGCGGCGGCTTTGGAGATGATTCACGGCTACTCCCTGATTCATGACGACCTGCCCGCCATGGATGACGACGATCTGCGCCGTGGCCGGCCCACCAATCATAAGGTTTATGGAGAAGCTCTGGCAATTCTGGCCGGTGATGGCTTGTTGACCGAGGCCTTTATTCTGCTTTCCAGCCCCCTGGTTTTTATCGATCTCCCTGTTGCGGCGCGTCTTGAAGTTATTCATCTGCTTGCCCGTGCGGCGGGCAGCCTGGGCATGGTTGGTGGTCAGGTGGTGGATATGGAGTCCGAGGGCCAGGTGGTTGACTTGCCGACCCTTGAATATATTCATACCCACAAAACCGGGGCCTTGATTCTGGCGGCGATCGAAAGCGGTGCGATCATTGGTCAGGCAACCCCTGAACAGCGACATGCCTTGCGCCGTTATGGCGAAGCCGCCGGGCTGGCTTTTCAGGTTGCCGATGATATTCTGGATATCGTTGCCGATCAGGCGCTGCTGGGCAAGGATGTCGGCAGTGATCAGGCGCGCGGCAAGGCCACCTATCCGGCTCTGTTGGGCCTGGATGGTGCGCGGGATCGAGCGCGCGAATTGCGTGATATGGCCCTGGCCGCACTCGACTCTTTTGGTGACGAAGCCCAACCCCTGCGCGATATTGCGCGCTACATTGTGGATCGTTCTTTTTGATTGAGGCGGATATGACTGACCTATTGACATCGTTACATTCTCCCGCCGACGTAAAAGGCATGAACCTGGAGCAGTTGCAGCAGCTGGCCCGCGAACTGCGCGCAAAAATTATTGCCACCGTGGCTCAAAATGGCGGGCATCTTGGCAGCTCCCTGGGGGTGGTTGAGCTGACGCTGGCGATTCACAAAGTCTTCAACTCGCCCCAAGATCGCATTATCTGGGATGTCGGCCACCAGGCCTACGGTCACAAGTTGCTCACCGGGCGCCGTGATAGCTTCCATACTTTGCGTCAGCTTGATGGTATCAGCGGTTTTCCCAAACGCCAGGAGAGTGAACACGACGCTTTTGATGTCGGGCATTCAAGTACTTCGATCTCGGCGGCTCTCGGCATGAGTGCCGGCATCGACATTCAAGGTGGCACTGAGCGCGTTATTGCCGTGATCGGTGATGGGTCACTGACGGCCGGTATGGCCTTTGAAGCCCTGAATCACGCCGGGCATCTCAAGAAAAACCTCATCGTCATTCTTAATGACAATGAAATGTCGATTTCGCCCAATGTCGGGGCGCTCTCCTCTTTTTTAAGCCGCAAAATGTCCAGCGAACTCTTTGTGCGGTTTAAAAAAGAAACGGAAAATTTCCTCAATCTTGTGCCCGGTTTTGGCAAAGACCTGGTCAGCCTTGCCCGTCGCGCCGAAGAATCCCTCAAGGGGTTTATTACTCCCGGCATGCTGTTTGAGGCCTTTGGCTTCGATTATTTTGGCCCCCTCGACGGTCACAACCTGACTGAACTGATGGAAACCTTGCAGAATGTGCGCAAAATTCGGGGGCCGGTGCTGCTGCATGTCGCCACGCGCAAGGGCAAAGGCTATAAACCGGCTGAAGATAATCCCACCCAGTTTCACGGCGTGGGGCCCTTCGACCCCGACACCGGTGAAATTCGTGCGGGCAAGCCGGGCGCGACCAGCTATACCCATGTCTTTGGGCGTACCCTGGTCGATATGGCGGCGTCCGATGAACGTATTGTCGCGATTACGGCCGCCATGCCTGCTGGTACCGGTTTGAGCACATTTGCTGAAACTTACCCGCAACGCTTCTTCGATGTTGGGATTGCTGAACAGCATGCCGTAACCTTCGCCGCCGGTCTGGCCTGTCGCGGCTTGCGTCCGGTGGTGGCGCTTTATTCCACCTTTTTGCAGCGTGCCTACGACAATGTGCTGCATGATGTCTGCTTGCAGAATCTGCCGGTCAGTTTTGCTCTGGATCGTGGCGGTCTGGTCGGTGCCGACGGGCCGACGCATCATGGCGTGTTCGATTATTCCTTTTTGCGCCATTTGCCCAACATGGTGCTCATGGCACCGCGCAACGCCCTTGAGTTGCAACGCGCCATGCTGACAGCCTTGAATGCGCCTGGCCCTTTTGCTTACCGTTATCCGCGCGGCAATGTCGAAGATTTAGAACCGAATTTGCCCATTGAACCTTTGACCCTTGGCCGGGGGGAGATCCTGCGTCAGGGCAAAGATGTTTGCATTCTTGCCGTTGGTACCATGGTGCACCAGGCCCTGGCGGCGGCTGAAATTTTGGCGGAAAAGGGTATTGAATTGCAGGTGGTTGATGCCCGGTTTATTAAACCCCTCGATGAGGAACTGATTATTGATCTGGCCGCGCAGAGCCCGTTACTGCTGACCGCTGAAGAAAACGCCTTGCAGGGTGGTTTTGGGGCGGCGGTTCTTGAGCTGCTTTCCGACCGCGGGCTGGGGGTGCGGGTTGAGCGTATCGGCATTCCCGACCGTTTCATCGAACAGGGCACTCAGCTTGAATTATGGCAGCGACTGGGGCTTGACGCAGCGGCAATTGCCCGGCGCATTCAGCAGGCCTTGGGAAAAAAGCTGCTTTAAGGTGGCAAGCCGGTTCCGTTCTGTTAAGCTGAAAAAACACGTGTGGTCAGAAAGTAGACGTGACCCCTTGTGCGCTACCAGGGCCCGGTGCCCTTTGATTTTTGTGTTGTTCTTCCGCTCTGGAGCAACACCGTCCAAGACCCCCGTTCCGTGGCTGGCGCGGACTCTGGATGCTGGACAGTTGCGATTTTCCCTTTTTTCGTGAAGCAGGAACGCCCATGGCTCGTAAAATATTTATCGCCGCAACCGGACAAAACAGCGGTAAAACCACCACCAGTCTTTCTCTGGTTCACATGGCGCGCAAAAAATATGGCCGGGTTGGTTTTATCAAACCCATTGGGCCCAAACCCGCCGAGTATGAAGGTCTCATTGCCGACAAAGATGCCATTTTAATTGCCCGGGTCTTTGGTATGGAAGATGACCTGTCCCTCATGTCACCTTATGTGCTGCACCCCGGCGACACCCGCCGGGTTCTCGATGGTGAATTGAAACGCGAACACATTCTGTATCGCATTGCCGATGCGATTGAAAAACTTTCCCAGAAAAATGATTTTCTTATTATCGAAGGGGCCGGTCATACCGGCGTGGGTTCGGTGATTGGTTGCAGCAATGCGCGCATTGCGCGCATGGCCGAGGCATCAGTGCTGATGGTGACGGGTGGTGGGCTGGGGAATGTGGTCGATTCCGCCTGGATGAACATGGCTCTGTTTGAAAAAGAACGGGTGCAGGTCAAATCGCTGTTGGTCAATAAAATTATTCCGCGTAAACGTGAACAAACCCTGCATTATCTTGGTTTGGCGTTCGCCGATACGCCGATCAATGTGATTGGTGGGTTCAATTATCAACCCATTCTGGCCAACCCGACCTTGCGGCGGATTGCCAGTGTGCTGGATATTGAACTGCATGCCACCGAAGAAGAGGGGCAGCGGATTGTCCACAATGTGCAGATTGGCGCGGCCTCGACTCAGCGAGTGGCCGGTCTGCTGAAAGATTCAACCCTGGTTATTGTCAACAGCAGTCGTGACGAATTGCTCGTAACCCTGGCAAACCTCTACCAGTTGCCCGAATATTCCGGCAAGTTGGCGGGCATTATCATCCCTGGTGTCGGGCCAATCAGCGCCATCACCCAACGGATTATCGAGCGCAGCGGTATTCCTCACATGCGGGCGGGTAAAACGTCAACCACCGTTTTTGAAGTGATTAAGGAAGATGTGTCCAAGGTCGTGGCCGAAGACAGTGAAAAAATTGATTTGATTAAGCAATTAGCGGAACATCGGCTGGATTTCGACAAGATCGATGCTGATCTCGATGGTTGAACAGTTTCTGCTCGCCTGCACAGGGGGTCGGGGAAAATTTATGCAAATCAAAGTGAAATTTATTGACGGTCATATTGAACTGGTGCGTCCGCGAGAATTGCAAAAGCTGATTGAGGCTCGGCGTATTACCCAGTTTCGCCGTTCCTGTGGTTGGGTCAACGTTGAACACGCGAGCATCCGCAGTTCACTGCGTGGTGAATATTACGGACCGGAACGGCGCAGCAACTTTGATGACTGATGTTCTTGCTTGCGGCCATCGGAAGAATTTAACCTCGCCTTGCCCTTTACAAACTCGACCCTGGTCGAGTTTTTTAACGTTGGGCCAAGACCTTTCAAAGGGGAAAGAGGTTCCGAGGGGTTACGGGCACACACAGATTTTTTTTTCGGGAGAACGATTTTGAAATCTTTTCTTGCAGTTTTCTTTCTGTTGCTTCTTGGCGCTTGCGGGCTGCAAAGCGATGAGGCTCCTGCGGCGGTTGAGCAAGACGTCAGGTCAATCCGGGTCGAGACGCTGACGGCCCGGTATCGTGATTTGCGCGAAGAGTTCACTCTGCCCGGTTCTTTGGAGGCATGGCAAGATGTGCTCCTGGCGGCTGAAATGTCCGGCCCCGTCGAGTGGATTGGCCCTCAGGAAGGGGCGCGGGTCAAAAAAGGGGATCTGCTGGTTAAAGTCGACACGCGCAGCCTGCAGGCGAATCTCAATAGCAGCCGGGCCGAATATCAGCTGCGACAAAAGACTCTGGCGCGCCAGCAAGAGTTAGTCGCCGAAAAGCTGGTGAGTCAGCAAGACTTCGATGTCGCTAACAGCGCCCTTCAAGTGGCAAGGGCCGCTCTGCACAACGCAGAAATCCTGTTGGATCGGGCCAGCTTAACCGCCCCCCTCGACGGCTTGATTGAAGAGCGTCTGATTGAGCCGGGTGAATATGTAAAAGTTGGAGATTCCCTGGTGCGCCTGGTACAGGTTGCCCTGCTGAAAGTAAATGTCGATGTACCGGAAAAAGACGTGCTCTTTCTCCACCCTGGGGATAGCGTCGAGATTCTGGCGACCTCGCCGGGCGTGGAGAAAACATCGTCGATTCACGGAACCCTGACCCAGATCCGTTACGTGGCGGATCCTCTCACCCGAACCTATCGAGTGCGGGCGAAAATAGACAACCAGACTGAAACATTCCGCCCCGGCATGATCGTGCGCGCCCGCTTTTTACGTCGTCAGCTTCATCAGGTTCTGGCGGTGCCTTTATCTGCCGTCATCAATCGTGAGGACAAAAAACTGCTTTTCGTGCGCCAGGACGACCGAGCCATGGCGCGTGAAGTGGAACTTGGCGCGATTATCGATGGCGAAGTAGTGGTGACATCCGGGCTTGAGGTGGGGAATGAGGTGATTATCAAGGGGCAGCAGATGCTGATAGATGGTGCCCGCATCACCCTGGCGGAGAAGTAGACAATGCTGATCTCCAATGCGGCCGTTGACCGCCGCAGCACGGTTTTTGCCCTGCTGTGGATTATTGTGATTCTCGGCGTTTACAGCTATATCAGCTTGCCGCGTGAATCGACTCCGGATATTACCATTCCGGTCGTGCTGGTGGTCACTCCCTATGAGGGCGTGACCCCTGAAGATATTGAAAATCTTATCACGCATCCCCTGGAACGCAAACTCAAGGGGCTGAAGGATGTCGAAAAAATGAGCTCGGTCAGCGCCGAAGGCTCGTCGATGATCACCATTGAATTTGTCCCCGATGTCGACATTGACAACGCCCTGCAGCGGGTGCGCGACAAGGTCGATCAAGCGCGGCGCGATCTGCCCAACGACCTGGAAAATGACCCCTCAATTTTGGAAATCAATCTGTCGGAATTTCCGATTTTGATGGTGGCCGTGTCTGGACGGAGCGAAGAGACCTTGTTGAAACAGGTCGCAGAAGAGCTTTCTGACCGGATCGAACAGCTTGGCGGGGTGCTCGATGTCGTGATAACCGGCGGTCGCGAACGCCAGATTCGGGTCGAGTTTGATCCCGAACGGCTGTTTGCCTACGGCATTGCCCTCAGCGAGGTCATCCAAGCGATTCAGCGGGAAAATGTTAATATTCCGGGGGGGAGTATTGATATTGGCCAGGGCAAGTACATGTTGCGCGTGCCCGGTGAATTTGCCGATCCGGCTGAAATTGACAATCTGGTGCTGACCGAACGCCAGGGGCGATTAATTTATTTCAAGGATGTTGCGCACATTGTCGACGGCTTTGAAGACCGCCTCAGTTACGCCCGGATCAATGGGCAACGCAGTGTTTCTCTGGCCATCAAGAAAAGAACCGGAGCCAACATCATTGAAGTGGCCGATCAGGTTTTTGCCCTGCTTCAAACCGCCGAAAAACAATTACCCCCCGGCGTTGAGCTGGCGGTGACCCTGAATCAGTCCAAGGATATTCGGCGCATGGTGACCGAATTGGAAAACAACATCATTACCGGCCTGATTCTGGTGGTGCTGGTGTTATTCATGTTTCTTGGTTGGCGCAACTCCTTTTTTGTTGCCCTGGCGATTCCCTTTTCCATGTTGATTTCCTTTGCGGTGCTGGATTTTTTGGGCATGACCCTCAATATGGTGGTGCTCTTCAGCCTGATTCTGGCCTTGGGTATGCTGGTCGACAATGCCATTGTCATGGTTGAAAATGTTTATCGCCATATGCAGCAGGGCAGGCCGTCACAGCAAGCGGCTAAACTGGCGGCCGCTGAAGTCGGTTGGCCGATTATCAGCTCGACGCTGACGACCCTGTGTGCCTTTTTCCCCCTGATTTTCTGGCCGGGGATCATGGGTGAGTTCATGAAATTTTTGCCTCTGACCCTGATTATTACCTTAACGGCATCACTCTTTGTTGCCTTGGTGGTCAATCCGACCCTGTGTGGGCATTTCATGGTGTTGAGCAAAAAGCAGCAGCAGGGCGAAAAAAAAGCGCATCGCATTCTCAGCCTTTATCAGTCGGTACTCGAATTCAGCCTGCGGCATCGATTGCTGGTGGTGATGGCTTCTTTTGTTTTTTTGGGCGCCATTGTCAGTTTTTATGTGGCTCTCGGTCATGGGGTTGAACTTTTCCCAACGACCGAACCCAACCGGGCCTTTATTGAGATAAAACTGCCGGAAGGGACTAACCTGGAAACCAGCAATGAACTGACGCGTCGGGTTGAACAATTTGTCCGTCTTGAAGCCGATGTGCGTTTTGCGTTGGCTGAGGTTGGCACTGCGAGCAACGACAGTGGCGGCGGGCAGAGTGTGCAGTCGAATATGAGCAAAATCACCCTCGACTTTGTTGAACGCGATGCCCGCCAGCAGTCGACAATCGACGTATTGAATCGACTGCGCCGAGCGATTGAACCCCTGGCCGGAGCGGAATTCAAGGTTGAACGTCAGAAAGAAGGTCCTCCCACCGGCCCGCCCGTGAGTGTTGAAATCAGTGGTCAGAAGATTGAAATTCTTGAACAGCTGGTGGCCAAGGTGCGTGAGAAGATTGTTGATGTGCCGGGACTGGTGGATTTGAAGGACGATTTTTCCAAAGCTAAACCCGAAATTCGGGTTGAGGTCGATCGCGAAAAAGCCAGTTTGCTCAGATTATCGACGGCGGAGATTGCTGAAATGGTTAAAGCGGCGATTTCCGGTTCCAAGCTCGGGGTTTATCGTGAAGGGGAAGACGAATACGATATCGTCGTGCGTTTGCCTGAGGCGCGGCGTGACTCTTTGGCTGCGGTGGAAAACTTGCTGATTCCGGCCCGCGGCGGATCTCCGGTGCCCCTGTCGACTGTCGCCCGTATTCGGCTGGGGACAGGCTTCGGTTCCATTCGGCATATCGATCAGAAACGGGTAATAACCATCAGTGCCGAGGCCATGGCGCGCAACAGCAATGAGGTGTTGCTGGAGGTTCAGCAACGGATTGCCACGCTGCCGATTCCGCCCGGTTATCAGATCACTTATTCCGGCGAACAGGAAGAACAACAGAAGGCCATGGCTTTTCTGTCTAAAGCCTTTGTCGGTGCGATTTTACTCATCATGCTGGTGCTGGTAACCCAGTTCAATTCGGTGTTACAAACGTTGATTGTGATGAGCTCGGTCGTTTTGTCTCTGACGGGAGTCTTTCTGGGTTTAATGATCACCGCCACGCCCTTCGGCATTATTATGACCGGTATTGGGGTTATTTCTCTCGCCGGGGTGGTGGTTAACAATGCGATTGTGTTGATTGATTACATTAATCAATTACTCAAAGATGGCATGGCTTTCAACGAAGCCCTGGTGCGCGCTGGGCTGGTGCGTTTTCGACCGGTGCTCTTAACTGCCGCGACAACAATTCTTGGTTTGTTGCCCATGGCTCTGGGGTGTAGTTTCGATTTTAGCAATTTTACCTGGGTTATCGGCGGCGAATCGGCAGATTGGTGGGGCCCTATGGCGGTAGCGGTTATTTTTGGTCTGGCTTTTGCCACAATTCTGACCCTGATGGTGGTTCCGGTTTTTTACTCGCTGTTGATGGAGCGTCGGCACAGAAAAGGTTATTTGTTTCAGACTGAGGCTCGGGAACAATAGTTTTGCTGGATTTCTTCAGCCGTTTAGTCACCCTCTCTGCGTGTGCTCTTTCGCGGACGGGATGCTGTTCCTTCCTGGAGCCGAGCTGGCGCCGCCCAGGCTCTGCTGGCGGTAGACGTCGGGTTTTCTTTTTGCTTGACCCCTTCGCTGTTCTTTGATAGAAAGTCCCACGTTTGGGGCGTCGCCAAGTGGTAAGGCACCGGATTTTGATTCCGGCATTCCCAGGTTCGAATCCTGGCGCCCCAGCCATACAAAATTTTCCAGGTAAGCGTTATCCCGAGGGATAACGAAAAAAGACGGAGATTCTCCGTCTTTTTTTTATTCACGCCCGTAAAATTCCGCATTTGACGGCACATTTTTTTGGCCCTTATTTTGCTTTCAGTCTTTAGTCCGAACGAAAAATACGCTTAATAACGGCTTTTGGCGCCGCGAAAAACACGAAAAGGCACGAAAAGCAGGGGATTAAAGCAAAACAGACATTCACCGGACAGGTTCATTAAACTTTGCGCTTAACCCTTAGTTTTTCTTCGTGAATTTCGCGACTTCGTGTGAGTAACTGCTTTTTTGAGGTTAAATCGGTGCAACTCTTTACCCTGCGTAAGCCCGAGGCCGCCATGGAACGGCTAGATTTCTGCGGCCGGTGGCAGGGGTCTCGGGCTCTGAGTCTCCGGAGCGGAAGAGATCCAAAACGGTTGCAGTTACAACAATTGATGCTAAAGTTTTTTAACTAAGCGCAAGACTGTTCAGTATTATGTCGTTGAGGGAGGTTTCAATGTCGGGAGTCAAACCGATTCGCACAGATTTCACTGCCGGGTTCCAGATTCGTTTTATCCTGGTCATGGCGCTGGGGGCTTTGTTGACCACCCTGGCCATCTATTTCTACTTTGATGAAGGGCTGGGGAGCAGTTATTTTGATGCCCTGGCCACTTTATCCACGATTGAAAATGCCCTGACATCTTCTTTAATCCTGACCTTCTGTTTGCAGCTTTTTTTGATTTTTTTGCTGACCATCGTGTTGACCCTGTTTGTTTCTCATAAAATTGCCGGGCCCGTGTTTCGTTACGAAGATAGCTTAACGAAGATTCTCGCCGGTGATCTGACGTGCAACGTGTGCACCCGCGATGGCGATCAATTGAAGTCGCTGGTTGACAGCATGAACCTATGGCAGAATCATCTGCGTAACACCTATCACCGTGCGGAAAAATTAGAAATTGCCCTGGCCGCATACCTCGAATGCAAGAATGCCAATGAAAAACCCGACACTCAGCCACTGGATGACGCGTTGCGTGATTTTTTTCGTGCTCTAGCTCTAAACACGAAGGAGAGGCAGCATGAATAAATCTCATGCCCTGATTCTTTGCGCGCTTTTTGTTGCGGTTTTTCTGTGCAGCGGCCTGATTTGGGCACGTACAAATTCGGTCCATGATTTCACCGGGCGCTGTGAATCTTGTCATTTAACCAGTCCGCGTCAGGGACAAAAAAATATTTTTACCCGCGATATCGACACCCTGTGCATTGAGTGCCATGAGGTTGCGGTGAAAAACTCGCATCCGACCGGCATGGTGCCTTCCATGCAGGTGCCCAACAATTTTTTTCTCGACTGGCGGGGCAAAATCAACTGCGCCAGTTGTCATGATCCGCATAATCGCGACACGGATATGATGCTGCGTTCTGAGGCTCGTGGCCGGGCCTTCTGTGAATCTTGTCATCATGGTGGTCTGGTGTTGGGTAAGCACGTTGCAGCGTCAAGTGTGGCGCATACCAAAAACTGGACAGCCCCAACCACCCAGGCTTTCGGCCAGATTCTGGATCGGGTCAGCCTGGAATGCATGGTTTGTCATGAAGGTTCCGTCGGTCCGTCGGCTGAAGTTCGTGTGGCCTCAGTCACCGAACAGGGATTATCTTACATCGGGCCAGGCTTCACGCATCCCATTGGGATCGATTATGCACAAGCGGCCGCCAATGATCGTCAGCTGCGACGTCTGGATGATCTTTCGCCGCTCATCTCGCTTTATGAAGGGAAGGTCGGCTGTGCCTCGTGTCACAATCAATTTTCCCACGAAGGCGATATGCTGGTTTTCAGTAATCGCAGCAGTGCCCTTTGTTTAGAATGCCATCTTAAATAGTTTTCAACCTCGTTGCGGGAGTCGACACTGATGGGACGTCCAAGTTTTAGACGGCGGAAATTTTTCATAAAAAAAGAATTTCAGGGCAAATTTATCGCTTTTTACACCCTGGGAGTTGTCCTGCTTGCTGGTCTGGCGACCCTGGCTCTGAATACGCGCCTGCACCAGGTGATTGATGACCAGATTTATACTTCTCATGTCAGGGTTCAGCGCACCGGCGAAATTTTTATCCAGCCCCTGCTGGAAATCAATCTCTACGCCCTCTTGGCAATTTGTGTTCTGGTGCTGTTGTCTTCCCTGGTCGTTTTTAGACGCCTGAACCAACATTTTTCGCGAATGGATCGGGGCTTTCGCGCCATGGCTGTGGGCGATTATCAGAGTTACACCCCCGCCGCCAGCAAGTTTGAAGAAATTAACGCGCTTATTCAGCTGGTGGCAAATGCACAGCAGCACTATGGTGCGCAACAGGCCGAGCTGAGTGAGATTGGTGCGGCTTTGCAGCGGGAGCTCGCGCAGCCTCTGTCCTACGAACAGCTCAGGTTGCAGCATCAACGTTTGACGAAGATCCTGCGGCAAACAATTCTGCCCGAGTGAGGCTGCGCGGAATTTCCCGGTTAGCTGAATTCGCGAACGTCCTGTAGATTTAGAGACTACCCAGATTTTAGGCCTCATTTCAGGGGTTTTTTCTGGCTTGGCGCTTTTCGAGGAGGTCTTACATTTTGTCCTACGCCGATTCTCCCCTGGCACCAGAATACCGCTTTTATGTGCCTGCGCCTGGTCGCTTTATTACCTGCGGTGCTGAAGAGACCCCGATCCCTTTGCCTTCCATCCCCTTACCCGTTGAACGTGATGCGGGCGCGAATTCTGAACCGACGGACAAGCAACTGGGGGCTAGTCTCTACAATTACCTGCGGCGCTTTCCCGATTGCCCGCAGGCGGCAAATTACGCCCGGCTGCTCAAAGAGGCTTTTCCCTATTATCTGTCGGACCTCGCTGCACAGATTATTATGCTCGAAGCCAAAGATGTTGATGCGCCCTATATCCGCCGCAAAATCAGCTATCTGAAAATTCTTTTGCTGCTTGAACCCCAGAATCCCCAGCTGTTGCAGAAGCTGGGCATAGCCTGTTTTGAGCTGGCCATGATTTATGTCGAGCTGCTGCAGGTGCGGCGTGAATTGAGCCGGGCGCTTTCTTACTTGCAGCGGGCTCTGATTTTGGCACCCCGGGATACGACGACTCTCAATTATCTGGGGCAGATCAATTATTTGCTCGGCGACTACAGTTCCGTGTTGCGTTTCTGGCAGGGGGTTGTTGATCTGCTGCCGGCCTGTGTTGCGCGCGAGCAGCTGAATCAGCGCCTGGAGCAGATTAAAAATCATCAGCTGCCCCCCCATCCGCTGGTTGATGATCTGGAAGCCATCGGCGTGGCAACGGAACATTACGCCGCACGCGAATACGCGGATGCCGCTGAAATTATGAATCGAATCGCGGAAAATGAAGTTTTGCCCACCGCACTACCCAGCCCGGAATTTTACTATTTTCTCGGTCTGTGTCGCGAAAAAACTGACCAGACGGCGGCTGCTTTTGAGGCCTTTACCCGGGCCTTGGTGGTCGATCCCGAGCACCTGGCAAGCACGGAAGCCCTCCAGCGCATCACCGGGTAGCGCGCAGCAAGTTGGCGAAAAACGCTTGTTGACAAGCACCGGGAATCACAGTATATCAGCAGTTTGACCAGCCAACCCCTTCAATTTTGAAGACAACACCTGTGGAGGAATCATGAATCCGCTTGCTGCAGAACTCAACAGTCTGCTCGAAAAAAACAACCCCCATGTCCTGGCCATGCTTTCAGCACTGGGCCGCGAAATGTTTTTCCCCAAGGGCATTCTGAGCCAGTCGGCAGAAGCCAAGGACAAGGCCCACAAGTTTAATGCCACCATCGGAACCGCTACTGAAAATGGCGGCCCCATGTTTTTGCAATGTATTCAGGATAAGCTCGCGGCATTTCATCCGGCCGATATTTACCCCTATGCACCGCCGGCAGGCAAGCCGCAACTGCGTCAGTTATGGCGCGATAAAATGTTGCGTGAAAATCCCGCGCAACAGGGTAAACATTTCAGTATGCCCATAGTGACCAATGCTCTGACCCATGGTTTGTCGATTGTGGCCGATCTATTTGTTGATGCCGATGATCATGTTGTGCTGCCTGATATGCTGTGGGGCAACTACAACCTGACCTTTGCCACTCGCTGCAAAGCGCAAATGCGTAAATTCAACACCTTTACCCCCGCCGGCGGTTTTGATGTCGACGCCTTCCGGGCCTGTCTTGCCCAGTCGGCGCAAGAAAAGGGCAAGGCGGTGGTTATTTTAAATTTCCCCAATAACCCCAGCGGCTACACTCCCACGGTCGCCGAGGGCGATGCCCTGGCTAAGGTTTTGATCGAACAGGCGGAGGCGGGTTGTAATCTGGTGGTTGTGACGGACGATGCCTATTTTGGTTTGTTTTACGAAGACTCCATGCAGGAATCCCTGTTTGGTAAAATTGCGAATCAGCACCCGCGTTTGTTCAGTATTAAACTCGATGGTGCAACCAAGGAAGAATTTGTCTGGGGCTTCCGCACCGGCTTTATCACCTTTGCCGATGGCCATGCCGAGGCGAAGGAGGGGGTCATGACGGCGATGGAAAAGAAAACCATGGGGATTATCCGTGCGGTCATTTCCAACTGCCCCCATCCCTCGCAAACTTTCGTGATCGAAGCTTTGAAATCTCCCGAATTTGCGGCCCAGAAACAACAAAAATTTGAAATCATGAAGGGCAGGGCTTTGCAGGTCAAAAAGGTGCTGGGCGATGGCAAGTTTGCCGCGTCCTGGGATTATTATCCCTTTAACTCCGGTTATTTTATGTGTCTCAAACTGAAGCGGGTCGAGGCCGAAGCCCTGCGGGTACATCTGCTTGACAAATACGGCGTCGGTACCATTTCAATTGGCAAAACCGACCTGCGTATTGCTTTTTCATGCATTGCCGAGGAAAATATCGCGGAACTTTTTGACCTGATTTATGAGGCTGAAAACGACCTGGCGTAAACCCTCAACTCTCGCCAACGGCACCCAAAACGGCCCGCCTTTACGAGGCGGGCCGTTTTGGGTGTGCCCCCCGTGCAATTTGACTAGCGCGACTAAAAGCATTATAACTTCAACTGCTTCTGTTTCTTCTTTCTCCCTGGGTGAAATATGAACGTTATTTTTATCAGCCTGGCGCGTCTCGTTGATCTGGTTTTCAATATTTATATGTTTATTGTCATTGCCCGAGCGCTGATCAGCTGGGTCAGCCCCGATCCCTATAATCCGATTGTGCGTTTTCTGCATAGTGCTACCGATCCGGTGCTTTATCGCCTGCGCAGATTGCTGCCTTTTTCGACCGGGGGTATTGACTTCAGCCCCATGATTCTGATTTTTCTGCTCTATCTCGTTCAGGGGCTGCTGGTGAATCTGCTCTTCAGTCTCGCGCGTTGAACCCTGGCCGAGCGCCGAAGCTTATGAAAATTACCCCCATTGACATTCAACAGCATCGGTTTCGCAGTCGGATTTTTGGTTATGATACCAATGCCGTCGACCATTTTCTCGAATTGGTTGCGGATGAATTGCAAGAACTGCACATGCAGAATCATCAACTTAAAGAAGATCTGGTGCGCACGCGCAATGTCTTGGCCCAGATGAAATCGCGTGAGCAGGCTTTGCAGCAGACTCTGATGACCGCTCAGCAGGTGACAGAAGAAATGAAAAAGAATGCGCGGCGTGAAGCTGAACTGGTCATGGCTGAAGCGCGCTTGCAGGGGGAACAGATTCTGCGTGAAGCCGAAGAGCGGCGCTTACAATTGATCCGTGAAATTCAAGAAATCAAACGCCAGAAGATCTCCTTTGAAAGTAGCTTGAAGGCCCTGATTGGCGGGCACCTGAAGTTACTCGATCTGGATGCCATGCTCCTGGACGATTATGCCGAAGATACCGCTCTGCTTGAAACCCAGTTAAGCCTGGCGTCGACGCGTCTGTCCGATAACGATGCTTGACTGCCTGAAACCCCACCCACTGGGAACCCTGCTTGCTCTGCAGGTTCAGCCCCGTTCCAGCCGCAATCAAATTGTCGGGTTGTTTGGCGACAGCCTCAAGGTAAAATT
>Ga0210030_1000109_pt1 | contig 61539 bp, 54 predicted proteins | sample CryGeymeta201523_FD_183986 | JGI IMG/M metagenome (GOLD analysis project Ga0210030, IMG submission 183986) | Groundwater microbial communities from Crystal Geyser aquifers in Utah, USA - Crystal Geyser metaG 2015-23 (SPAdes) (version 2) | ecosystem: Environmental > Aquatic > Deep subsurface >...
ATCTCCTTGAAGCCGTCGAGGTCGATAAAAAACAGGGCGAAACGGGTTTTCTGCCGCTTGGCGCGCGCCAGGGCCAAATCCAGACGTTCCAGAAACAGGCGGCGGTTGGGCATGCCGGTGAGCGTGTCATGGCTGGCCAGATGATCAAGCGCTTCCCGCTGCGCGTGCAGGTTTTTGATCTGTTGATTGATCTGCATTCCCATCTGCTCGATGCTGCGCGCCAGTTCGCCGACCTCGTCGTTGCGCGCCACCGGCAGCGCGCCGATTTTTCCTTCCGCGGTAAAGCGTCTTATTGCTTTCATAATATGGAGCAGGGGGCGGCTGAGCGCGCGCGCGAGCAAGGCGGCGAGCAAAATCGCCAGTGCGCTGAAACCCGAAACGATGCCAAGAATTTGCAGCGCGAGATGGCGGCTGTCCTGCAACACACTCGCAAGCGGCTGGGACAGGCCCATAATGAAATCTTCCTCGGTGGACAACTCGGCCAGCGACTGATGAACGAAAGTGGCCGCCAGGGCAGGCGCGTCCTTTGTGGCAGGCTTGGAGATAACCGCGAAATCGCGCGGCGGCGGTTGGCCGGAGAGCAAAGCGCCGGCGGCGGGGAATTCCGTCTGGATCAGGGCTTCCTGCCCGCGGTCAAACGCAAAACGGCGGGCGGGGTCGGGATGAATCAGATAGTCGCCCCGGCTGTTGGCCAGATACAGTTTGAATTCCGGCGGCAAGTCGGAGGCAAGCTGCGCGAAGAGCCGGTTCAGATCGACATTGATCACCACCAATCCGATTGCTTTGCCTTGCCGGTCGTGGATCGGCGCGGCGACTTGCAGTGAAGGCTGTTCCGCGCCGGCGTGGGCGCCGGATTCGTGATTGATGGCGGCGCGCGAAACATACACCGCGCCGGGGGGGAGTCGAAGAGTTTCGAAGACGTAGGCGAAGTGGCCTTTTTCCTGCAATCCATCGCCGGTGATGCGCAACAGGCCGGTTAAATCGCGATCGAAGCGAATGCGCTCCTGCCCGTAATGGGCGGTCTCGATCAGGCGAATCTGGAAATACTCGGGATGCACTTGCATCATGCCTTTGAACAATTCCGCCACATTGTTCTCGCCCAGCGTCTGAAAATCCGGAAGGCTGCGTTGCAGGATGCGGCCACTCTGCGGATGACGGGCGACCAGCCCGGCATCCGCCGCGATGTCGTTAAGGTCAACCGTAACCTGGCGCATCAGCACGCGGGTGGCGGTAAGCAGACGGTCCTCCGAGGCCTTGACCAGATGGTCGCGATTCGCCTGATAGGCAAAATAGCCGGTCATTCCCGCTCCCAGTATGCTGACTCCCGCCAGCACCAGACCCAGACGCCAGGCGATGGAGAGCTTCATTGCGCCAGCACACTGGCCGCGCTATCGCCGGAGCGGATGCGCGTCCACAAGGTTTCGCGCCTGGCTTCGTCCTCCACCGGCTCCAGCCATACCGAACGCCCGCCATGCGTGTTGGCGGGGTCGTTGAGGGTGTTGGCCAGTCCCTGGCGCGCGTTCAGCAAACGGCTGGCTTCATCGCCGAGCAAATGGTTGATCCACGCGAGCGCCAGCGCGGGATCGCGCGCGGCGCGGGTGACGACCCAGCAGTCGAGCCAGGCCAGCGCGCCCTCGCCGGGAATGACGTAGCCGATATCCGCGCCCGCCGCTTGCAGAAGCTGAACCTGTTGCAGGCCGTAGTTGGCAAACATCAGCGCGGCTTTGTGGCGCAGGAAAAGCCGCGCCGATTCTTCCGGCCTGGTATAAAAGCCGAGCACATTGCGCCGCAATGCAATTAACCGTTCCACCGCGCGGGGCCAGTCTGAAGGGGCCAGATGAAAAGGCGATTTGGCATTGAGCGACTGCGCGGCGAGCGAGAAATTATGTGTGCCGCCGTCGTAGGCGAGCACTTTGCCGCGATAACGCGGGTCCCACAGCGCAGTGATCGAGGTCGGCGGGGCGGCGAGCTGCGCACGGTCGTAGATTAGCCCCATCCGCGCGTAAGTGTAGGGAATACCGTAGCCCGTGCCGTTGCGGGTCAGCCCCGGGATCGCGGCCAGATCGCGGAATCGGGGAAGCTGGCGCAGGGTGTTGGGGATGCGCCCGGAATCAATCGGCTGCACCAGTTCTGCGGCGATGTAGCGCTGCAATTCGGCGACATTGACCGCAAACACATCGTAATCCGCGTTGCCGTGACTAATCTTGTTCCACAGCTCGCTGTCCTGGGTAATCACCGTCAGTTCGACCCGCACCCCGTGTTGCAGTTCAAAGCGGCCAATCACTTCAGGTTCGGCATAACCGGGCCAGGCCAACACCCGCAACACCGGCGTCGCGGCCGAGACGGGCGCGACCAGCGCGCTCAGCAACAAAAACAACGCGGCGAGGAAAGCCGGGCAGGCGCGGGTTGGCGCGGGCAAGGGCCGATGGACGGCAACTCCGGTGGCGGGCGGGAAAATCATGTGCGGCACCCTAACCCGCCCCCCATGATGAGTCAATCCAAGGTTTGGCGCGCCTCGCCTTCCAGTGCGTTGACCAAAGCAGGCAGCAGCTTTTTCAATTCGCCGGTCATCAGCGCGAAGTCGGCATCGAAGGCATCGTCCTGTGTGTCGCTGCCGGTCTGTTCATTGAGCAGGTCAAGCGCCTGCAAGCGTTTGAGTTGCAGGTTCTCGTGCAGCACAAACGAGATGCGGTCATGCCAGGTCAGCGCCAGCTTGGTCACTTCCTTGCCGCCGCTGATATGTTTGGCGATCTCTTCCGCTTCCAGCGTGTGGCGCACATAGCGCACGGTCGATTTCTCTTCACCGGCGGCGCGCAGTTCGCAGTCGCGGTCGATGGTGAACGCCGCCGGCGCATCGTTGCCCGCCAGCCAGGCGGTCATCGCGGCGGCGGGTGAAACGACAGTCTTGAGCGGGGCAAAGCCGATGCCGTCCACCGACTTGACCAGCAGTTCCACCAACTCGTCCGCCTTGGCCAGGTTGGCCGCATCCAGCACCAGTAATCCGGCGGCTGTGTCGATCCACGCATAAGTGCGGCGGCGCACGGCGAAGGCGCGCGGCAACAATTCGTCGGTGACCGCTTCCTTGATCTGTTTCATCTGTTTGCGGCCGGGTTTGTAACCTTGCTGTTCTTCCATCTCCACCGCGCGCGCCTTGGCGACGGTGTTGACCACGCTGGCGGGCAGCAGTTTTTTTTCCGCCCCCAGACAGAACAGCATCTGCGATCCCAGTGTGTGCACGAAGGCCGGCTCGTTCTCCTTGGGGGCGACCCACCCCGTGCGCTGCATCTCCAGACCGGAGCAGGGTTGCAGGGCGAGGGCGGAGAGTTTCTCTTCCAACTGTTCGGGCGTGACGTCCCATTTGTTGAGACGGTAGAGGATCAGATTCTTGAACCACATAGTTTGACTTGGACTGTGAAGAAAAAAGGAGCGGGATTCTAACGCGGATGGCGAGGTCGGACCGAACGATAGCTGACTTCCGTCACCACACTCGCTTCCCCCTTTAGCAAAGGGGGGAATGCTGGCTACGCATTCGAAGAGGAAGATGGATCAGGGTTGCAGACCGACCACGACCGCCTTGCCTTTCAGCGCCAGCGCCCTGCCCATGCGCGCGCGCTTGCCGAAATGGTTTTGCAGGTCCTTGCCGTTGAGTTGCATCGTGTGCTCCTTGCTGCCGCTGGAAGTGAGCACGGTGACCTTGGGCTGGTCTGTCACGGTCGCGGCGACCAGCTTATCGCCCTCCGCCATGCCCATGATCACCACGCCCTTGCCGCCGCCCGCGAGCTGTTTCATCTCGGCCAGCAGGAAGGCGAGCAGACGACCGGATTTGCAAGCCGCCACCACCAGCGCATTGTCGGACGGGGTGAACAGTGCGGGTGCCAATATCGCTTCGCCTTCCACGCTGATGAACTGCTTGCCCGCCTTGTTGCGGCCCACCATGTTGCCCAGCGTGCAGGTGAAGCCGTAACCGGCAGCGGTGGACAGCAGCATGTGCTGCTCCGCCTTGCCGCACAGCACATGCACGATCTTCGCGCCGGTCGCCACTTCGATGAGAGTCGCCAGCGGTACGCCGTCGCCGCGCCCGCCCGGCAGCAGATGCACCGGGATGCTGCACACGCGGCCGTTGCTGCAGATGACGATGCAGTGGTCGGTGGTGCGGCACTCGAACGCGGACAGCAGGCCGTCGCCGTCCTTGAACGAGATGCCGGACAGGTCGAGACCGTGACCCTGACGGGTGCGACCCCAGTGTTTCTTCGAGATCAGCACGGTCACCGGTTCGTCCACCACCTGAGTGGTCAGCACCACGCGTTCGGCCTGCTCGATCAGCGTGCGGCGATCATCGCCGTAAGTTTTGATGTCTTCGTCGATCTCCTTCGCCACGCGGCGGCGCATCATGGAATCCGATGCGAGCAGCTTGCCCAGTTCCGCGCCTTCGTTCTTCAGTTGCTGCAGCTCGCGTTCGATCTTGATGCCTTCCATCTTCGCCAACTGGCGCAGGCGAATTTCCAGAATATCCTCGGCCTGGCGGTCGGACAGGTCGAAGCGTTCGATCAAGGCGGGCTTGGGTTCGTCCGACTCGCGGATCAGCGCGATCACCTCGTCCAGATTCAGATACACGATCATGCGACCGTCGAGGATGTGGATGCGGTCGTTGACCTGCGCCAGCCGGTGTTCGCAGCGGCGGCGTACGGTACTCAAACGGAATTGCGCCCACTCGCGCAGGATCTCCGCCAGTGGTTTCTGGCGCGGACGACCGTCGAGACCGATCATCACCATGTTCAGTTGCAGCGAACTCTCCAGACTGGTGTGCGCCAGCAATATGGTCATCAGCTCGTCCGCCGACTGGCGGCCGGATTTTGGTTCGAACACCAGACGCACCGCGTGGTCCTTGTCCGATTCGTCCGCCACCTTGTCCAGCACCGACAGCAGCAGTTGCCTGTTCTGCACCTGTTCCTGCGACAGTGATTTTTTGTTAACGCGCACCTTGGGATTGGTCAGCTCCCCGATCTCTTCCATGATTCTTTTGGCCGAGGTGCCGTGCGGCAGTTCGTACACCGCCACGCGCCACTGGCCGCGCGCCAGCTCTTCCACCTTCCAGCGCGCGCGCATCTTCAGCGAGCCGCGTCCCGTGCGGTAGCACTCGGCGATCTCGCGCGGCGACGAGATGATCTGGCCGCCGCCCGGCAGGTCGGGGCCGCTGATCGAAGCCAGCAATTCATCATCCGAACATTTCGGGTCGCGCACACAGATCGCGGCGGCGGTGCCGACTTCGCGCAGGTTGTGCGCGGGGATTTCGGTCGCCATGCCGACCGCGATGCCGGACGCGCCGTTGAGCAGCACCATCGGCAGGCGCGCGGGCAGCATGGCCGGCTCGTCGAAATGCCCGTCGTAATTCGGCTGCATGTCCACCGTGCCCAGGTTCAACTCGGCCAGCAGCAGATCGGCGATCGGCGTCAAACGCGTCTCGGTGTAACGCATCGCCGCCGCGTTGTCGCCGTCGCGCGAACCGAAGTTGCCCTGACCGTCCACCAGCGGATAGCGCATGGAGAAACTCTGCGCCAGACGCACCATCGCCTCGTAGGCCGACGAGTCGCCGTGCGGGTGGAACTTGCCCAGCACCTCGCCCACCACGCGAGCCGACTTCACATGTTTGCTGTTGTGCGCCAAGCCCATCTCGCGCATCGCGAACAGGATGCGGCGCTGCACCGGTTTCTGGCCGTCGCACACATCGGGCAGCGCGCGGCCCTTGACCACCGACACCGCATATTCCAGATAAGCGCGCTCGGCGTATTGCGCCAGCGGCACCGAGTCGCCGTCGGGCGGCGGTGGCAGCGGCGCAAATTGGCGGACATTGCCGCCGCCGTTGCCCGCTGCGGGTTCGCTCACTTCCTGTCGTGCATGATCGACAGGCTGCTCGCCCCCGACGCCTTCGAACAGATCGTTTTGCGGAAGATCAGACATCGACGCTTACCTCGTTTCCGTGAAATTCCAGCCAGGCGCGCCGCGCGCCCGACTCCTGTTTGCCCATCAGCATGTTCATGATGCGCTGCGTGTCGTCCTTGCTCGACGCATCCAGCGCCACGCACAGCGCGCGCCGCGTGTCGGGATTCATGGTGGTGTCCCACAGTTGTTCCGGGTTCATCTCGCCCAGTCCTTTGAAGCGCGACACGCCCCATGCGCCTTCGCGCACCTTGTCCTTGCGCAGGCGGTCTTCGATGGCAGTCAGCTCGTCTTCGTTCAATGCGTAAATTTTTCGCGGCGGCTTTTTGCCCTGCGCCGGCACGTCCACGCGGAACAGCGGCGGTTGCGCGAGGAAGATGTGGCCGTTGGCGACCAGCTTCGGGAAGTGGCGGAAGAACAGCGTCAGCAGCAGCGTGGCGATGTGCGAGCCGTCCACGTCCGCGTCGGCCATGATGTAGATGCCCTTGTAACGCCGGCCGCTCAGGTCGGCGTTGTCGTTCAGGTCGTGCGGATCGACGCCGATCGCCACCGCGATGTCGTGCACCTCGGCGTTGGCGAACAGGCGGTTGCGGTCCACCTCGAAAGTGTTGAGCACCTTGCCGCGCAGCGGCAGGATGGCCTGGAACTCCTTGCTGCGCCCCTGCTTGGCCGAGCCGCCGGCGGAATCGCCCTCGACCAGGAACAGCTCGTTGCGATCGGGATTGAAATCCGCCGCATCGGTCAGTTTGCCGGGCAGCACGGCGACGGAGGAACCTTTTTTCTTCTCTACCTTCTGTGCCGATTTCATCCGGCTCTGCGCCTGCTTGATGACGACCTCGGCGATGCGCTTGCCGTAATCGACATGATCGTTCAGCCACAGCAGCAGCGGGTCGGTGATCAGGTTGGACACCAGTTTGAGCGCGGTGCGCGACACCAGCCTGTCCTTGGTCTGGCCCTGGAAGGAAGGGTCGAGCACCTTGGCCGAGAGCACGAAGCTGGCGCGGTTGGCCACGTCGTCGGAATTTAGCTTCACGCCCTTGGGCAGCATGCCGTGCAGTTCGATGAAGCTCTTCACCGCGTTGAACATCGCGTCGCGCAGGCCGGAATCGTGCGTGCCGCCGTTCCAGGTCGGGATCAGGTTCACATAGGATTCGCGCGTGAGCGCGCCGTCCTCGGTCCACGCCAGCGCCCAGGCCGCGCCTTCGCCCTCGGCGTAGTTGTCGTCGCCTTTTGGAATGTGGCGCTCTCCCGAAAAGATCGGCGCCACCAGCGCGCCGCCGTCTTCCTGCGCATCCAGCGCCTGCGTCAGATAGCCACGCAGTCCGTCCGGATACGTCCATTCCTTGCGCTCGCCGCTTTTCTCGATCAGCAGCGTGACGACTACGCCCGGCAGCAGCACCGCCTTGGAGCGCAGCACGCGTTCCAGTTGCGCGAGGTTGATGTTGGGCGCGTCGAAATATTTTGCATCCGGCCAGGCGCGCACGCTGGTGCCGGTCTTGCGCTTCGGGCAATCGGCGACGCGCGCCAGCGGCTGTTGTGCCGCGCCGTGCTCGAAGCGCAGGAAATGCTCGCCGCCGTCGCGGAAGACGCTGATCTCGACTGCGGTGGACAGCGCGTTAGTGACCGCCACGCCGACGCCGTGCAGACCGCCGGAGAACTGGTAGGCGCCGCCCGCTTCCTTGTCGAACTTGCCGCCCGAGTGGAGTACGGTGAACGCCACTTCCACCACGGATTTATGTTCTTCCGGATGCAGGCCGACCGGGATGCCGCGCCCGTCGTCGTGCACCGTCACCGAGCCGTCGCCGTGCGCGATGACGGAGATGTTTTTTGCGTAACCCGCCAGCGCCTCGTCGCAGGCGTTGTCCACCACTTCGATGATGATGTGGTTGGGATTGTCCAGCGTGGTGTACATGCCGGGACGCTGGCGCACGGGGTCGAGGCCGCGCAGCACTTTGAAGGACGATTCATCGTAATTGACGCTCAACGGTTACTCCTGAATATGACGACAAATTTAACAACAACTTCTTAGATTCACCACAGAGAACACCGAGTAAAACCAGCCAATATCACGGCGTTGACTTTCTCTGCACCCGCAAGGGGTAGGCCGTGGTTGTACGGGGCCGAAGCCACTGCAACACACGCTCTGTCTCCGTGTCTCTGTGGTAAGTGGGTTTAAGCCTTTAACACGTTCTCTTCACCATCCCGGCGCGCGATGATAACCGCGCCGCAGGAATCGCTGAACACATTCACCGAGGTGCGGCACATGTCCAGCACGCGGTCCACCGCCAGAATCAGGCCGATGGCTTCCAGCGGCAGGCCGATGGCACCGAGGATGATGGCGATGGCGACCAGGCTGGCGGAAGGGATGGCCGCCACGCCGATGGAGGTGACCAGCGCCAGCAGCACGATGGTGAACTGCTGCACGAAACCCAGCTCGATACCGTAAGCCTGCGCGATGAACATCGCCGCCACGCACTCATACAGAGCGGTGCCGTCCATGTTCACCGTCGCCCCCAGCGGCAGCACAAAACTGCTGGTGCGGTTGGACACGCCCGCGTTCTTTTCCACGCATTCCATGGTCAGCGGCAGGGTGGCGGCGGAGGAACTGGTGGAAAAAGCGGTGAGCAGGGCAGGCGCCATGGCGCGGTAGTGGCGCAGCGGGCTCACCCCGCCCACAAAATACAGCAAGGCGGGCAACACCAGCAGGGAATGCACAGCCAGCCCCGCCAGCACGCTGAAGAAGAACCAGGTCAACGGCGCGATGGCAGCGAAACCGGTGCCCGCCACCACCTTCGCCACCAGACCGAACACGCCGATGGGCGCGAACTTCATCACCCAGTCGGTGATCTTCATCATCACCCGGAACAGGCTTTGCCAGAACTTGTACTGGCTCTCGGCGTGGGGTTCCTCGATCCTGGTCATGAAAAAACCGAACAGCAGACTGAAGAAAATCAGTCCCAGCATCTGGCCGTCGGCGGCCGCCGCCACGATGTTGGTCGGCACCATGCGCAGAAAGATGCCGACCAGATCACCCGCGCCTTTGCCTTCCACGCGCGCGACCACCCCGTCGCTCACTTGTTCCATGCCCAGTTGTTCTTTTGCGGGTTGACCGTCGATGATGCCGGGCGCGGTTAGATTGACGATGGCAAGGCCGATCAGAATGGCGAACAGGCTGGTGGTCGCGTAATAGGCCAGCGTCTTCAACCCCAGCCGCCCGAACTCCCCGCCACCGCCGATGCCCGCGATGCCCGCGATGATGGACGACACCACCAGCGGCACGATCAGCATCTTCAGCGCATTCAGGAACAGTGTGCCGATGAAATCGAACACCGCGTAGTAGCGCACGCCGAACAGCGAGGCGTCGGCGCCGGCCAGCGAGCCGGCAAGTGCGGCGAGTAAAAGTGCGAGGAGTATCTGCCAGTGCAGCTTGAGTCTATTCATCGGGTCTGTTGCATCCTGCGGGTGCACTGGTTAAATCCCCTTTCCCTCGGGGAAGGGGTGAGGGTGTAACTCTTTGATTTGATGCCATCACCCAAACGGGGCGGCAAACGGATTGATGCGCGATTTTACCTTATAGGTGCACCGAGGCCCGATGGGATCGGGCCGCGCGCTCATTCACCGGCGCATGCCGCAATCTCGGCGTTGGTCGGCAGTTCCAGGCAATGGCGCAAATCCATGTCCCTGGGGCGGGGTACGCCGGGGAGAAGTTTCAATGCCTTGACGGGCTTGGCCTTGGGTGTTTGCTGAGTGGGCGCTGGCGCGGCAGCTTCATTTTGAACAGCAGGTGAAGACGCCGCCGCCGTGTCCTCCGCCTGCGCGGTGCTGCCGAGCAGCATGCCTGCAGCGACCAGTAAACTTGTCATCAGGGTCTTCATCGTGGCCTCCTTTTGGCGAAACTCGCTTCGCTCGTTTTCAGAAAACGTCCGGCGACGGAATCGCACCGCATCCGTCCGGCGAAGTATATGTGCTTTGCCGGCATCGGCCAAATTCATCCTGCGTAGTCAACGGTCAGGCCGACCACCGCGCATCCAGCAGCCGGTCTTCCCGTTCCTCCGGCACGCGCTGCATGAAGGGGCAGACGCGGCGGTGGATGGTGATACCACGGTCGCGGGTGACGTAGGCGACGATGGCGTCGGTGGGTTGCGGACGGCAGCACAGGGCGAGTTTGTAGGTCAGGTTGTTCACGCCCTCGATGAGGATGCGCGGCGCATGGGTCGGCTGCTGGCCGGCGGGAATCTTGCGCGGTGCGGGCGCCTCCGGCGTGATGGCCAGGCTGACGCGGCGCGGCGTGATGTCGCCGCGGCCGAGGGCGGCGAGCAGGTCGTCCGGTTTGTTGTAGCGCAGCTTCTGCGCCAGTTTTTCCTGATTGACGTCGTTCACGCCGATGCGGTGCAGCTCGCGTTCGAGCAGGGCGCGTCCCTGCGCGATGCTGTCGTCCTGATTTTGTTCCGCGAACCAGTGGCGCACTTTGGCGCGGGCGCGCGCGCTTTGCAGATAGCCGAGCTGCGGGTTGATCCAGTCGCGGCTGGGGCCGCCCTGTTTGACGGTGAGAATCTCCACGCGCTGTCCGGTCTGCAGTGTGTGTTTGAGCGGCACGATGTTGCCGTCCACTTTCGCGCCGCGCGTGCGGTGGCCGAGGTCGGTGTGCAGCACATAGGCGAAGTCCACCGGCGTCGCGCCCTGCGGCAGGTCGATCACCTTGCCTTGCGGGGTCAGCACGTACACACGGTCTTGCTGCATTTCGTCGCGCAGCGGCTGCTGCAGTTCGCCGTTGTCAGCCAGTTCGGCTTTCCACGCCAGCACCTGGCGCAGCCAGGCGACTTTCTGGTCCAGCGCGCTTTCCGCCTGGCGGTTTTCCTTGTAGCGCCAGTGCGCGGCGACGCCCAGTTCGGAATCGTGGTGCATCTGGCGCGTGCGGATCTGCACTTCCACCGGCAAGCGGCGCGGGCCGAGCACGGCGGTGTGCAGCGAGCGGTAGCCGTTCGGTTTTGGGCGCGCGATGTAATCGTCGAACTCCTTCTGGATCGGCAGCCACAGCTCGTGCACGATCGACAGCGCGGCATAACACTGCTCAATGTTTTCGACGAGGACCCTCACCGCGCGCACGTCGTACAACTGGTCGAAATCGAGCTGCTTGCGCTTCATCTTGTTGATGATGCTGTAGATGTGTTTGGGGCGCCCGCTCACTTCACCCTGGATGCCGGCGCGTGTCAGCGCCTGTTCGAGTTGCGCGATGAGGTCGGCGATGTAGCGCTCTCGGTCGATGCGGCGCTCGTCCAGATGTTGCGCGATCTGCTTGTACAGCGCCGGTTCCAGATAGCGCATCGACAGGTCTTCCAGTTCCCACTTGATCTGCCAGATGCCGAGGCGGTTGGCCAGCGGCGCGAACAGGCTCTGCGTCTCGCGCGCGATCTGCTGTTGCTGTGCGGCGTCGGCGCGCGGGAGATTGCGCAGGGTCTGGGTGCGTTCGGCCAGTTTGATCAGCACCACGCGGATGTCCTCGACCATCGCCAGCAGCATCTTGCGCAGGCTTTCCGCCTGCAGCGCCGCCTCTTCCTTGTTGTCGGAACCGCGCATCTCGCTGAACTGGCGCACGTGTTCCATTTTGGCGATGCCGTCCACCAGCATTGCCACGTTGTGTCCGAAGCGTTCGGTCAGCACCCGCTTCCAGTCATCCAGCCAATCCGGCACCGCATGCAATATGGCAGCGGCGATCGTCTCGTGATCGAGATTGAGGTTGAGCAGGATGGAGGCCGAGCCAAGCGCGTGCTGTAACAGCGGCGTGCCGGTGAGGTCGCTCTTGCCGTGATAGAGCGGGGCGGCGAATTCGCACGCCTGGCGGATCAACCCGACCTCGGCGGGGGCGAACACACCGGCCAGCGCGTTCAGCCAGGTCTGGATGTCGGCGTTGTCCGCGCCGACAAGCGGCGGGAAGGGATGCTGGACGGAAACCACTGGACTCAGCGGTTGCTGAACTGTTTCAACTGCTCCAGCTTGGCCAGCGCAGCGCCGGAGGAGAGTACTTCTGCCGCTTTGGCCACGCCACCGGCCAGGGTGTCGCTCAATCCGGTCGCATAGATCGCCGCGCCCGCGTTGAGTTGCACGATGTCGCGCGCCGGGCCGGCACGGTTTTCCAGCACGCCGAGCAACATGGCCCTCGCTTCCTCTGTCGTGCCGACCTTGATCGCATCCAGCGGCGCGCGCGGCAGGCCGAAATCCCCCGGGTTGATGCGGTATTCGCTCACTTTGCCGTCCTTCAGTTCGGCCACGTTGGTCTCGCCGCTCAGGGTGATTTCGTCCAGTCCGTCGCAGCCGTTCACCACCAGCACATGCGTGCTGCCGAGGCGTTGCAACACGCGCGCCTGAATCCCGACCAGATCGGGATGGAACACGCCGAGCACCTGGTTGTCCGCGCCGGCCGGATTGGTCAGCGGCCCAAGGATGTTGAAAATCGTGCGCACGCCCAGCTCGCGCCGCACCGGCGCGGCATACTTCATCGCGCCGTGGAAATTGGGCGCGAACATAAAGCCGATGCCGATCGCGTCGATGCTTTGACCCACCTGTTCCGGCGTGAGGTTGAGATTCACCCCGAGCGCTTCCAGCACATCCGCCGAGCCGCAGGTCGAAGACACCGAGCGCCCGCCGTGCTTGGCCACGCGCGCGCCCGCTGCCGCCGCGACGAAGGCGCTGGCGGTGGAGATGTTGAAGGTGTGCGCCGCATCGCCGCCGGTGCCGCAGGTATCGACCAGATGGTCGCGCTGTGCGACCGGCACTTTGCTGGCAAATTCGCGCATGACGAACGCGGCGGCGGAAATCTCGCCAATGGTTTCCTTCTTCACGCGCAGGCCGACCAGAATCGCCGCGATCATCGTCGGAGTGACTTCGCCGCGCATGATCTGGCGCATCAGCGACAGCATCTCGTCGTAAAAAATCTCGCGCTGATCGACCAGGCGCGCCAGGGCTTGTTGCGGCGTGATCATGGTTTTCCCTCCAGAAAGTTCTTCAGCATGTCGTGCCCGTGTTCGGTCAGGATGGACTCGGGGTGGAACTGCACGCCGTGCACGGCCAGCGTCCTGTGGCGCACCCCCATGATCTCGCCATCGTCCGTCCACGCCGTGATCTCCAGACAATCCGGCAGCGTCTCGCGCTCGATCACCAGCGAATGATAGCGCGTGGCGGTGAACGGGTCGGGCAGGCCGGTGAATACGCTGTTGCCGTGATGATGGATCAGTGAGGTCTTGCCGTGCATCAAGGTCTTGGCGTGGATGATGTGGCCGCCGAAGGCCTGACCGATGCTCTGGTGGCCGAGGCACACGCCGAGCAAGGGAATCCTGCCGGCGAACTGTTTGATGGCGGCGATTGAGATGCCCGCCTCGTTCGGCGTGCAGGGGCCGGGAGAAATGACGAGGTGTTGCGGATTCAGTTTTTCGATCTGCTCGACGGTGATTTCGTCGTTGCGCTTGACCAGCACGTCGGCGCCGAGCTCGGCGAAATACTGCACCAGGTTGTAAGTGAAGGAGTCATAGTTGTCGATCATCAATAACATGTTCTCTCCTCCTTAACGATGGGCCGGTGCGTCCAGCCCATCCAGCACCATCTCCGCCGCGCGCAGCACCGCGCGCGCCTTGTTCTGCGTTTCCGTCCATTCGCTGTCGGGGTTGGAGTCGGCGACGATGCCGGCACCCGCCTGCACGTACAGCATATTGTCTTTCACCACGGCAGTGCGCAGCGCGATGGCAACGTCCATGTCGCCGTTGAAAGCGAGGTAGCCGACCGCACCGGCGTAAATGCCGCGCTTGGAGGGTTCCAGTTCGTCGATGATCTCCATCGCGCGCACCTTGGCGGCGCCGGAAACGGTGCCGGCGGGGAAGGTGGCCTTGAGCACATCCATCGCGCTCAGGCCCGGTTTTAGTTTTGCCTCGACGTTGGAGACGATGTGCATGACATGCGAGTAACGCTCGATCACCATCTTGTCGGTGAGATTGACTGTGCCGTGTTCCGCGACGCGACCGATGTCGTTGCGGCCGAGGTCGATCAGCATCAAATGTTCCGCCAGTTCTTTCGGGTCGGCCAGCAATTCTTCCGCCAGAGCCGCATCCTGTTCTGGCGTCTTGCCGCGCGGACGGGTGCCGGCGATGGGGCGCACGGTGACGGTATCGTTTTCCAGCCGCACCAGAATCTCCGGCGAGGAGCCGACGACGTAGTGATCGCCCATGTCGTAATAGAACATGTAGGGCGACGGGTTGATGCTGCGCAGCGCGCGATAGAGCGACAAGGGCTGCGCGGGGAAGGGTTGTGCCATGCGTTGCGACAGCACCACCTGCATGATGTCGCCGTCGAAGATGTAGCGCTTGGATTTTTCCACGGCCGCCTTGAATGCGGCTTCGCCGAATTCGGATTTCGCTTCCTCGCGCGCGGCGGGCGGGGTGTACGGAATGTCCACCGGCAGGCGCAGCATGCCAACCAGTTCGCGCAGGCGTTCGCGTGCCGCGGCGTAAGCATCGTCCCTCGCCGGATCGGCATAAACGATGAAGGTTAGCTTGCCTGATAAATTATCGACGACCGCCAGTTGCTCGGTGAGTATGAGCAGAATATCCGGCGTGCCCAGCGTGTCCGGCTTCTGCGTGGCGGCCAGGCGCGGTTCGATGTAGCGCACGGTGTCGTAGCCGAAGTAGCCCGCCAAACCGCCGGTGAAACGCGGCAGATTGGGCAGAGGCGCGGCCTTGAAACGCGCCTGGTATTCACGGATGAAATCGAGCGGATTGGCCACGCTCTGCGCCGTCTGATGCCCGCTTTCGTGCAGGATGACCTCTTTCCCGCGTACTGTGATGCGTGTGTCGGCGGGCAAGCCGATGAAGGAGTAACGCCCGAAACGCTCGCCGCCCTGCACCGATTCCAGCAGATAGGAGAACGGCTTGTTCGCCAGCTTGAGATACAGCGAAAGCGGTGTGTCGAGGTCGGCGAAGGTCTCGGCGACCAACGGGATGCGGTTGTAGCCTTGCCTGGCTAAAGTATGGAACTCTTGTTCGGTGATGGGATGCAACATGAAAATCTCCTGGGTGTTGTGGGTCGGACTTTAGTCCGACGCGGTTTTGTGTGATCTGTCGGACTGAAGTCCGACCCACATATCAGCACCATCGCCAACAGAAGAGATTTTTCGGTTTCATATTTACGCGGGCCGGATAAGTGACAACACGCCGGTCAGATCAGGAGTCACGGCATCCGCGTTGAGTGTTTCCACCGGCTCGCCGTGATTGTAACCGTAAGGCACGCAAAAGACGGGGCAGCCTGCGGCGCGCGCGGCCTGCGCATCACTGAGCGAATCGCCGACCAGCAACAGTTGTTCAATCGGACAGCCGAAATATTGCGCCGTGTGCAGCAGGGGCAGCGGGTGCGGTTTTTTCTCCGGCAGCGTGTCGCCCGCCAGCACGATATCGAAGTAATGCGCCATGCCGATGCCTTTGAGCAGCGGATTGGTGTAACGCTCGACCTTGTTGGTAATGCAGCCCAGGCGATAACCCGCCGCCTTCAGCGCATCCAGACCCGCGATCACGTTGGGGAAGGGTTTGCTGTCGAGCAACAGCTCGGTGTAATGCTGTTCAAAAACGGGCAGCGCCTGGTCGAACAAAGCCGTTTCCGGCTCGGCGTGCATGTCGCCGGTGAGCGCGCGCTTCACCAGCCAGTGGATGCCGTTGCCGATGTAGCTCATCAGCAGGTCTTGCGACACCGGCGAGCGGCCCATGTCGCGCAACATGCGGTTGGCCGCTTCGGCCAGTTCCGGTGCGGTATGCAACAGCGTGCCGTCGAGGTCGATGACGATGGCGGAAATAGAGACGGGGAAATTCATAACTTCCAAAAAATCCCACCACAGAGACACCGGAGACAAAGAGAAAACAAACCTGAAACCCAAACCGATCAAATAGCGATTGAGATTTGTTTTTGGCTTTCTCTGTGTCTATGTGGTGAATGGTTTTGATTATTTCTTGGCCTTGGCCAGCTCGGCGCGCAGCTCGCCGATGACGGTGTTGTACTGGTTCTTGTCTTTGTCGTTGCGCTTGCTGAACACGGCCGAACCGGCGACGAAAGTATTGACGCCGGCTTCAGCCACTTCCCTGATGTTGGCCGGGCCGACGCCGCCGTCGATCTCCAGACGGCAATTATAATTTCCAGCGTCTATCATCTTGCGCACGGCGCGCGCCTTGTCCAGCACATAAGGGATGAACTTCTGGCCGCCGAAACCGGGGTTGACCGACATCAGCAGCACCATGTCCAGCTTGGGAAGCATGTATTCGAGTACATCCAGCGGGGTGGCCGGGTTGAACACCAGACCAGCCTTGCAGCCGCTTTCCTTGATCAGGCCGATGGTGCGGTCGATGTGTTCGGAAGCTTCCGGGTGGAAAGTGATATAGGTTGCGCCGGCCTTGGCGAAATCCGGAATGATGCGATCGACCGGCTTGACCATCAGGTGCACGTCGATCGGCGCGGTGACGCCATGCTTGCGCAGCGCCTCGCACACCAAGGGACCTATGGTCAGGTTGGGCACGTAATGGTTGTCCATCACGTCAAAGTGCACGATGTCCGCGCCGGAGGCGAGCACGTTATCGACTTCCTCGCCGAGGCGGGCAAAATTGGCCGAAAGAATCGAAGGGGCGATCTGGTAGTCCATGGTTTGATCCTCGTGGGTTGGAAAAGTGAACCCGCATTCTAACCGAAAGTTGACTTTTTATTCGATGCGTCCTTGTCATGCCGGACAAAATACGGTGAAATGGCGCGATGCAAAATCCTTCCCTTTATCGCGTCCACATCGCCGTCCAGGTGCGCTATCTGGCCGACCAGTCGGACGAGGCCGACAACCGTTACGTGTTCGCCTACACCATTACCATCAGTAATCAGGGAGGCCGTCCGGTGCAACTGCTCAGCCGCCACTGGATCATCACCGATGCGAACCGCCATGTGCAGGAAGTGAAAGGCAAGGGCGTGGTCGGCGAACAACCCGTGATCAAGCCGGGACAAAGTTTTGAATACTCCAGCGGCTCGGTATTGGCGACGCAGGTGGGCACCATGTCCGGCAGTTACCGGATGCAGGAGGTGGACGGGGGCGAGTTCGATGTGCCCATTCCGCAGTTTGTGTTGAGCGTGCCGCGCACCCTGCATTGAGCATGAATCTGCACCGCATTCGTTCCGCCCTGGTCGCTTTGGTTGCGGCTGTATGGCTTGCCGCCTGCCAGACCTTACCGCCGCAGGAGCCGCTCCCGCCCGTGGGCAAACCTTCCCCCGATTTTTTGCCGGCCGACTGGGCTGATCTGCCCGATTGGCTGGCGCAGGAATTGCCCGCTTCGTGGCCTGCGTTGCAGCAGAGCTGCAGCGCCCTGCGCCTGAAAACCAACTGGCTGCCGATCTGCGCCGCCGCAAAGGCCATCGCGCCCGACGACACGATGGCGCAGCGCACGTTTTACGAAACCTGGTTCATGCCCTATAAAGTCCTCAATCCGGACGGCAGTGACAGCGGCCTGATTACCGGTTATTACGAACCGTTGTTGCACGGCAGCCGCAAAAGCAGCACGCGTTTTGCCTATCCGCTCTACGCGCCGCCGGACGACATGCTGGAAGTCGATATGGGTGAGCTGTATCCGGAATTTCGCGGCCGCATCGTGCGCGCCCGTCTGCAAGGCAAGCGCGTGGTGCCGTATTTTAACCGCGCCGAGATCGAAGCCGGTCAGGCCGCCGCCTTGCGCGGACAGGAGCTGTTCTGGGTGGATGATCCGGTTGAATTATTCTTTCTGCAGATACAGGGATCGGGCCGCATTCAACTGGAAGATGGCAGCCATGCCAAGGTTGGCTATGCCGCGCAGAACGGGCACCCCTATGCCTCCATCGGCAGGCGGCTGATCGACATGGGCGAGTTACTGCCGGAGCAGGCTTCGATGCAGGGCATTAAGAATTGGGTCGAGAAAAATCCGGCGCAGCTCGAAATCCTTCTCGGGCACAATCCCAGCTACATTTTTTTCCGCGAATTGCCGGACGGCATTTCCGGCCCGCTCGGCGCACTGGGCGTGCCGTTGACCAATGAATACAGTATTGCAGTCGACCGGCGCAGCATCCCGCTCGGGGTGCCGGTGTTTCTCGCCACTACGCGACCGAACACCTTTGAGCCGCTCAATCGGCTGGTCTTTGCGCAGGACACCGGCGGCGCGATCAAGGGCGCGGTGCGTGCGGATTTCTTCTGGGGCTTCGGCGAACTGGCCGGGCATCAGGCGGGGCGCATGAAACAAAGCGGAAAGCTATGGGTGCTGTTCCCCAAAGGCACTGAACCTGCACTGAAATGACTTGACGCCATCAAGCGTCCCGCTTCATCCCCCCATAAAATATATAGACCTTGCGTCACAAACAACTTTAGCTTGTTTGTGCAATACATTGCTTTTTAAGTATATTTACACTGCATTAACTTTTTTCGCTAACCCCTTGTCCTGAAAAGAAAAATCCCATTTTTCCGCTTGACCCTTCTTAATAATTTCCATATAGTGGGTGTAAGTGGTAAAAAGTGGGAAAAAATGGGAGGCAAAGGGGTTTCATGTTCCAAGGGGCGGCACAATTCAATCTGGATGGCAAAGGCAGGCTGACGATACCGGCACGGTATCGCGACATGCTGCTGGCGCATTGCGCGGGGCAGTTGGTGCTAACTGCCGATGCGGACGGCTGTCTGCTGCTCTATCCCCAGCCTGAATGGCAGCCCATCCGCGAAAAGCTGATGAAGCTTTCCGCGCTTAATCCAAAGATTCGCGCCCTGCAGCGCTTCCTTGTCGGTCATGCGGAAGAGGTGGCCATGGATGGGGCGGGACGCGTGTTGATTTCCGCGACCCTGCGCGATTACGCCAAGCTGGATAAGCGCGTGATGCTGGTCGGTCAGGGCAACAAATTCGAACTGTGGGACGAGGCGCGCTGGCAGGCGCAGTACGAGAAGATGGGCAATTTCTCGCTGGACGATCTGCCGCCGGAGCTTGAGGGCTTCACCTTGTGAGTGAGACGTTCGCGCACGCGACCGTCCTGTTGCAGGAGGCGGTCGATGCTTTGCAGGTAAAGCCGGGTGGCGTCTATGTGGACGGCACCTTCGGCCGCGGCGGGCACAGTCGCCTGATCTTGCAACGATTGGGCGAGTGCGGGCGGTTGATCGCGCTGGACAAGGATCCGGCAGCCATCGCGGCGGGGCGCGCGATCGGGGATGCGCGGTTCATCCTGGTGCACCGTGGTTTCGAGAATCTGGCGCGGGTGCTGAAAGAGCAGGGCGCGGACAAGGTGGATGGCATTTTGCTGGACCTGGGCGTGTCGTCGCCGCAACTGGACGACGAGAAGCGCGGCTTCAGTTTTCGTTTCGATGCGCCGCTGGACATGCGCATGGATACAAGCAGCGGGCAGACGGCGGCAGAGTGGCTGGCAACGGCGGACGAGGGCGAACTGACGGAGGTGATACGTGATTACGGCGAAGAACGGTTTGCTAGGCAGATTGCAAGGGCGATTGTTGCTGCGCGCGAGGAACGGGCGCTCCACACCACGCACCAGCTGGTTGATGTCGTCGCGCGCTGCGTGCGCACGCGTGAGCCGGGGAAAAACCCGGCCACCCGCACCTTTCAGGCTATACGGATTTATCTCAATCGCGAACTCGAAGAACTCGAGAACGTGTTGCCGCAATGCGTGGGCCATCTGAAAGCGGGCGGGCGCATGGCAGTCATCAGCTTTCATTCGCTGGAGGATCGCATCGTGAAGCGCTTCATGCGCGACATGGCGCGGGGCGACAAGCTGCCCAAGAGTGTGCCGATCCGTGCCGCCGATGTGCCGCAGGGCCAGTTGCGCCTGATCGGCAAGGCGACCCGCGCGTCAATGGCGGAAGTGGCGGCCAATCCGCGTGCGCGCAGTGCGGTGCTGCGGGTGGCGGAACGGGCGGGGACGACCAGTGGCTAGGCTGGATGCGTTGCTCCTGTTCCTGGCAATCGCTTGCGCGTTGGGTGTTGTGACCTCACAACACAAGGCGCGCAAGCTGTTTGTGGCATGGCAAAACGAGAAAGAGCGGGCACAACAAATGGATGTCGAGTGGGGGAAATTGCAATTGGAGCAAAGCACCCTGGTGGCACCGGCGCGGGTGGAGAAAATTGCGCGCGAACAATTGCAGATGCAGTGGCCGTCCCATGAGCAGATTCGCCGTGTGCGCGACAATGCCGAAACGGGGGCGCGACCGTGAATTACGCCCGCCTGCCGCAAACTTCCGCGCAGATTGCGTTGCCCGCCTGGCGCGCCCGCACCCTGTTCTTCCTGCTTTTGCTGGGGATGGTTACGCTGATGGCGCGCGCTTTCTATTTGCAGGGAATGCACACCGACTTTTTGCAGCAAAAAGGTGATGCGCGTTATTCGCGTGTGGTCGAGGTGCCGGCGCATCGCGGCATGATTACCGACCGCAACGGCGAGCCGCTGGCGATCAGCACGCCGGTCGATTCGGTCTGGGCCAGTCCGTCCGATGTGGTGGCGGGTGCCGCGCAACTGCGGCAGTTGGCGCAATTGCTTGATACGACGGCTGGTCATTTAAGAGAGCGTCTGGCGGACACTTCGCGCGAGTTTGTCTATCTGCAGCGGCAGCTCCCGCCCGATCAGGCACGCCGGGTGGCGGCTCTCGGCATTCCCGGCGTCTCACTACAACATGAGTATCGTCGTTATTACCCGGGCGGCGAAGTGACGGCTCATCTGCTCGGTTTTACCGATATGGACGACAACGGGCGCGAGGGGGTGGAACTGGCGCTGCATGACGTGCTGCGCGGCAAGCCCGGCAGCCAGCGCGTGCTCAAGGACCGGCGCGGGCACATCGTGGAAGATGTGGCCAGTTTGCGCGCGCCAAAAGAGGGGCGCGATGTGGCGTTGAGCATCGACAGCAAATTGCAGTTCATCGCTTTTCGCGAGATCAAGCGGGCAGTAATCGAACATGCGGCCAAGGCCGGTTCGATCGTGGTGCTTGATGCAAAAAGCGGCGAGGTGCTGGCGCTGGCCAACTGGCCGGCTTTCAATCCGAACAACCGCACCCGGCCGGCCAGCGGTGCGATGCGCAATCGCGCGGTGACCGATTTGTTCGAGCCGGGTTCGACCATGAAGCCGTTTGCCGTGGCGGCGGTGCTGGAAGAGGGAAAATTCAAGCCGGAGTCGCGGGTCGATACCGGCAACGGCACGCTGACCCTGAGCAACCGAACCATCCATGACACGCACCCTGCCGCGTTTATGTCGGTGTCAGAAGTGTTGCAGAAATCGAGCAATGTCGGCGCGGCCAGGCTGGCTTTGTCACTGTCGCCGCAAGTCTTCTGGAACCATTTGCGCCAATCCGGTTTTGGCGACGAAACCGGTTGCGGCTTCCCCGGCGAAGCAAGCGGAAAGCTGCGCAGTTACCAAAATTGGCGCCCGATCGAGCAGGCCACCATTTCTTATGGCCACGGTATTTCGGTCAATCTGCTGCAGTTGGCGCGCGCTTACACCGTGTTTGCCAACGACGGCGAGCTAAAACCGATCAGTCTGCTCAAACAGGAGACTCCGGCACGCGGCAGCCCGGTGTATTCCGCGCAGACCGCGCGCGCGGTGCGCGCCATGCTGGAACGGGTGGTGCTGCCCGGCGGCACCGCGCCGCTGGCGCAGGTTCCCGGTTATCGCGTGGCGGGCAAGACCGGCACCGCGCACAAACTGCAGAACGGCAAATATGTGAATCGCTACATCGCTTCCTTTGTCGGCATGGCGCCGGCCAGCGATCCGCGCCTGATTGTGGCGGTGATGCTGGATGAGCCGGGCGGCAAGGAATATTACGGCGGGCAGGTGGCCGCGCCGGTGTTTGCCAGCGTGACGGGAGCCGCGCTGCAGACGCTGGATGTGCCCTACGATGCGCCGCTGGACAATGTGATGCCGGATCTCGGGCCGGTGGTGGGGGAAGAAACATGAACGCACTGCGACTCGATGAGATGAGCCGTCTGGGCGTGAGGATCACCCGGCTGGTGGCGGATAGCCGCGACGTGCGGGCGGGCGACACCTTTGTGGCTTATCCGGGAGAACAGTCCGACGGACGGCGCCACATCGCGCAGGCCATCGCGCGCGGGGCCAATGCTGTGTTGTGCGAAGCACGTGATCTGCAATGGGATGCGACCTGGCGCGTGCCCCATCTGGCTTTGCATGATCTGCGCCGGCAGGCGGGATTCATCGCCGACCGCATCTATGGCCAACCGTCACGCCAGTTGCAAATGGTCGGTGTGACCGGCACCAACGGCAAGACCTCGATCAGCCACTGGCTGGCGAAATCGTTTTCCGAGCTGGATAAAAAATGCGCGCTGATCGGCACCCTCGGCAACGGTTTTCCCGATGCCCTGCGGGAGGGCGCAAACACCACGCCGGACGCGCTGAAGGTGCATGAACTGCTGGCGCAGTTCGCGCGGCAGGAAGCGCGCGCGACGGTGATGGAAGTGTCATCCCATGCGTTGGCGCAGGGACGGGTCAACGGCGTGCATTTCGATGTCGCGCTGCTCACCAACCTGACTCGTGACCATCTGGATTACCACGGCGATATGCAGCATTACGCGGCCGCGAAGCGGCGGTTGTTCGACTGGGATCAGCTCGGCCATGCCGTGCTGAATCTGGATGATCCGTTCGGTGCGGAATGTGCGCAAAGCCTTGCCGCAAAACGAGCGGAGCGAGTTTCGCCAAAAACGGCGGAAGTTGTCGGCTATGGAATGCAGGATGGCGCGCGCCAACTGGCCGTGCGGCTGGGTATCCGCATGGTGTATGGCGATCTGCTGCGGGCCGATGCGCAGGGGCTGTCCCTGCAATTGCGCACCGCGTGGGGCGAGGCCGAACTGAACAGCAAACTGCTTGGCAGGTTCAATGCGTCCAACCTGCTCGGTGCCCTGGCCGTGCTGCTGGTCAGCGGCATCAATTTTTACGATGCAGTGCGCGAGCTGGGGGCGCGGAAGGCGGTGGCGGGACGCATGCAAACACTGGGCGGCAAGGGGACGCCGGCGGTGGTGGTCGATTATGCGCATACACCGGACGCGCTGGAGAACGTGCTGCGCACCTTGCGCGAGGTGCGCGCACCGGACGGGCGTCTCATCTGCGTGTTTGGTTGCGGCGGCGACCGCGACCGCGGCAAGCGCCCGATGATGGGCAAGGTGGCCGAGCGTTTTGCCGATGTACGCATCCTTACCAGCGACAACCCGCGCGGCGAGGATGCGCTTGCCATCATCGACGAGATTGCGGCCGGCATGACGGGTGAGCACCGGGTGATCGCGGATCGCGCCCACGCCATCAGCGAAACCATCGCTGCGGCGCAGCCGGGTGACACCGTGCTGATCGCGGGCAAGGGACATGAGGAATATCAGGAAATCAGCGGCGTGCGCCAGTTTTTTTCCGACAGTGAAATCGCCCGGCGCGCCTTGAGCGTATGGACACCGAAGGAAAGGTGGCCGGCATGATGCGGCTGTCCGAAATCGCGGCGGTGCTGGATGGCGTGACGGCCGGGCCCGATGCTGCATTCAGCGCAGTTTCCACCGACACGCGCACGATCGCGCCGGGTGATTTGTTTGTCGCGCTCAGGGGTGAGCACTTCGATGGCGCGCAGTTCGTCGCACAGGCGCGGGCGGCCGGAGCCGTGGCGGCGGTGGTGAACCGGGATTCTGGATGCGGGAGTCGGGATGCGGGAATTCCGCTGTTGTTGGTTGAGGATACGAGGCTTGCGCTGGGCAGGCTGGCCGCACACTGGCTCGCTCGATTCGCCATTCCGCTAGTCGCCATCACCGGCAGCAACGGCAAGACCACGGTGAAGGAAATGCTGGCCGCGATCCTGCGCCAGAAAATGAAAGATGATCTTCACGATCTCACTCTCTCCTCGCGGGGGATGATTGGGGAGGGGGAGTCATCCGAAGACAGCAAGGAACGGGTATTGGCCAGCCGAGGCAATTTCAACAACGATATCGGCCTGCCGCTTACGCTGCTCAGGTTGCGAGACTCGCATCGCTACGCGGTGATCGAAATGGGCATGAACCATACCGGCGAGATCAACTATCTGACCCGCATCGCGCATCCCGATGTGGCGCTGATCAACAATGCCAGCGGCGCGCACCTGCAGGGGTTGGGTTCGGTGGAAGGGGTGGCGCGCGCCAAGGGTGAGATTTTCAGCGGGCTGAAAGCGAACGGAATCGCGGTGATCAATGCCGACGACGCGCATGCCGGATTGTGGCGCGGGCTGGCGGGCGCGCACCGTGTGTTCGATTTCGGAATTCAACATGCGGCGGCAGTTAAAGGTGTCTGGCAGGCGCAGGGCTTCGGCGGCACGCTGACCGCGCACACCCCGTCCGGCGAATTGCGCATCGCCTTGCAAGTGCCGGGCGAGCACAACGCGCGCAACGCGCTGGCGGCTGCTGCTGCCGCGCTGGCGCTGGGTGTTTCGCTTCCTGCGATCGAGTCCGCATTGCGGGATTTCGGCGGCGTGAGCGGCCGCCTGCAACGCAAAGCGGCGCAACGCGGCGCAACGCTGATCGATGATACCTACAACGCCAACCCGGCTTCGATGCGCGCGGCGCTGGAAGTGCTGGCACAGGCGCAGGGTAAACGCATCTTTGTACTCGGTGACATGGGCGAGCTGGGCGACGCTGCAGCGCAGTTCCATCGCGAGATCGGCATCACCGCGCGCGAACTGGGAATCGAACGGCTGCTGGCGCTGGGCGCATTGAGTGTGCAGGCGGTCCGGGCGTTCGGTCCGGGGGCCGCGCATTTTGCCGATATCGAAACCCTGCAACGGCAACTCGCGGCGGAACTGGATGCGCAGACCACGGTGCTGGTGAAGGGCTCGCGCTTCATGAAAATGGAACGGGTCGTGCAAGCCTGCGCGACGGCACAGGAGGAAACATGCTGCTCGCACTAGCCCAATGGCTGGCCGATGACATCCGCACTTTTGCGGTGTTCAACTACATCACGCTGCGCGCGGTGCTGGCGGCGATGACCGCGCTGGTCATTTCCTTCATGCTGGGGCCGTGGACGATCCGCAAACTGGCGGCAATGAAGATCGGCCAGTCGGTGCGCAGCGACGGGCCGCAGACCCATCTGGTCAAGGCGGGCACGCCGACCATGGGCGGCGCACTGATCCTGATGTCGGTTTCCATCACCACCTTGCTGTGGGGCGATCTGCATAATGCCTATGTCTGGGTGGTGCTGCTGACCACGCTCGGGGTCGGCGCCATCGGCTGGGTGGACGATTACCGCAAAGTCGTGCATCGCAATCCGGATGGACTGTCGGCGCGCAGCAAGATGTTCTGGCAATCGCTGATCGCGCTGGCGGTCGGTTTCTATCTTTGGCAGCACGCCACGCTGCCCGCTCACACCGAGCTCATCGTGCCGTTCTTCAAACACCTGGTCGTCCCGCTTGGCATGGTCGGCTTCATCGTGCTGGTGTATCTCGTCATCGTCGGCAGCAGCAATGCGGTCAATCTCACCGACGGTCTCGACGGCCTCGCGATCATGCCGACGGTGATGGTGGCGGCGGCGCTGGCGATCTTTGCCTACGTCGCAGGCCATGCCGAGTTCGCCAAATACCTGGGTGAGCCGGCGATCCCCGGCGCGGGTGAACTGGCGGTGTTTTGCGCCGCCATCGCGGGTGCGGGTCTGGCTTTCCTCTGGTTCAACGCCTATCCGGCAGAAGTATTTATGGGCGACGTCGGCGCGCTGGCGCTGGGTGCGGCGCTGGGCGCGGTGGCGGTGATCATTCGCCAGGAACTGGTGCTGTTCATCATGGGTGGCGTGTTTGTGGTCGAGGCGGTGTCGGTGATGCTGCAAGTCTCCTGGTTCAAATACACCAAACGCAAATATGGCACTGGCCAGCGCATCCTGCTGATGGCGCCGCTGCATCATCATTTCGAACAAAAAGGCTGGAAAGAGACCCAGGTCGTGGTGCGGTTCTGGATCATCACCATGATGCTGGTATTGATCGGGTTGGCAACGTTGAAGTTGCGATGAGGTATTTGTAGGTCGGGCTTCAGCCCGACTTGTCGGGTTAAAACCCGAGCTACAACGAAGGAGAAATGTTGAAACAGTTGGCTGGACAATCGGTGCTGGTGCTCGGTCTCGGGGAGACCGGACTTTCGCTTGCGCGTTACCTGCATGCGCAGGGCGCGCGCGTGCGCGTCGGCGACAGCCGTGCCGAGCCGCCGGGGGTGGCGGCACTGCGCAGCGAGATAGCGCGGGCCGAGTTGCATTGCGGTGCGTTCGACGATGTGCTGCTGCAGGACATCGATCGCATCGCGATCAGCCCCGGCGTGCCGCTGGCCGATCCGCTGGTGCAGCGCGCCCTCGCACGCGGAGTGCCGGTTGAAGGTGATATCGAATTGCTGGCGCAGCAGCTGGCGAGCCACGACTACCGGCGCAATACCCGGGTGATCGCCATCACCGGTGCCAACGGCAAGACCACGGTCACCAGCATGGTTGGCGCGATGTGCGCGGCGGCGGGACTGGACACGCAGGTGGCGGGCAACATCTCGCCGGCGGTGCTGGATGCCCTGCGCGCCCGCACGCAACAGCCGCAGGTATGGGTACTGGAACTCTCCAGCTTTCAGCTGGAGACGACTGCCACGCTGGATGCGGATGCGGCGGCGGTGCTCAATGTCACGGAAGACCATCTCGACCGTTATGCAGGGATGGATGGCTACGCTGCAGCCAAGGCACGCATTTTTCAGGGCCGCGGTGTGCAAGTGCTGAACCGCGACGACGCACGCAGTGCGGCGATGAAACTTGCCGGGCGCAGGCAGTTCAGTTTCGGCCTGAATCCTCCGCCTGGCGCAAACGACTGGGGAATCATCCGCGAAGGCGCGCATATCTGGCTGATGCAGGGTGCGCGCAAGATCATGCGCGCCGATGAATTGCGGGTGAGCGGGTTGCATAACGTGGCGAATGCGCTCGCCGCGCTGGCACTGTGCCGCTCGCTCGGGCTGCCGCTGGCGCCACTGTTGAGCGCGTTGCGCGCCTTCAAGGGATTGCCGCACCGGGTGGAGCGCGTCGCGGAGATCAATGGCGTGACTTTTTACGATGATTCCAAGGGCACCAACGTCGGCGCGACCGAGGCCGCGCTCAAGGGGTTGGGCAAGCCGGCAGTGATTATCCTTGGCGGCGACGGCAAGGGGCAGGATTTCACCCCGCTGCGGGCAGCGGTGGCGCAATACGCGCGGGCGGCGGTGCTGGTCGGGCGCGATGCGCTGTTGATCGGGCAGGCGCTGGCCGGTTGCGGCAAACCCCTGTTGCATGCGCGCGATATGGACGAGGCGGTGGCGCTGGCCGCCGCGCAGGCACAGCGCGGCGACGCGGTTCTGCTCTCTCCGGCGTGCGCAAGTTTCGATATGTACCGCAACTATCTGCACCGCGCGGAAAGATTCGTCGCGGCGGTGCGGAAACGGCAAGCGGGGTCGCCATGCTAAATACCGCGCTGCAAGCGCCGCGCCGCAAGCCGGCCGAATACGACAGCATCCTGACCTGGATCGTTACCGCGTTACTGTCGATCGGGTTGGTGATGGTGTATTCCGCGTCCATCGCCACCGCCGAAGCCGGCCGCTATACCGGCCATCAGGCCGCCTATTATTTGTTGCGCCACGGACTGTTCATGGCGATCGGTCTGGTCTGCGCGGTGATCGCATTCCAGGTGCCAACCCAGACTTGGCAAAAATACGCGCCGCTGCTGTTTGTGGCCGGCGTCGTGTTGCTGATCCTGGTGCTGATTCCCGGCATCGGCAAGTCGGTCAACGGCAGCCGCCGCTGGCTTTCGTTGATGGTGTTCAACTTGCAACCGTCGGAGATGATGAAATTCTTCGCGGTGATTTATGCCGCCGATTACGCCGTGCGCAAGGGTGCGGTGCGCGAAAGTTTCTTCAAGTCCTTCGCGCCTATGGCGACAGTCATGGCATTGGTTGGCATTCTGCTGTTGCTGGAGCCGGACATGGGCGCGTTCGTGGTGATCTGTGTCGTCGCCATGGGTACGCTGTGGCTGGGCGGATTCAACCTGAAAGTGTTCCTTGGCCTGGCCGTGGTGTTGCCGCTGGCGTTTGCCGCGCTAATCTTTTCTTCCGAATATCGCACCCAGCGCGTGCTGGGTTTCCTCGATCCCTGGGCCGACCCCTACGGCAAGGGGTATCAATTAAGCCATGCCCTAATCGCCTTCGGGCGCGGCGAATGGCTGGGCGTCGGTCTCGGCGGCAGCATGGAAAAACTGTTCTATCTGCCGGAGGCGCACACCGATTTTCTGCTCGCGGTAATCGCCGAAGAACTCGGGCTAGTCGGGGTGAGTGCCGTGCTCCTGCTGTTTGCCTGGCTCATCGTGCGAGCTTTCTCCATCGGACGCCACGCGGCGATGTCCGACCGTTTGTATGCCGCGCTGGTGGCGCAGGGCATCGCGGTTTGGCTGGGCGTGCAGGCGATGATCAACATCGGCGTCAACATGGGCGTGCTGCCGACCAAGGGACTGACGTTGCCCTTCCTGAGTTTCGGCGGCAGCGGACTGGTGATGAATCTGGTTGCCGTCGCGGTGTTGCTGCGTATCGACTACGAAAACAGACGTGTTGCGCGGGGGTTGCCGATATGAGCCGCACCATCCTCATCATGGCGGGCGGCACCGGCGGACACATCTACCCGGGGCTGGCCGTTGCCGATGCCTTGCGCGCGCAGAACTGGAACATCGTGTGGCTGGGCGCACCGCACAGCATGGAAGCGGAACTGGTGCCGCAACACGGCTATCCGGTGGCATGGGTCAATTTTTCCGGCGTGCGCGGCAAAGGGATGCAGCGCCTGTTGATGCTGCCGTTCTCGCTGCCGCGCGCCTTGTGGCAGAGTGCGGCGGCGATCTTTGCCCACCGTCCCGATGTGGTGCTGGGCATGGGTGGCTATATCACGATGCCGGGAGGACTGATGGCCGCATTCCTGCGCCGGCCGCTGCTGATCCATGAACAGAATTCCATCGCCGGATTGAGCAACAAGGTGCTGGCGAAACTGGCGACGCGCGTGTTGAGCGGTTTCCCGGATGTGCTGCGCAACACGACATGGTGCGGCAACCCGGTGCGCGCCGACATCGCTGCATTGCCCGACCCGAACGCGCGTTACACACAACGCAGCGGCAAGCTGAACGTGCTGGTGGTCGGCGGCAGTCTGGGCGCGCGGGCTTTGAATGAGGCATTGCCCAAAGCGCTGGCGCTGCTGAGCGGCGGAGCGCTCCCCCACCCCAACCCTCCCCCGGCGGGAGAGGGGGCAACCGGCTCGCTGCGCGAGTGTTCGTTTAATGTGGTGCATCAAACCGGCAAGAAAAATCTCGGGACGGTGCAGGCACTGTATGCGCAGGCTGGTGTACGGGCCGACATTCTCGCCTTCATCGACGACATGGCGCAGCAGTACGCGCAGGCCGATGTGGTGATCTGCCGCGCCGGGGCCTTGACCGTCGCCGAACTGGCGGCGGCGGGCGTGGCCAGCGTGCTGGTGCCTTTCCCGTTCGCGGTGGACGATCACCAGACCCGCAACGCGCGTTTTTTGAGCGAGCAGGGCGCGGCGATTTTGCTGCCGCAGAAAGAATTGAGCGCGGAGAAATTGGCGCAATTGCTGCGTGAACTGACGCGGGGAAAATTGCTGGCGATGGCGCTAGCGGCACGCAGCTTGGCGAAACCGGATGCGACGGCGCAAGTGGCTAAAGTTTGTATGGAGTTGGCGGGATGAAGCACAAAATTAAAAACATCCACTTCGTCGGTATCGGCGGCTCCGGCATGAACGGCATCGCCGAGGTGATGCTCAATCTCGGATTCAAGGTGAGCGGGTCTGATCTGGCCGACAGCACGGTGATCATGCGCTTGCGCGAACTGGGCGCCGAGATCCATCAGGGACACGATGCGATGAATTTGCGCGATGCCGATGCGGTGGTGACTTCCACCGCAGTCAAGGCGGACAACCCGGAAGTGCTGGCGGCGCGCGCGCAGCGCATCCCGGTGGTGCCGCGCGCGGTGATGCTGGCCGAGCTGATGCGCCTGCGCCAGGGCATTGCGGTGGCGGGCACGCACGGCAAGACGACGACGACCTCGCTGGTCACCACGGTGCTGGCCAAGGGCGGGTTTGATCCGACTTTCGTCATCGGCGGGCTGCTCAACAGCAGCGGGGCCAATGCGCGGCTGGGCACGGGCGAGTTCATCGTCGCGGAGGCGGACGAGTCGGACGCGTCGTTCCTGTATCTCACGCCGATTCTGGCGGTCGTCACCAATATCGATGCCGACCACATGGAGACCTACGACCACGACTTCAACAAATTGAAACAGGCATTCATTGATTTTATCGAGCGTCTGCCGTTCTACGGTCGCGCTATGTTGTGTGTGGATGACGCCAACGTGCGCGAGATATTGCCGCGCATCAGCAAGCCGGTGACGACTTACGGTTTGAGTGACGAGGCGCAAATCCGCGCGGTGAACGTGCGTCACGAGGGCGGTCGGATGCGCTTCATCGCGCAGTGCCGCCACGACGAGAAATGTGTGTACGAGGGGAAACCTCTGGATCTGGACATCACGCTCAATCTGGCCGGGGAGCACAACGTGTTGAATGCGCTGGCGGCCATCGCGGTCGGTCTGGAAGTCGGCGTTGCGCCGTCTGCCATTGTTGACGCGCTGGCCGAATTCGAGGGTGTGGGGCGGCGCATGCAGCGCTATGGGGAAATCCCTCTCCCCAGCCGTCTTCCGGAGGGCGGGGGGGTAAACGCCGCTGCCGCAGGCGGCAGCTTTACCTTGATTGACGATTACGGCCATCACCCGGTTGAAATGACGGCGACTCTGGCAGCGGTGCGCGGCGCCTTTCCCGGCAGGCGTTTACTGCTGGCGTTCCAGCCGCACCGCTACACCCGCACGCGCGACTTGTTCGAGGACTTCGTCAAAGTGCTGGGAACGGTGGACACGCTGGCGCTGGCGGAAGTGTATGCGGCGGGCGAAGCGCCCATCGTTGCGGCAGACGGGCGCGGCCTGATGCACGCCTTGCGCGTGGCCGGACAGAACGAGGTGGTATTTGTGGAGAGCATCGCCGACATGCCGCAAGCCATCCTGCAGATGGCGCGCGACGGCGATGTGGTGCTGACCATGGGCGCGGGTTCCATCGGCGGCGTGCCGAGTCAATTGAAGCAACTGACGCAAAAATGAACATGAGCGAACCGACACAGTTCAGGGCTGAAGGGTTGCGTGGAGAGATGCTCCGCGACGAGCCCATGTCGCGCCATGCCAGCTGGCGCGCCGGCGGTGTCGCACAGCGTGTGTATCAACCGGCAGACCTGGCCGATTTGCAAACGTTCCTGCGCCGGACACCGGCGGATGAACCGCTGCTGGCGGTGGGTCTCGGCAGCAATCTGCTGGTGCGCGACGGCGGATTTCGCGGCACGGTATTGCTGCTGCTCGGGGGGCTGGCCGAGTTGCGCAGGGAGGGCGATCTGATCTACGCGCAAGCCGGCGTGGCGGGCGCCAAGCTCGCGCGCTTTGCCGCGACTAACCATCTATGCGGTGCCGAATTCTTCGTCGGCATCCCCGGCACACTGGGCGGCATGCTGGCGATGAATGCCGGCTGCTATGGCGGCGAGACCTGGCAGAAAGTGGTGCGCGTGCAAGTGCTGGCGCGCGGCGGCGAGCTGCTGGAACGCGCGCCGCAGGAATACGAAATCGGCTATCGGCATGTGGCATTGCGCAAAGCGAATGAAGAATTTTTCGTCGGTGCCTGGTTGAAGTTAGAGCAGGGAGATGCCGAGGCCGCGCGGCAGCAGATCAAGGCGCTGATGGAGAAGCGCAGCGCGAGCCAGCCGTTGCAGCTGCCGAATTGCGGCTCGGTATTTCGCAATCCGCCGGGCGATCACGCGGCGCGCCTGATTGAAAGTTGCGGACTGAAAGGCAAGCGGATTGGCGGCGCGCAGGTGTCGGAGAAACACGCCAATTTCATCGTCAACTTGGGGGGTGCAAGCGCGGCGGACATCGAGGATTTGATCGGAGAAGTGCGGGCAACGGTGTTGCGGCAGACGGGGGTCGAGCTGCACACCGAGGTGCGGATAGCGGGAGAAAAAGCAAAGTGAGCAAATTCGGGAAAGTGGCGGTATTTCTCGGCGGCCGATCGGCCGAGCGCGAGGTGTCGCTGAAGAGCGGCGCGGCGGTATTGGCGGCGCTGCGAAAGTCGGGCGTTGCTGCGCATCCCTTCGATCCGGCCGAGCGCGATCTGCATGCGTTGCGCGAAGAAAAATTCGACCGCGCGTTCATCGCCCTGCACGGGCGCTTCGGCGAGGACGGCACGGTGCAGGGCGCGCTGGAACTGATGGGCATCCCCTACACCGGCAGCGGCGTGATGGCCTCCGCCATCGCCATGGACAAGTGGCGCAGCAAGATGATCTGGCAGGCGGCCGGATTGCAGATCCCGGAGTACGAGGCGCTGACTGCGCCGACCGACTGGTCTGCATTGGCCGACCATCTCGATCTGCCCCTGTTCATGAAGCCCGCCAATGAAGGTTCCAGCGTGGGCATCAGCAAAGTGCGCACGGTGGCGGAGTTGCCCGCCGCCTATGCCGAGGCGGCCCGCCACGACAAGGTGGTGCTGGCCGAGAGTTTTGTCAGCGGCGGCGAATACACGGTGGCGATTCTCGGCGGGCAGGCGCTGCCGGTGATCAAGATCGAACCGGCCAACGAGTTTTATGACTACGACGCGAAATATCTGAGCGATGCCACGCGCTACCTGTGCCCGTGCGGACTGAGTGCGGCGGACGAGGCGGCGATGCAGCAGCTGGCCTTGCAGGCATTTGCACTGATCGGCGGAGAAGGTTGGGGGCGGGTGGATTTCCTGCGCGGCGCGGAGGACGGCAAGGCTTATGTGCTGGAGGCGAACACCTCGCCGGGGATGACCGACCACAGCCTGGTGCCGATGGCGGCGCGGCAGAAGGGGATCAGCTTCGAGCAACTGGCGCTGCGCATATTGGAGGCAAGTCATGTGGGCTGATGCGGATCGTTTGCGCGCATTCACCAATCTGGTGCTGGGATTGAGCGCGCTGTGGATCGTATGGAACGGTTTGAATTACGCCGTGCATCTGCCGCAGTTTGCCCTGCGCGCGGTGGCGTTGACGGCTGCCCCGGGTCATATCACGGCAGCCCAATTGCGCACGGTGACGGCGCAGGTGCATGGCAATTTTTTCACCGTCGATCTGCAGCGCACAAGGCAGGCGCTGGAGCGGTTGCCCTGGGTGCGCCGGGCAAGTGTGCGGCGCAAGTTCCCGTGGACGCTGGAAATTGAGCTGGAAGAGCACATCGCGCTGGCACGCTGGAACCAGAGCGATCTGGTGAACACCTACGGCGAAGTGTTTCACGCCGATACGGACGAGCCGCTGCCGGCATTCAGCGGCGAAGCGCACAACGCACTGCTGGTTGCGCAGGCCTATGGCGAGATGAATCAGTTGCTGGCGCCGCTGCAGCGGCAGGTTGCGCGCGTCGTGCTGTCGCCGCGCATGGCCTGGCAGATCGAACTGGACGACGGCTTGCAACTGGCACTGGGGCGCGAGGCGACAAGTGAACGGCTGGCGCGTTTCGTTCGCGTGTATCCGTCCAGTCAGGCGGCCATGCCTCGGGTGCGCCGGATTGATTTGCGTTATCGCGATGGATTTGCCGTGGCCAATAGTTGAGGCGGGGGAGAAAGAATGAGCAAGGAAAGCAAGAATCTGATTGTCGGGCTGGATATCGGCACTTCCAAGATCGCCTGCATCGTGGCCGAGATGACGGCCGAAGGCACGCTGGAAGTGATCGGCGCCGGGATGCACGAATCGTCCGGCATGAAGAAAGGCATGGTGGTGAACATCGATGCCACCGTCGGCGCCATCCAGCAGGCGCTGCAGGAAGCCGAACTGATGGCGGACTGCAAGATCCGCGAGGTCTATACCGGCATCGCGGGCGGGCATATCCGCAGCTCGAACGCGCACGGCATGATCAAGATCAAGGACAAGGAGGTCGCGCAGACCGATGTGGTGCGCGCGATCGATACCGCCAGCTCGATCAGCCTGCCGGGCGACCAGCAGATCCTGCACATCCTGGAGCAGGAGTTCAGCATCGACGGGCAGGAAGGGATCAAGAAGCCGCTGGGCATGAGCGGCCTGCGCCTTGAAGTGGAGATCCATATCGTCACCGGCGCGGTGTCGGCGGTGCAGAACATCCTGAAGTGCATCCATCGCTGCGGGCTGGAAGTGAACGACATGATTTTGCAGCCGCTGGCGTCGAGCAAGGCGGTGCTGGCGGACGATGAAAAGGAATTGGGTGTGTGCCTGGTGGATATCGGCGGTGGCACCACCGATGTGGCGATTTTTACCAACGGCGCGATCCGCCATACGGCGGTGATCCCCATCGCCGGCGACCAGATCACCAACGATATCGCGATGGCCTTGCGCACGCCGACGCGCGATGCGGAAGACATCAAGATCAAATATGGCTGCGCGTTGCGCCAACTGGCCACCGATGCGCCGATCGAGGTGCCGGGCGTGGGAGAGCGCAGCGCGCGCATGCTGTCGCGCCAGACCCTGGCGGAAGTGATCGAGCCGCGCGTGGAAGAGTTGTACTCGCTGGTGCAGACCGAATTGCGCCGCAGCGGAATGGAAGAGTTGCTGTCTTCCGGCATCGTCATCACCGGCGGCAGCGCGGCATTGCAGGGCATGGTCGAGTTGGGTGAGGAGATCTTCCATCTGCCGGTGCGGCTTGGCTTGCCGCGCAATATCGGCGGGCTGTCGGCGGTGGTCAAGACGCCGCGCTATGCGACCGGCGTGGGTTTACTGCTGTACGGGCTGGAACGGCGGCAGCGTAATGAAGTGGAGAGAGTGGGAGCGGGGTCGTTCAAGGAGGTGCTGGAAAAGATGGCGGCGTGGTTCAGGGGAAATTTTTAGCAGGCAGTGCAGGATATTCTTTCAATTAAATTTTGATATCAACCCAAGGAGAAAAATGATGGCTTTCGAACTGTTGGATGCACAACCGCAAGGCGCGGTGATCAAAGTGGTGGGGGTGGGCGGCTGCGGCGGCAACGCCATCGATCATATGATCGAGCAGGGCGTGCAAGGCGTCGAGTTCATCACCATCAATACCGATGCGCAGGCATTGAAACGCAGCAAGGCCAGAGTGCAGTTGCAGATTGGCGCCACCCTGACCAAAGGTCTGGGGGCGGGCGCGCGACCGCAAATCGGCCAAGCGGCGGCGGAGGAAGACCGCGAGCGCATTGCCGAGATCATAGCAGGTGCCAACATGGTGTTCATCACCGCCGGTATGGGCGGCGGCACCGGCACCGGCGCCGCACCGATTGTGGCGCAGGTGGCAAAGGAAATGGGTATCCTCACCGTGGCGGTGGTGACCAAACCCTTCCTGTTCGAGGGCAAGCGCATGTCGCTGGCGCAGCAGGGCATCGAGGAATTAAGCGTGCATGTCGATTCGCTCATCATCGTGCCGAATGCCAAGCTGATGGAAGTGCTGGGCGGCAAGACCACGCTGCCGGATGCGTTCAAGGCCGCCAACGGGGTGCTGCAAGGCGCGGTGGCGGGGATCGCCGAAGTCATCAACGTGCCGGGTATGGTCAACGTGGACTTCGCCGATGTGTGCACCCTGATGTCGGAAAACGGCATGGCGATGATGGGAGCCGCTTCCGCTTCCGGCGAGAACCGGGCGCAGCGTGCCGCCGAACAGGCCATCGCCAGTCCGCTGCTGGAAGATGTCGATCTGTCCGGCGCGCGGGGGGTGCTGGTCAACATCACCTCCAGCAGCAGCATCACCCTGGAAGAGTTCCACGAGGTGATGAACTGCTTCCAGTTCGCGGCGGCGGAAGCCACGGTAATCGTCGGATCGGTGTTCGACGAGAACATGGGCGACGAACTGCGCGTAACCATCGTGGCAACCGGTCTTGGCGCGATTCGCAAGCCGCAAGCGAAGCCGGTGCTGGCTTACGAGAAACAGGTTCGCACCGGCACCCATGATGCACCGCTGGTCGATTTCAACGAGCTGGAAATGCCGGCGGTATATCGCACCGGACGCCATCGCGAGGCGGTTGAGGCGATGAAACAATCGGGCGTGGAAACCCTGGATATCCCGTCGTTCCTGCGCAAACAAGCCGACTGATCACGGCGTACTGCCTTAGGCGGCAGGATGGGGGCGGGTGCGCCCGTGTTAAACTTTGCCAACGAATCACAAGGTAAGCGCATGGTCAAGCAACGCACATTGAAAACCGCAGTGGAGGCGACTGGGGTCGGACTGCATACCGGGGAGAAGGTCTGTCTGACCTTGCGCCCGGCTGCCGCCGATACGGGCATCGTGTTTCGGCGGGTGGATCTGCGGCAGCCGGTCGATATTCCGGCCGAGGCGACAGCGGTTAGCGACACCCGATTGTCCACCTGCCTGGAAGCCAATGGCGCGAGGGTGGCGACGGTGGAGCATTTGATGTCCGCCTTGTCGGGGCTCGGAATCGATAATGCCATCGTCGAACTGACCAGCCCCGAATTGCCGATCATGGACGGCAGCGCGGGCACGTTCATCTTTCTGCTGCAGTCGGCCGGCGTCATCGAGCAGAATGTGCCGAAGAAATTCATCCGCATCCGCAAGACGGTGGAGCTGAAGGAGGGCGACAAGTGGGTGCGCTTCGAGCCGTACAACGGCTATCGCCTGAATTTCACCATAGACTTCGCGCACCCGGTGTTCGCCGATACCAAGCAGCAGGTGACGGTCGATCTGGGCGAGCATTCCTATATCAAGGAAGTCAGCCGCGCGCGCACCTTCGGTTTCATGCAGGAGGTGGAATGGATGCGCTCGCAAGGTCTGGCGCTGGGCGGCAACCTGGACAACGCTATCGTGATGGATGAATACCGCGTGATCAATCCGGACGGCCTGCGTTTCGAGGATGAGTTCGTCAAGCACAAGGTGTTGGACGCCATCGGCGATCTCTATCTGCTCGGACATCCGCTGATTGGCGCCTTTTCCGGGCACAAATCGGGGCATGCCCTGAACAACGCCTTGTGCCGCGCCTTGTTGGCGGATGAAGAGGCGTGGGAATTTGTCACCTTCGATAAAGCGGAAGAAGCGCCGAATTTTCTGCGCCTGCAAATGCAGGCGGCCTGAACAGCATGCTGATCCGGCTGGCCCTGATGCTGTCCGCCTTGTTCATCGCGGCAGCCGTGGTGGCCTACCTTTTTACGCGCGATGCGCGTTATCTCAAGCGGGCCGTTCAGGTTGCGCGCTTTGTCTTGTTCCTGCTGATGGTTTTTGGGGTGGTGTTTCTGCTCGAACGCTACGGCTTCGTCGCTTGGCGCGTTTTCAGTTAACGTGCCCTGCGGATCATCCGTTCGAGCGCAGATTTCAGCTGACTGTCGTCGGGCAGTTCGCTGGCGAATACTTCGAGGGCATGCCGGCCCTGTTTGCCGAGTGATCGGGGGGTGGCCGGAGGAGGGGGTGGCCGGTTGCTTGCTTGCACCCTAATCTGAATTCCAGTAATCTCGCATCCCCTTGTTCGAAATAAGGAAATCAGCTCCGGGCTGAGCTGGCGCAGTTTTCCGGCCACCGCGCCGTTGTCGGCTTCCAGAGTCAGCTGTCCGTTTGCGCAGTGCGCGACACGGCTGCACGGGGCGAGCGAGGGCGGGATGATCGCTTGGTAATGGCGTTGCAATTCTGAAAGTTGCGCCACCGTCTGTGCCAGCGAGCGCAGGGTCGGGTTTGATCCGATGAAGGCGGTTAGGCGATGAGGCACGATTTCCACAGTCTGTAGTATGGGAGGTATGGCATGAATATTATTCTGGTTTCCAGCCGTTTTGCAAAAGCGCGCAGTCTGACGTTGACCCGCGCCCATCTGCTGGCGGCAGGAATGCTGGCTGCAACGCTGTTCGTGGTCGCGGTATTGACGGCGCAGTATGCCATTGTGCGCTTTCAGTCGGGCGTGATCAGCGATGAATTGCGCACTTGGCTGGCCAGCGCGCAAGCGGAGGAGCAACAAAAGCAGGCACTTTATCTGCGCCAGAGTCTGGATGCGATGGCAGCCCGGCTGGGACAGATGCAGGCGCAGTTGCAGCGGCTGGATGGTTTGGGGGCAAGACTGGCCAAGATGAGCGGAATGAAACCGGGCGAATTCTCCTTCGATCTGGCCCCGGCACGCGGCGGCCCGTATATGCCCGCCCCGCCCCAGCAAGAAGTCTCGATGCAGTCGCTGGATCAGCAGCTGGAAGTTTTGAATGTTTTGCTCGGCGACCGCAGCGACAAGCTGGTGGCGCTGGAAACCTTGTTGCAGCAGGATCGGCTGGACAAGAGAATGTTGCCTTCGGTGGCACCGGTCAGAACCAGCTGGTACTCGTCCAATTTCGGCTGGCGGCTGGATCCGTTTACCGGCAAAAATGCGTTGCACGAAGGGGTTGACTACATGGTGCCGGAAGGCACGCCGATCTACGCCTCTGCCGGCGGGGTGGTGGTGTTTGCGGGGTTGCATCCCCAGTATGGTAATATGGTGGAAATTGATCATGGCAACCAGATTATCACCCGCTACGCGCATGCTTCAAAGGTGCTGGTTCACGTGGGTGAGGTGGTGCGGCGTGGGCGCGAGATTGCACGGGTCGGCAGCACCGGACGTTCGACCGGAAACCATCTGCATTTTGAGGTGAGATACCGGGGTACCGCACAAAATCCCGTGCGTTTCCTGCAACAAGCTGCAGGTTGAATGCAATGGTTTTGTGTCAGGGGGAGGTGAGTACCTCCCCCTTTTTATACATAGCGACATAAATCTACTGCGCGGCTGCATGGCTGCGCTGCGCGGTGCTCGGAATCCTGACGTACTTTTTGTACACTCCGGTTCCTCCGCTCCGTGCGCCTTGCCATGCAGCCGCTCGCTACGATTTATGTCGCTATGACTTGTTTGTAACATCAGCCACAGAAAATAATCGCATGATTTCCAGATTGTTAAAATCCGTATTTGGTAGCCGTAATGACCGTCTGCTCAAACAATATCGGCAGATTGTTGCGCGCATCAATAGCCTCGAGTCAGAAGTTACCGCCCTCTCCGATGAGGCGCTGCAGGCCAAAACGCCGCAATTCAGACAGCGCCTGCAACAGGGCGAGTCGCTTAACGATTTGTTGCCGGAGGCTTTTGCCGTGGTGCGCGAAGGCAGCCGCCGCGTGCTGCAGATGCGTCATTTCGACGTGCAGCTGATCGGCGGCATGGTGCTGCATTACGGCAAGATCGCCGAAATGCGCACCGGCGAGGGCAAGACCCTGATGGCGACGCTGGCGGCTTATCTGAATGCCCTGTCCGGCAAGGGCGTGCACGTGGTGACGGTGAACGACTACCTGGCGGCGCGCGATGCCGAGTGGATGGGGCGGCTGTACCGTTTTCTCGGTCTGTCGGTCGGGGTTATCCTGACCAACATGCCGCAGGCGGACAAGCAGACCGCGTATGCCGCCGACATCACTTACGGCACCAACAACGAATTCGGCTTCGATTATCTGCGCGACAACATGGCGGCCAGCGCGGAGGAGCGGTTCCAGCGCGGGCTGAATTTTGCCATCGTCGATGAAGTGGACTCGATCCTGATCGACGAGGCGCGCACGCCGCTGATCATCTCCGGCCAGGCCGAGGATAACGTCGAGATTTATGTGAGGGTCGATGTGCTGGCGCCGCAGTTGACGCGCCAGGCCGATGAAAACGCGCCCGGCGATTATCACGTGGACGAAAAGAACCACCAGATCCTGCTGAGCGAGAGCGGGCATGAACATGCCGAGCAGTTGCTGGAACGGGCGGGTCTGTTGCCGGCTGGCGGCAGTCTGTACGACCCGGCGAACATCACGCTGATCCATCATCTTTATGCGGCTTTGCGCGCGCACAACCTGTTCCATCGCGATCAGCATTACGTGGTGCAAAACGGCGAAGTGGTGATCGTGGATGAATTCACCGGACGCCTGATGGCCGGTCGGCGCTGGTCGGACGGGCTGCATCAGGCAGTCGAAGCGAAGGAAGGCGTGACCATCCAGAAAGAGAACCAGACGCTGGCCTCGATCACCTTCCAGAACTATTTCCGTATGTACGAAAAATTGTCCGGAATGACCGGCACGGCGGATACCGAAGCCTTCGAATTCCAGTCGATCTACGGTCTGGAAACGGTGATTGTGCCGCCCAACCGCCCGACGATACGCAGCGATCTGATGGACAAGGTGTTCCTCACCGCGCAGGAAAAATACACGGCGGTGATCGCCGATATCCGCGACTGTCACGAACGCGGGCAACCGGTGCTGGTCGGTACGACTTCGATCGAGACGTCCGAGTTGCTCTCCGGCCTGCTGGAAAAAGCCAAACTGCCGCATCGGGTGTTGAATGCGAAACAGCATGCACACGAGGCCGAGATCGTGGCGCAGGCGGGCCGTCCCGGGATGGTTACCATTGCCACCAACATGGCGGGGCGCGGTACCGACATCGTGCTCGGCGGCAACGTGGAGAAGCCGATCGAGCTGGTGCGCATGGACGAGAGTCTGGACGAGGCCGCGCGCGAACAGCGCATCGCCGCATTGCGCAGCGAATGGCAGCCGGTGCATGAGCAAGTTATCGCCAGCGGCGGCCTGCACATTATCGGCACCGAGCGCCACGAATCGCGCCGGGTGGACAACCAGTTGCGCGGCCGCGCGGGGCGCCAGGGCGATCCCGGTTCCAGCCGCTTTTATCTGTCGCTGGAAGACCCGCTGTTGCGCATCTTCGCCTCCGACCGCGTGGCGGCGATCATGAACAAGTTCAAGCTGCCCGAGGGCGAGGCGATCGAGCACAGCTGGGTCACCCGCGCCATCGAGAACGCGCAGCGCAAGGTCGAGGCGCGCAACTTCGACATGCGCAAACAGATTCTCGAGTATGACGATGTCGCCAACGACCAGCGCAAGGTGATCTATCAGCAGCGCGCCGAGTTGCTCGAAAGCGGCGACATCAGCGATACCATCAGCGCGATGCGCGACAGTGTGCTGCTCGATCTGGTCAGCCAGCATCTGCCGCCGGGCAGCATGGAGGAACAGTGGGATGTGGCGGGGCTGGAGAAAGTGCTGGCGGCGGAATACCAGCTGCATCTGCCGGTTACGCAGTGGATGGAGCAGGACAAACAGCTTGATCCGACCGGCTTGTTCCGGCGCATTGCCGACGAGGCGCGGCGGCAGTATCAGGCCAAAGCGGAGCGGGTTAGCGCCGAACTGATGCGCGGTTACGAGCGCATCGTGATGCTGCAAACCCTGGACCAGCAGTGGCGCGAGCATCTGGCGGCGCTCGATCATTTGCGCCAGGGCATCCATTTGCGCGGCTATGCGCAAAAGAACCCGAAGCAGGAATACAAGCGCGAGGCGTTCGAATTGTTTTCCTCCATGCTCGATGCAATCAAGCGCGACGTGGTGCAGACCCTGCTCAATGTGCAGATACGCAGCGAGGAAGCGGTGCAGGAAGCGGAGGTGCCCCATGCGCCGGAGAATGTGCAGTATCATCACGCCGATTACGACGAGGCGCTGGGCAGAAATGAACCGGACGAAGCTGAGCACAAGCCCTTTGTGCGCGGCGGTGAAAAAATCGGGCGCAACGATCCGTGTCCGTGCGGATCTGGCAAGAAGTACAAGCAGTGCCACGGGAAACTGAATTGAACACCTCAACCAGACGGGAGAAGACGATGCCGACCGATGACCTTATTTTGCAAACCCTGCACAACTCGACGTTGACCGAAGAGTTGCGCGATGCCGAGATCGAATCGCTCGGTCAGCTGTTTGAAGTCAGCGAGTACAAGGCGGGACAAAGCCTGTTGCGTCCAGGGGAAGAGCGCCTGAAAAATTCCCTGATCGTGCTGGCTAGCGGTGAAGTCGAAGCAACCGCGACCATCGGTGGCGAACAGGCCACGCTGCATCTGCTGCAGCCGGGCGACCTGGCCGGCATCATCACCTTCGTTGGCGGCAATGTGTCGCAGATCAGCGCGACGGTGACCGCCAAGACCGACTGCAAAGTGCTGGTGCTCGATCGTTGCAAGTTCGAGTCCTTGCTGAACTCGCAACCCGCCATCGTGTATTACGTGATGCGCGGCATCGTGCGCCATGTGCATGGCATCGTTCGACGCATGAACGCGCAGTCTGTTGAAATGACCAACTATCTGTACAAGACCGGCGGACGTTTCTGAAATCATGCCGGTAAATCTATCAACGCCCGTTGCGGCACTACTGTTGCCCGTTGCGGGCGTTTTTTTGGGCACTGCGGAAGCGGGCATCAAGTCCGCCGGGCGCAAGGATCTGCTGGTTATCCGGCTGGAAGAGGGCGCGACTGTGGCGGGGGTGTTTACCACCAACCGTTTCTGCGCCGCGCCGGTGACCGTGGCAAAGTTACACCTCGACGCAGGCAAGGGTATTCGCGCGCTGGTGGTCAACACCGGCAACGCCAATGCCGGCACCGGTGAACCGGGCATGCAGGCAGCGCGCACGACCTGCGCCGAACTGGCGAAATTGCTGGGCTGCGAACCGGAGCAGGTGCTGCCGTATTCCACCGGCGTCATCATGGAGCCGCTGCCCGTGGACAAGATCGTTGCCGGTTTGCCGCAAGCCATCGCCAATCTAAAAGCCGACAACTGGTACGACGCCGCGCACACCATCATGACCACCGACATCCTGCCCAAGGCAGTCTCGCGCCAGGTGCAGATCAACGGCGAGACCGTCACCGTCACCGGCATGTCAAAAGGCTCCGGCATGATCCACCCCAGCATGGCCACCATGCTGGGCTATATCACCACCGACGCGGCGATCCCGCAACCGCTGTTGCAACTCCTGGTAAAGGATGCGGCGAATGCCTCTTTCAATTGCATTACGGTGGACGGCGACACCTCCACCAACGATGCACTGATGCTGATCGCCACGGGCAAAAGCGGTGTGGTGATCGACGACACCAACCGTTGGCAGATGCTGGAAGCCATTACGGAAGTGGCGACGCTGCTGGCGCAGGCCATCGTGCGCGACGGCGAAGGCGCAACCAAGTTCATCACCATCAAAATCGAGGGCGGCAAGGATGAAGCCGAGTGCAAGAAAATCGGTTACGCCATCGCGCATTCGCCTTTGGTCAAGACCGCGTTTTTTGCCTCCGACCCCAATCTTGGGCGCATCCTGGCCGCGATTGGCTACGCCGGGGTTGCCGACCTCAATGTTGAAACGCTCAAGCTGTATCTCGACGATGTATTGGTGGCCGAGCACGGCGGGCGCGCGGCAAGCTATCGCGAGGAAGACGGGCAGCGCGTGATGCAACAAAGCGACATTACCATCCGCGTTGTGCTGAACCGCGGAGCGGTGAACGCCACGCTGTGGACGTGCGATTTCTCGTATGACTACGTGAAGATCAACGCGAGCTACAGAAGCTAAAACCATGTGTCCGCAGATTGCACAGATTGACGCAGATTAATTGTGGGTGAAGCAGCTTGAGTCGGATAAGAGCTGAAATATCTGCCGCCGATTTTGGGGTTTAATCTGCGAGAATCTGTGCAATCTGCGGATAAGAAGGTTTTGCATTATGGACGAATTCAACCGCTTCCTCTGCCGCGCCGAAGGCCTGCTCTCCCGTCTGGAAAGCATCTTGCCCGGTGCGCAGCCGCAGGCCCCCGAATGGCAATCTGCCGCCGCTTTTCGTTGGGACCACCGGCAGCGTACCCTGCATCCCGTTGCCAATTTTCAGCGTATCGCGCTGACCGACTTGCTCGGCATCGACGACCAGAAACAACGCATTCGGCAGAACACGCTGCAGTTCGTCAACGGCGGCACCGCCAACAACGTGCTGCTGTCCGGTGCGCGCGGCACCGGGAAATCGTCGCTGGTCAAGGCGCTGCTGAACGAATATGCCGCGCAGGGTTTGCGCGTGATTCAGATCGACAAGCAAGGCTTGATCGACCTGTCGCATATTGTCGCTCTGGTGCAGGGGCGCGCCGAGCGCTTCATCCTGTACTGTGACGACCTCTCCTTCAATACCGATGAGCCGGGCTATCAGGCACTCAAGGCCGCACTGGACGGCGATCTGGTGGCGTTCTCCGACAACCTGCTCATCTACGCCACCTCCAACCGTCGCCACCTGATGCCGGATTCCATGCAGGACAATCTCGCCACCAGGCATGTTGGCGATGAAGTGCATCCGGCGGAAAGTATCGAGGAGAAAGTTTCGTTGTCCGAACGCTTCGGCCTGTGGATTTCCTTCTACCCGTTTACGCAGGACGAGTATCTCGCGGTGGCGGCGCACTGGCTGGCGCGGCATGGGGGGCAGCAGGGCATGACAGACGAGGTGCGCACGGCGGCGCTGCAATGGGCGCTGTCGCGCGGTTCGAGGAGCGGGAGGGTGGCGGGGCAATTCGCGCGCGACTGGTGCGGCCGGTATGTTGCAAAATAGGATCATTGAAGTCTCCGCAGGTGTCCTGCAACGTCCGGATGGCTCGTTCCTCCTCGCCCAGCGTCCCCCTGGCAAAATCTGGGCCGGCTATTGGGAATTTCCCGGCGGCAAGATCGAGCCGGGCGAGACGGCGCACTCTGCGCTGGTGCGCGAGCTGCGCGAAGAGTTGGGCATCGGAGTCGCGACAGCCTATCCTTGGCTGACGCGGGTATTTACTTACCCGCATGCGACGGTGCGCCTGAATTTTTTTCGCGTGACAGCGTGGACAGGAGAGTTACATCCGCATGAAGGCCAGCAATTTTCCTGGCAACACCCGGGCAAGGTAATCGTTGAACCCATCCTCCCGGCCAACTCTCCCATTCTGCGCGCACTGGAGTTGCCCGCTCTGTACGCCATCAGCAATGCCGCCGAACTGGGGGTGGAGCCATTCCTGGCAAGGCTGCAGGCCAGTCTGGAAGGGGGGTTGCGGCTGGTGCAGTTGCGCGAAAAATCTCTCTCTGGGGACGTGTTGCGTGAGTTGGCCTTGCGCGCGGTGGAGCTGGCGCATGCCCATCGGGCAAGCGTGTTGCTCAACGGCGATGTGGCGCTGGCGCGGGAAGTCGGCGCGGACGGGGTGCAGCTGACCTCGACGCAGCTTGCAGAATTGGCTGAACGTCCGGCGGTGGATTGGTGCGCGGCTTCCTGCCACAACGCGGACGAGTTGCGCCGGGCGGAAGCATTGGGCTGTGACTTCGCGTTATTGAGTCCGGTGTTGCCGACGCCATCGCATCCGGGTGCACCGCATCTGGGCTGGGAAAATTTCGCCGCGATTGCGGCGGGTTCGTCCATACCGGTGTATGCGCTGGGTGGCCTGAAACACGATGACATGCAGACCGCGTGGCGGCAGGGCGCGCACGGCATCGCGTTGCTGCGTCAAGCTTGGGTTTCCTGATCCCCGCCATCCCGTTCGCGTTGTTCGACGCGATATTCCTCATTTGCCCATTTGCCGAGGTCGATCATTTTGCAGCGTTCGCTGCAGAACGGACGGAAGCGGTTGGTGTTGTCCCATGGATGCGCTTTGCCGCAGGTGGGACAGGTGACGATGAGTGGTTTACTCATTGCAGCGAGCAGAAAACCAGGCTGAAATCGACATCCTGTTCGTATAGCGATGTCTTGGCGCAGAAATCGGCGGCTACAAAGCGAATGTTCAGCGCGTATTTGTTGGCGCTGATCTCCGGAAAACAGGGTAGCGACCGATCCAACGTGACGCTGAGCAATTGCGCCACCCGCCCCCCCTGCATTTGCTGGAAAGAGCCTTGAAGCGCGGTGAAGCGACGGGCACGGCCACTTTCGCGCAACAGCTTGAGCAGGATGCTGATGCCTGCCTTGAGCGGCAACAGCGGTGCCAGCCATTCACTCAAATCGGCGCGCCGCCGGTCTTCCGGCAAGTGCTGCCAATAATGGTAGGAGGGCAGGTCGAACTCGCACACACCGCCGGGGATGATGGCGCGCTGCTTAATGCCCATCAGCCATTCATTATCGCGCAGGTGCTGCCCGATCTTGCCGTTGATTTCCAACAATTTGGCACTGTCATTTTCGATTTGATCCAGTATTAAATCCAGTGCATCTTCTGAAATCTGCGGGTTGTTGCGCAGGGCATTGAGTGCCTTTTTTTGGCGATCCAGCTCTTGCAGCAGGTCCGACTTCAGGTCGGCGCGGCTGGCGACTTCAAGGATCTCGAACAGCACACCGAGCGCGGCATGGTGATCGGTTCGATCTGCCCGGGCGATGAAACGTTCGACGCGCGTGAACAAATCTTCCAGGCGCAACATGGTGCGCACGCGCTCGTTCAAAGGGAATTCGTAGCTGATCACTTTTGTCGGGCCGGTTTGGCGGTTGGTCGTGGTTGAAAGATGTAGGCAGTGCCGGATATCGTCAACCGCCTGTCAGGCCGCAAGCAGGCGCTGATGCAACTGGGCCACCTCGATTTTCAGCGCATCAAGATCGCCATCGTTGTGAACGATCTCGTCGGCCAGATGCAGGCGCATCGCGCGCGTCATTTGCTGCGCCATGATAGCGCGCACGGCAGTTTCGTCCAATCCGTTGCGCTGCATCGTGCGGCGGATTTGCCCGGTTTCTGGGCAATCGACCACGATCACACGCTGCAGCCAGTTGCGGTAGCGCATGCTTTCAAACAGCAGAGGCACGACGACCAGCGTGTACGGCGCTAGGCTGGGCATCAGTGCCCGGGTTTTAGTCTCCGCCAAAATCATCGGATGCAGAATGTTTTGCAGGCGCATTTTCGAGGCCGGGTCGCTGAACACCAGTTGGCGCATGCGGGCGCGGTCGAGCGCGCCTTCCGCCGTGATGTAATTGGCGCCAAATATTTCGCCGATCTCGGGAATCGCCAAACCGTCGCGCGCGGTCAGCTGGCGCGAAATTTCGTCGGTGTCGATAACGCGCGCGCCGAGTTCGACCAAAAGGCGCGCCACCTCGCTCTTGCCGCTGCCGATACCGCCGGTTAATCCGTAATAACGCATCATGGCGCGAGCAGCTGCAGATAAGACTGGGTGAGAGAGTGTCCCCAGAACAGGGCGATCAAGCCGCCGCCCGCCAGGTAGGGACCGAACGGGATTGGGATGTTGCGACCATGCCTGGTCGCCACGATCAGAATAATGCCGACTACCGCACCGACCAGCGAAGACAGCAGGATCACCAGCGGCAGCAGAGTCCAGCCCAACCAAGCGCCGATGGCGGCGAGCAATTTGAAATCACCGAATCCCATGCCCTCTTTTCCGGTGAACAACTTGAACGCCCAATACACGCTCCACAGCACCAGATAACCGGCGACCGCGCCGACCACTGCGTTGGCCAGCGAAGTGAACGCGCCATTGAGATTCAGCAGCAGGCCGAGCCAAAGCAGAGGCAGGGTGATGCTGTCCGGCAGCAATTGCGTGTCGAAGTCGATGAAGGTGAGGGCGACCAATGCCCAGATGAAGAACAGCGCGGCAATGCCGGCGAGACCAAAACCAAAATGCCAGGCGGCGAAGGCGCTCAATCCGCCGCTCACTGCCTCGACGATCGGATAGCGCAGTGAAATAGGTGTCGCACATCCGGCGCAACGACCGCGCAGAAACAAATAGCTCAACAGCGGGATGTTCTCCAACGCAGAGATCGGGCGGTGGCATTGCGGGCAGGCAGAGCGTGGCACCATCAGATTAAACGGTGTGTTTTCCGTTGCTGGCTGGGCGTTCAGTTCGGCGCACTGTGCCTGCCACTCGCGTTCCATCATTCGGGGCAGGCGGTAGATGACGACATTGAGGAAGCTGCCAACCAGCAGGCCGAGGAGGCCGGCCAGCGAAATAAAAAATGCAGGAGAGTGCTGTAACAGGGTGAGCATTAAATTTGATATAAAAAAGGGCGCGGCACCGCGCCGCGCCCGGGTGTGAAGAAAATCAAACCACTTGGCCCATCTTGAAGATCGGTAGGTACATGGCGATCACCATGCCTCCGATCAGGGTGCCCAGCACCACCATGATGAGCGGCTCCATCAGGCTGGATAGGGCTTCTACCGCATCGTCCACTTCGGCCTCGTAAAAATCGGCGACTTTGGACAGCATGCTGTCGATGGAGCCCGACTCTTCGCCGATGGCGACCATTTGCAATACCATGCCAGGGAACACGTTGGTGCTGACCATCGCGGCATTCAGGCTGTTGCCGGCCGCCACATCGCGCTGGATCTGTTTGGTGGCATCGGCGTACACCGCGTTGCCCGCCGCCCCGGCGACCGAATCGAAGGCTTCGATCAGCGGCACACCGGCGGCGAACATGGTGGAAAGGGTGCGCGTCCAGCGCGCGATGGTGGCTTTGCGCACCAGCGGTCCGAACACGGGAATCTTGAGCATCATCTGGTCCATCACGCGCTGCATTTTTTTGTTTCGCTTCCAGGTATAGAAAAAGCCGTAGATGGAGCCGCCGATGATGGCAAAGATCGCCCACCACCATTCGACAAAGAAGTCGGAGATTGCCATTACCACCAGAGTCGGCGCGGGCAGGTCGGCGCCGAAGCTGCTGAACAATTCCTTGAACGCCGGAATCACGAAGATCATGATGATCGCGGTGATGATAAACGCGACTGCAATGATGGAGATTGGATAAAACAGGGCGGACTTGATCTTGCTCTTGATCGCCTGAATTTTTTCCTTGTAGCTGGCGAGACGGTCGAGCAGGGTGTCGAGAATGCCGGCCGCTTCCCCGGCTCCGATCAGGTTGCAATACAGGTCGTCAAAATACAACGGGAATTTGCGGAACGCCTGTTCCAGGCTGCTGCCGGTTTCCACGTCGGTCTTGATCTCCATCAGCAGGTGCGCCACTGCGGGGTTGTCGTGACCTTTGCCGACGATGTCGAAGGCTTGCAACAGGGGGACGCCGGATTTGAGCATGGTGGCGAGTTGGCGGGTGAATAGCGCGATATCTTTTTCGCTGACCTTGCCGGCACCGGCGGTGTTCTTTTTGATTTTACTGACATTGATGCCCTGGCGGCGCAGATGCGCGGAAACACTGGCCTCGCCCGGCGCGCGCATCTCGCCCTTCACCGTCTTGCCGGATTTATCCTTCCCTTCCCAGCTATAGAGGATTTCCTTGACCTTGACGTTCTTTTCTCTAGCCATTGCGTTTCCTCGACTCAAATGCGCTGCGGATGCGGTTTGTTTCGCGTCGCCGCGTTACGCGCAAGCGGATAAATTATAAAGGCCTTTTGCATCATGCATTGCATTGTTTTGCATGTAAAGCGGTGCTGATTACTCGATTTTCCGAGTTGGCCGGGGCAGAAAAATGCGTGCGACTTTAACCGCGCGATCCTGTACCTGGATGATCTCGATCGGGTAATCGCCGATCTTCAGACTGGTGCCTGCTTCCGGAATATCCTGAAGGTGTTCCAGAATCAGGCCGTTGAGCGTCTTGGCCTCCCCCGGCGGCAGATGCAGTCCGAGTTTGCGGTTCAGCTCGCGCAGACTGCTGCTGCCTTCCAGCAACAGACTGCCGTCATCCTGCCGCAGAAACTTGCCTGTTTGTGCGGGCGACTGGGTGGTGAACTCACCGACAATCTCCTCCAGAATATTCTCCAGTGTCACCAGTCCCAGCAGCTCGCCATACTCGTCCACCACCAGCCCGAGGCGCGTCCGCCGTTCCTGAAACTGTTGCAGTTGCTTCAGCAACGGTGTGTCGGAAGGAATGAAATACGGATCGTGCAGCACCTCGCGCAACTGTTCCGGGTCCAGTGTTTCTTCCTGCAGGAGCGGCAACACGCGTTTCAGGTGCAGGATGCCGATGATGTTGTCCGGCGTGTCTTGAAACACCGGGAGCAGGGTGTGGTGACAGGTGATGAGTTGCCGCCGCAATTCGGCCGGCTCGGTGCCGATGTCGAGCGCCTCGATCTGGTTGCGCGGGATCATCACATCGTTGACGGTGATGCGCTCCAGATCGACCAGGTTCAGCAGCATCTTCTGATGTTTGCGCGGCAGGAAATGCTCGGCATCGAGCACCAGTCCGCGCAGCTCCTCCAAGGTCATTTTTTGTTTGCTTTGGTCGGTCTGGATGCGGATGCGGAATAACCACAGCAGTCCCTTGACCAAGGCCGTCGCCACGGAGACAACCGGATGAAACAGAGTAATCAGCGGGGTCAGCACATAGCTGGCGGGCAGGGCGATGCGCTCGGGGAAGCTGGCCGCAATAATCTTGGGCATGATTTCGCTGAACACCACCAGCGCGAAAGTCAGCGCCAGGGTGCCGAACAGAATGGCCAGATCATCCTGCCCGAACAGGCGCAGGATGATGATATTGGTCACGGCGGCGGCGGCGACGTTGAGCAGGGTGTTGCCGAGCAGGATGGAGCCGAGCAGTTTATCCACCTTGCCGAGCAGGGCAGCGGTCAGACGGGCGCCGCGGTTGCCTTTGCGCACCAGGCTGTTGAGGCGGGCGCGGTTGATCGCCATCATGCCGGTTTCGGAGCCGGAGAAGAACGCGCTGCAGATCAGCAGTACGCACAGGATGGCAAACAGTGTGCCAAGGGAAATGTCATCCAAAATGAACAGCCTTGAAGAAAACGATGTTTCGAGTATCGGGGAGCGGGTCGGGTGGTGTCAATTACCAGTCCTTGAAGGTCAGGCCCAAACTTAAAGTGGTTTGCTTGTGGTTATAGTCGATCAGACTGTGGCCATAGCCGGTGGCAAGCTGCATGCTTAAGCGCGCCAGATGCCAGAAACGGACGGGAGTTGACCAGTCTAGCTGCACGAAGCCGCGCGGCTGACCGACAGACAGGTTGCTGCGCGCAAGCAGGATGACCTCGTCATCCTGGTCCGGCGACCAATGCATTTCCATTTCGGCCCGCCCCCAAAATTGTTGGATATCCGGGTTGTCGTCGTTACCGGCCGACTCGGGGACGCGCCACCAGCTGCGCGCCAGCAAATAATGGCTGCCCCACTCCCAGCCGCTTTGCAAATACACGCGGTTCCAGCTGCGCGAGAACGGATTGTCGCGCCCGTTGGACTGGTGCGACAGGCCGATATTCAGCAGTTTCCACCCTTGCGCTTGGCCGGTGCCCAAAGTGCCGATAATCTCGGGTTCGTAATTAGTCTCGCGGAACGGCGAAGACTGCGAGCTGTTAAACAATTGCCAGTAGGATTGCTGGGTAAAGCCGCCCCAGATTCTAAAATTGCGAAACCACAGCAGATCCATCTCGCGAAAATTGCCGATTTCCGATTTTGCGCTGAACTGAAATTTCAATTCATTCGGCTGGTAGGTGAACGGCGCAGTTGCGGCATTTTGTTTGGCCGGTGAAGCGGTTTGGTTATTGATGCGCGAGGTGTGCTGCACCAGCAAGCGGTTGGCGCGGTAAGGCTCCAGCCGCCGGATTCCCTCCGCATCCGGGTTGCCGCGCCCGTCCAGATCCCACGCCCGGGTCAGCGCCGAACGGTCGGCATAATGCTGGCCGGTGAGTTTGTCGTAACAGGCCAGCCGTTCCGCATCGTTGGGTTTCTCGGCGCAGGCTTTCCAGTTGGGTTTGACGGCTTGGGCGGATACGGCGGCGCAGGCGCACAACAGGAAGAGGGCGGCGCGCTTCATGCTGCGGGTTTCCCTTGCGCGCGGCGCATCAGCCAGACCCCTGCCAGCACCATCGGCAGGCTCAACCACTGCCCCATGCTGGTGCCGAACGTCATCAGACCAAAGATGCCGTCGTCCGGGTTGCGCGTGAATTCGCCGAGGAAGCGGAAGCTGCCGTAGCCGATGAGGAACAGGCCGGATACTGCACCCACTGCACGCGGTTTGGCCGAATACCACCACAACAGCATGAATAGTGCGACGCCTTCCAACCCGAATTCATACAGCTGCGAAGCGTGGCGCGGTAGTTGATCCACTTGCGGGAAGACCATCGCCCACGGCACGTCGGTGGGGCGTCCCCACAGTTCGCCGTTGATGAAATTGCCGAGCCGCCCAAGCGCCAGTCCCGGCGGAACCAGCGGGGCGATGAAATCCATCAGTACCAGCCAGCGGATGTTGCGGCTGCGCGCGAACAGCGCCATCGCCAAAAGCACGCCAAGGAGGCCGCCGTGGAACGACATGCCACCTTCCCACACCGCCAGGATTTTGGCGGGATGTGAAAAATAATAGCCGGGGTTGTAGAATAGTACTTCGCCCAGTCGGCCGCCGATGATCACGCCGAGCACGCCGTAGAAAAGCAGGTCGTCGAGGAATTTTGCATCCCAGCCGGGGTGGTTCAGCGTGCGCAGACGTTTCCGCCCAAGCCAGATGAAGATCGCGAAACCGGCCAGATACATCAATCCATACCAGTGGATGCCGAACGGGCCGAGATGCAGGGCGACAGGGTCGAATTGCGGATGAACGAGCATGGAGTGATGGGTTAGAATTGAAGTCCGGATTATACGTTGCTTGAGAGAGACATCATGCCCCAATACCGTTCCCGCACCTCCACCCACGGTCGCAACATGGCCGGCGCACGCTCCCTGTGGCGCGCCACCGGCATGCAGGATGGCGATTTTGGCAAACCCATCATCGCCATTGCCAACTCGTTCACCCAGTTCGTGCCGGGGCATGTGCACCTGAAAGACCTGGGGCAAATGGTGGCGCGCGAGATCGAGCGCGCGGGTGGCATCGCCAAGGAATTCGACACCATCGCGGTGGATGACGGCATCGCCATGGGGCACGACGGCATGCTGTATTCGCTCCCCAGTCGAGACCTCATTGCCGACTCGGTGGAATACATGTGCAACGCGCACTGCGCCGACGCGCTGGTATGCATTTCCAATTGCGACAAGATTACGCCGGGGATGCTGATGGCCGCGATGCGCCTGAACATCCCGGTGGTGTTCGTCTCGGGCGGGCCGATGGAAGCGGGCAAAGTGACCTTGCATGGCAAGGCCAAGGGTCTTGATCTGGTCGATGCGATGGTGGCGGCAGCCGATGACCATGTGAGCGATGCCGATGTGGAAGCCATCGAACGTTCCGCCTGCCCGACCTGCGGTTCCTGCTCGGGCATGTTCACTGCCAACTCGATGAACTGTCTGACCGAGGCATTGGGTTTGTCGCTGCCAGGCAACGGCTCGCTGGTGGCGACCCATGCCGCGCGAAAAGAGCTGTTCCTGCGCGCCGGGCGCACCATCGTCGAGTTATGCAAGCGTTATTACGAGCAGGACGACACCTCGGTGCTGCCGCGCAGCATCGCCACCTTCGACGCCTTCGAGAACGCGATGACGCTGGACATCGCCATGGGCGGCTCGACCAACACCGTGTTGCATTTGCTTGCGGTGGCGCGCGAGGCGGGCGTGGATTTCACCATGAAAGATATGGATCGCTTGTCGCGCCGCGTACCGACCCTGTGCAAGGTCGCGCCGTCATCCGAATATCACCTGGAAGACGTGCACCGCGCCGGCGGCATCGCGGCGATTCTGGGCGAATTGGATCGCGCCGGTTTAATTCATGGCGAGGTGCATACGGTGCACAGCAAGACGCTGCGCGAGGGGCTTGGGCAGTGGGACATCGCGCAGGCCAAAAATGAAGAAGCGAAGCAATTCTTCCGCGCCGCACCGGGCGGCATCGTCACCACCATCGCTTTCTCGCAATCCATGTTGTACCCCGGGCTGGATGTGGATCGCGCCGACGGTTGCATCCGCGACAGCGCGCATGCCTATTCCAAAGACGGCGGGCTGGCCGTGCTGTACGGCAATATCGCCGTGGACGGCTGTATCGTGAAGACGGCAGGGGTGGACGAAAGTATTTTGAAATTCAGCGGGCGCGCGCGCGTGTTCGAGAGCCAGGATGCCTCGGTTGCCGCGATCCTGGCCGACCAGATCATGGCCGGCGATGTGGTGGTGATCCGTTATGAAGGCCCGCGCGGCGGCCCCGGTATGCAGGAAATGCTGTATCCCACCTCATATCTGAAATCGAAAGGATTGGGTAAAGCCTGTGCACTGCTCACTGACGGGCGATTCTCCGGCGGGACCTCCGGTTTGAGTATCGGCCATGTCTCGCCGGAAGCGGCGAGCGGCGGCGCCATCGGGCTGGTGCAGGAAGGCGACCGCATCGAGATCGATATTCCGAACCGCACCATCAATCTGGTGATTTCCGACGTCGAGATGAACCAACGTCGTGCCGCGATGGAGGCGAAAGGTAAACTGGCATGGAAGCCCGCTGCCGAGCGCACGCGCCGGGTGTCGGCGGCGCTCAGGGCCTACGCAGCGATGGTAACCAGCGCCGACAAGGGCGCGGTGCGCGACGTGACGCGGGTGGAACGATAATGTAGGAGCGGCTTCAGCCGCGAAAGCGATATTCGCGGCCGAAGCCGCTTCTATCACGAGGGGCCAGGATGAAAGCCATACTGATTGCGAATCCGAAAGGCGGCAGCGGCAAGACCACGCTGTCCACCAATATTTCGGGCTATCTGGCCGCGCAGGGGCAGCGCGTGGCGATCCTTGATCTCGATCGGCAGAAGTCGGCGACGCAATGGCTGGCGATGCGCCCGCTTGACCTGCCCGGGATCGAGCTGATGCAGTCCGATGGCGAACGCGGTGCGCCGCTCGACAGTCTGGTGATCGATTCACCCGCCGGGTTGCACGGCAAGAATCTGGAACATGCGTTGAAACTGGTGCACCGGGTGATCGTGCCGATCGCGCCGTCGGCGTTCGATATCCAGGCGAGCCGCGATTTCTTGCAGGTGCTGCACCACGAGAAGTTGGTGCGCAAGGGCAAGATCGCCATCGGCGTGGTGGGGATGCGCATGGATCCGCGCACCCGTGCCGCGCTGACGCTGGAGCAATTCCTGCAGGGACTCGACCTGCCGATACTTGCCTATCTGCGCGAGACGCAGGCTTATGTCACGGCCGGGTTCGAGGGTAAGACCCTGTTTGATCTGCCGCCCGCGCAGGCACAACGCGAATTGGCGCAGTGGACGTATTTGCTGCAATGGTTGCAAACAGGTGATTTAAACAACAAGGAGGAGATATGAAACAACTTTGGGTGATATGCGGCGTGTTCTTGCTGGCGGGATGCCAGGTTGAAGAATCGCAACCGGTGACAAAACCGGCTGAATCGGTAGCGACCCCCGCGACACTGCCGCCGGTCGGAGCGCAACCCGCAGGCAAGGGAACGCCGCCAGCGGCGGCTACACCTGCCGCACCCGCACCCATCGACAAACTCGCAGTAGCGAAACCGGCTCCGATCGTCGCCACGACGAAACAAGCACCCCCGGCTCCACTGAAACAGGAGAAGGCAGCCGCGCCCGCAGCGGCCGTTGTTCCGCCAGCCGTTGTGCCTGAAGCGCCGGTCAGCGATGAGGAAGTGCTGGCGTTGGCGCGCAAGAACAACTGCTTTGCCTGCCATGCGCTGGATAAAAAAGTGGTCGGTCCCGGCTGGAAGTCAGTGGCGGCTAAATACCGCGGTGATGCCAATGCACAAACCTATCTGAAAAACAAGATCGCCAAAGGCGGCGGCGGGGTGTGGGGGGGGACGCCGATGCCGCCCCAGCCAAAGTTGAGCGCGGTACAACGCAGCCAGTTGGCAAAATTTATCCTTAACTTGCAATAACGCGTCAACCCGTTGCGGCGCTGCCGCGTTATCTGCCCAGCGCAAGTGGTTTGCAATTCGCGCGGGGTTGTTTAGAATGCGGTCGGGGTAAGCGCTCCGCTCGTTTTTTCGTGTAGTACAACTTGAATAATGGAGAAAACATGAAATCTATCGTTATCAGCATGGCCGTTGCCGCAGGTTTGATGGTTGCCGGTTCTGCATCGGCCGCCACCGCGATGCCTGCAGTTGCCAAGAAGAATAACTGCACCGCATGCCACGCCGTGGACAAAAAGGTGGTCGGTCCGGCCTGGAAGGATGTGGCGGCCAAGTACAAGGGCGACGCAGCCGCCTGGGACAAGCTCGCTACCAAGATCAAGAAGGGCGGTAGCGGCAATTGGGGCAAGATGCCGATGCCGGCCAATCCCAAGGTCAGCGATGCCGACATGGCGGAAATCCTGGCTTTCATCAAGGGCCTGTGATCGAGTTGGCGCATCAATAAAAAAGCCGGCGCAAGCCGGCTTTTTTATTGCCCCGAGTTTGTGCTCGTCCATTCCCGGCTTGAGTCTGTGGCCGCTTCGCGGTTTAATCGGCGCTCATATTTCGGGTTGAGAGGCGATGATGCAGAATCAAAAAATGGCCGCGTGCCTATTTTTATGCGGATTGCCGCAGGTGGCCTTTGCGGCGGAAGCGACGCTGGATGCGTGGTTCAGCAACATCAACGGCGTGCTGGCGCAAGTCATCTTCTTCGACGTTTTTCCGGGCGCGCCGAGCATGCCGCTGATCGTGGCCTGGCTGATTGTGGCTGCGGTTTTTCTGACCTTCCGTTTCAATTTCGTCAATCTGCGCATGATGCGCCACGCGTTCCGGGTGATCCGCGGCAAATACCGCACCGTGGATGACCGGGGCGAGGTGACTTCTTTCCAGGCGCTTTCGACCGCGCTGTCCGCCACCGTGGGGCTGGGCAATATCGCCGGCGTGGCGATCGCCATTTCCATCGGCGGGCCGGGCGCGACCTTCTGGATGATTGTCGCGGGCTTCCTCGGGATGAGCACCAAGTTCACCGAAGCCAGCCTCGCCCAGATGTACCGCCGGGTGCGCCCGGATGGACGCATCATGGGCGGCGCGATGGAATATCTGTCGATCGGTCTGGCCGAGCATGGCGCACCGCGCACTGGCCGGACGCTGGCCATCCTGTTTGCGCTATTCACCATCCTGGGCTCGTTCGGCGCGGGCAGCGCCTTCCAGGTCAGCCAGTCGATGGGGGCGGTGCAGACGCAAATCCCGTTCTTTCAGCAAGTTCCCATCGCCTATGGCTTGCTGATGGCGCTCGCCATCGGGCTGGTCATTATTGGCGGTTTGCGCCGCATCGCGCATGTCGCCGAAGCGCTGGTGCCGTCCATGGTCATCATCTACGTCGGTGCATGTTTGTGGATCATCGCCGGCAATGCGGCAATGGTGCCGGAGGCCTTGGGCAAGATCGTGCTGGAAGCTTTCTCGCCCATTGCGGTGGCGGGCGGCATGGTGGGCGCGCTGGTGCAGGGCTTCAAACGCGCCGCCTTTTCTTCCGAGGCAGGCCTGGGTTCGGCCGCGATTGCGCACTCTGCCGCCTCGGTCAAGTATCCGGTGCGCCAGGGGTTGGTTGCACTGTACGAACCGTTCATCGATACCGTGGTGATCTGCACCATAACGGCGCTGGTGATCGTCATCACCGGGGTCTATAACGCGCCGGAATATGAAGCCATCCGCGCGGCGAGCCAGGGTGCGACGCTCACCTCGATGGCATTCGCGACCGTTTCCGACTGGTTTCCTGCCCTCCTCGCCCTGTCTGTGGTGTTGTTCGCCTACAGCACGGCGATCTCCTGGTCGTATTATGGCGAACGCTGCTGGGTATACGTGTTTGGCGAGCGCTATTCAATTTTGTACAAGGTGATCTTCATCGGTTTCGTGGTCATCGCATCGGTGGCCAGCGCGTCGAATCTGCTGGATTTTACCGACCTGCTGGTGCTGTCGATGGCCTTCCCCAACCTGATCGGTCTGTACGTGTTGAGCGGCAAGGTGAAATCCGCACTCGCGGAATATGAGGCCAGGCTGGCCAGCGGGGAACTGGACCGGGAAGCGCTGATCAGGAAATAGCCTGCAACATCAGTTTCGTCGCCAGCCCGAGCAGCAGCAGTGCGAACAGTTTACGCAGCAGCGCAACATGGATGCGATGCGCTGTCCTGGCGCCGAGCGGCGCAGTGATGACGCTGGCGAGTCCGGCCCAGAGCAGGGCGGGCAGATAGACAAAGCCGAGGTGCGGCGCAGGCAGCCCCTCACTGTGCATCCCGATGACGATGTAGCCCAGCGTGCCGCCGACCGCGATCGGAAAGCCGATTGCCGCTGCCGTGCCGATGGTGCGCCGCAGCGGCAGGTTGCACCAGATCAGGAAAGGGATGACGACCGTCCCGCCGCCGATCGAAACCAGACTGCTCAACCATCCCGTGAAAGTTCCGCACGCACCCATGCCAAGCGGGCCGGGCAGGGTGCGCTGGGGATGCGGCTGGATGTCGAGCAGAATCTGTGTCGCGGCAAAATAGACGAACAGCGCAAAGAAGATCGTCAGGAATTGCGCTGAAAACGCTGCTGCTGATGCGGCACCGAGCGCGGTGCCGAGCAGGATGCCGGGCGTGATGCGACGGACGACCGGCCATTCCACGGCGCCATGCTGGTGGTGCTTGCGCAGGCTGGCGAGCGAAGTGAACAGAATGGTTGCCATGCTGGTGCCGAGTGCCAGGTGCATCAAATGTTCGGGCGGAAAGGATTGCGCCCCGAACAACCAGAACAGCACGGGCACCAGGATCGTGCCGCCGCCGATGCCGAACAGGCCGCCGAGGAAGCCTGCGAGGGTGCCCAGCATGAGATAGGCGAGCGACCACTCCACTATTTGGCTGCCAGCCGCGAAGTGATGAACTTCCACTCCGCCGGATCCAGCGGAGTGATGGAAAGCCGGTTGCCGCGCTGCAGGGTGCGCAGGTTCTCCAGTTCGGGATGGCGTTTCAATTCTGCGAGGGAAATGAGCGCGATCTTCTTCACCAGTTTCACGTCCACATTGAACCAGCGCGGCGTCTCTTGCGTGGCTTTTTCGTCGAAGTATTTGTTCTTCCTGTCGAACTGCGTGGCATCGGGATAGGCAGGGCTCGCCACTTCTGCGATGCCGGCGATGCCGGGCTCCTTGCAGTTGGAGTGGTAGAACAGCACGCCGTCGCCGATGCGCATCCGGTCGCGCATGAAATTGCGCGCCTGATAGTTGCGCACGCCGTACCAAGCCACCGTCTGGTCTTTCATTGCAGCCAGATCGTCGATGCTGCAATCGGAGGGTTCGGATTTCATCAGCCAATAGCGCACGGGGCACCTCTCCACAAAAGAAAAGTGCGATCCCGAAAGATCGCACTGGAATCAAGCCCCCCGCCTGTGCCGTTGACTCAATATCTTGAACCTGGGTTCAAGTGGGTCGGTTCCCGGCCACATCAGGTGCATCCGCAAGGGACACTCACAACAGTGGTTAAAGTGGGGCGCAACCTAAGCGTTAGCTCATTGGTTCAAAGAATGATGAATCTGACGAACACTGCAGGGGACACGGTCTGATTCTAGAACAACTCATCCTGCTCTGCCAGCGTTGCGTCGATGATTTTCTGCATCGCCTGGGTTCTGTGCTTGAACGCGGCAAGGTCAAAGCCGCCGCCCAGGCGGGTGGTCAACAATTCGTGCGCGATGTTGAGCGCCGCCATGATGGCGATGCGCTCGACCGAGGCTATCTTGCCAGCATCCCGGATTTCGCGCATCTTCTGATCCAGATAGGCGACCGCATCCAGCAATTCCGCGCGTTCGTCCGGCGGGCAGGCGACGCGGAATTCGCGGTCGAGGATGTTCACATCGATAAAACTGGTGTTGGCCGGGCTCATGCGGACTCTGCGGGAAGATGTTCGAGGATTTTCTCGATCCGCTGCGCGGCCTGGTTCAGCTTTTCCTGATTTTTTCTTTGTTCGCTGACCGCTGCCGCGACATGCTGGCGCAATTGCAAATTCTCCGCGCGCAGACGCTGGGCCAGTTGCACCAACTGCGTCAATTTTTGTTCGAGGGCGTCGAGTTCGCTTTGCATGGGCGAACTATAGAATTTAAATCCCTGTTAAGTCAATCGATAACAAGATGTTTTGCAAGTGTTTTGGAATTGTCGCTGCAGCGGCTGATGCGCCGGGTCGGTCGCCTCTGCTACAATCCGCCCCGCTTCAAGGTGCAGCGAGGTAAAAACCTCGCAGTTAAACGGGAAACAGGTGCGGAAGTATTTTCAATGCCTGTGCTGCCCCCGCAACGGTAAGCCAGTGTGGATTTGTCGGTATGCCACTGTGCGCAAGCATGGGAAGGCGACAGATCAAGACTGGTGAGCCCGGATACCGGCCTCGAAGTTTGGAAATCATGTGAACCTATTGCGCGAATGGATTGCTGCGTTGCGCGGTGCTCGCAATCCTCATGTACCGAAAGTACATTGCGGTTGCTGCGCTCCGTGCGTCTTGCACTCCGTCCGCTCATAACGGTTCACATACCTTCCAACGGTTCAGGAAATGCGCGTGGGGCGCATGAATGATGGTTTGGTTCGGTTCATTCTTTTGTTTTCCCGCCGCTTTCCTGATTTTGTTCAATGTTCCAACGGGGACGTTTGGAACTGAAATTAAGGAAGCATCATGAAAAGAAAACTCTCTCTCGCCGCACTGCTGCTCGCGGCTATCCCCTTGGCGCAAGCCGCAACCGATACGCTGGACGAAGTGGTGGTGACCGCCACGCGCACCGAGCAAGCCGCCGACGAATCCCTGGCATCCGTCACCGTCATCACGCGCCAGGATATCGAACGGCTGCAAGCGCGATCCCTCCCTGATGTGCTACGCGGCGTGGCCGGTTTGACGCTCACCAACAACGGCGGCGAAGGCAAGGCCACCTCGGTGTTTTTGCGCGGTACGAATGCCGGCCATGTGCTGGTGCTCATCGATGGCATCAAGGTCGGGTCCGCGACATTGGGCACTGCTTCGTTCCAGGACATCCCGGTGGCGCAGATCGAACGCATCGAGATTGTGCGCGGACCGCGATCGAGCCTGTATGGTTCGGAGGCAATCGGCGGGGTGATCCAGATCTTCACGCGCAAGGGCGGTGGTGCGCTCAAGCCCTTTTTCAGTATCGGTGGCGGGAGCTACCAGACCTACAGCGCCTCGGCGGGCGTCTCGGGCGGTGGCGAGCAAGGCTGGTTCGGCTTGAGTGCAAGCGGCCTCGACACCGACGGTTTCAACGCCTGCAACGGTTCTCTTGGGGCTGGTTGTTTTACCATTGAACCGGACAAGGACGGCTACCGTAATTTGTCAGGCTCCCTGCGTGCGGGCTACCGCTTCGACAGTAACGCCGAGGTGGACGTCCATGCTTTGCGCGCCGAAGGTAAGACCGAATTCGACGGCGGCTTCGTCAATGAATCCGAATCGGTGCAGCAGATCCTGGGCAGTACACTACGCTTCTCCCCGGTGGATATTTGGCTCATCACCTTGACCGCGGGTCGTAGCATGGATGAGTCCGACAACTTCAAGGACGGCGCCTTCCGGAGCCGCTTCGACACCGAGCGCGATACCGTCTCCTTCCAGAACGACCTCTCAATCCAGGACGGACATCTGCTCACCCTGGGTGCCGACTACCAGGATGACAGGGTCGACAGCACCACGATCTTTGCGGTCAGCACCCGCGACAACACGGGGCTGTTCGTCCAGTACCAGGGCGACTTCGGTGCGCATAGCATAGAGTTGAGCGCGCGGCACGACAACAATCAGCAGTTCGGCGGGCACGACACGGGAGGCGTGGGTTATGGTTACGCGCTGAACGAAACGACGCGCATGACTGCCAGCTACGGTACGGCGTTCAAAGCGCCGACCTTCAACCAGTTGTATTTCCCCGGATTCGGTTCGGCAACATTGCGACCTGAGTTGTCGCGCAGTGTCGAGCTTGGTGTGGCCGGACGTATTGAATCGGGCAAATGGTCCGTGAATGCGTATCAAACCAATATCACCGATTTGATTGGCTTCGATGCCAGTTTCAATCCGGTCAACA
>Ga0210030_1000111_pt1 | contig 60933 bp, 58 predicted proteins | sample CryGeymeta201523_FD_183986 | JGI IMG/M metagenome (GOLD analysis project Ga0210030, IMG submission 183986) | Groundwater microbial communities from Crystal Geyser aquifers in Utah, USA - Crystal Geyser metaG 2015-23 (SPAdes) (version 2) | ecosystem: Environmental > Aquatic > Deep subsurface >...
GGGCAAAGGGCAAAGGGCAAAGGGTTAAAGGGTTAAAGGGTTAAAGGGCAATGGGCAATGGGCAAAGGGCAAAGGGCAAAGGGCAAAGGGCAATGGGCAATGGGCAAAGGGCAATGGGCAAAGGGCAAAGGGTAAGGGATAAAGAGATTAACTTAAACTTTTAGCTAATTCAAGTCTGGATTAAATTCAGCTTTGAGATGAAAAGGAATTTCTGTTAGTAACTTTTCAACAATATCTGAAGGGGTATCATTTTCTGTGAAAGAAATAGTTATATCTGCTTGTCGATACAAAAATTCTCGTTGTTGTTTTAAGTTTGTTAATTTAACCATTAAGTCTTGATTTTGTAATAAAGGTCGAGTATGATCATCCGTTAACCTTTTTACTAAGACTTCCACGGGGGTATCTAACCAAATTACCATACCCTCTCGCAAGTAACCCCAATTTTCTTGACGAAGAATAATACCTCCTCCTGTGGCAATTACTGTCCTAATATAAGGAGAAACTTGCTGTAAAACATTACTTTCTAAACGGCGAAAACCCTCTTCTCCTTCTAAGGCAAAAATTTCGTTAATGGTTTTTTGACTCACCGTTTCGATGATAGAGTCAGTATCTAAAAATCGATATTGCAACTTTTCGGCTAGTAACTTTCCGACAGTGGTTTTACCAGATCCCATCATACCGATTAAGTAAACATTTAATCCTCTTAAAATATTTTCCATAAACAATTAATTGATAATTCGTAATTGATAATTGTCAACTTTAAACTATCAAGTGTCAAATGTTTATAATGTAATTATTTACTTTTATCCGTGAAAATCATTGTGGGTTTGCGAAAAAAACATCATCCTATCGATTTAAACCTTGAATATCCTTGCCCTTGTCGTCGAAAAGGAAAACTTTTACCTATCATATTAACTGAAGCGATGGGTTGCGATCGCTGTCAACAAATTTTTGTATTAACAGAAAAACAGGATCACATAGAACAATTGAACCCTAGTTATCCTCATAAAAGAAGATGGTATTGGAATGGCAAAAAATGGATTATAGCGGGAAAACCTTGGCAAGAAAGCTATTTTGTGGTGACAATACTGTGTTTTTTCATTTCCATAATCATCTCTGTGCCTTTATTAATAACCTTAAGTTCAGGAATAACCATAATTTCTGGTATTATTTTAGGACTAATCTTGATGTTGCTATGTTTTTCTCTATGGTTAGCCTATCGTCGTTAAAATTAACCGTATGAATCATCTTCCTTTAAAACCAATTTCTCTCATTGTCAATCAAGCTCACCAAGGCTTTGTTAAAATGAGTAATATAAAAGGCATTAAACGCTCAGAAGCTGTATTGCATATGGCTAAAAAGCTCGAAAAATCCTTTGATGATATTTTACAAGCTAATACTTTAGACTTAGAAATTAGTCGAGAAATGGCATTGCCAGATTTAATTCTTGAATGGCTTAAATTAACTCCCCAAAGATTAAAATTCACCATTGAAATATTAAAAGCGTTAGCCGAGTTACCAGATCCTTTTCAAAAAGTAATCAACTCACCTTATCAAGTAACTTACTGTCAAAATTATTCTCAGTTAATGCCTTTAGGAGTTATTGCCTTAATCTATGAAGCATTACCAGAGTTAGCAATTATCACCGCAGGATTAACTATTAAAACAGGAAATAGCTTAATTTTAAGAGGTAGTAGTGAAGCAAGTAATACTAATTCCATTATCACTCAAGCCTTACAAATTGCCTTAGAAGAAGTTGATTTTCCTCCTTATTGTATTCAGTTTTTACCTCCAGAAGAAGGTTATTCTATTGAGGATTTAGTCACTCAAGAGCAATATCTTAATCTAATTATTCCCTATGGCCGTCCTAGTTTAATACAAAAAGTTACTCAAACCGCTACAGCCCCAGTACTTAAATCAGCTATGGGCAATTGTCACTTATACTGGTCATTATGTCATGATTTAGATTTAGTGCGTCATGTTATTGTAGATAGCTATAATACTATTCCTGATCCTGTTAACGCCATCGAAAAAGTATTAATTAATAAACAACAAAAATCTAATTCTATCACCCGATTATTTAACCACTTAAAAGAGAACAATTTTACCCTTGTGGGGGATGAATCTTTGGTGGCAGATTTTCCAGAATATTTAACTGTCATTAAACCTTCGGGGTGGAATCAATCTTTTCTCAATAAAACTATTGCTTTTCGTTTTGTCGATAATTTAGCTGAAGCCATTGCATGGATTAACGAACATAGTAGTGGTCATGCAGATTGCCTTGTTACAGACTCTTATCAAGAAGGGAGAATTTTTGCGATGGAAACTGATAGCGCTTTGGTTTATATCAACTCATCTCCTCGTTTTTACCGTTATTTACAGGGTAGCAATTCTGTATTTTTAGGTATTTCTAATCAAAAAGGTCATCGTCGAGGGTTAATCAGCCTTGAAACTTTTACTACTCTTAAGCAAATTGTAGTCGGTGATGGACAATCTATTAATAATTAGGAGTTAGGAAATAAAAAGGAAACGGGGAGTAAGAAGTAATGAGTAATGAGTAATGAGTAATGAGTAATGAGTAATGAGTAATGAGTAATGAGTAATGAGTAATGAGTAATGAGTAATGAGTAATGAGTAATGAGTAATGAGTAATGAGTAAGAAGTAATGAGTAATGAGTAAGAAGTAATGAGTTTGAGAATTGATACTAACCGCTATAAAATTGATTACCTCACTTTAGAGTATTAAGTATTTTTGTTCTGGTGCAAGATCTCAGTTAAACCTACCTAAATCAGTGTCAAAATGAGGTTAACTTATTTAAGTAAGGTTGCGATAGGTGACGTTATCCAATTTAACGCTACGGCTAATTGATGCTCAAAAGTCGGTAAACGATAAAGATACACTAAACGTCTAGCTAAATAAGCTAAATTACCATTTAAAGATATTCCTAAACCACTTAAAGTTGCATTATCTACACCTAAAGCTAACATTTCTCCTAGGGGTTGATACACAAAAGGTAATAAGGGTTTTTCTTCCATTGTCGCCCAAATATTCCATGCGCAGTAATCTGATTGTTGAAAGGCAACTTGAGCTGTAGCTGGTAATACTTTTCCTTGCTCATCATCACATTCTACTAAATCGCCGATGGCAAAAATTTCTGGATAATTTTCCACTTGTAGTTGTGAATTAATCTTAATTTTTCCTTGGTCATTTTTAGGTAAAGACAATTCATTAATTATTTTGACTGGTTTTGTCCCTACTGTCCATAATACTAAATCCACTGGAATTATATCCTTTTTATTTTTATAGGATAACGTGATTTGATCTGCTTCTATTTTTTCTATTTCTGTTTCTAAATCTAACCAAATTTGGCGATCGCTAAGAGCTTTTTGAGCGGTTTTTTGATTAAATTCTGGGGATTTAGAGAGAATTTCCGAACCTCGATCAATAATTCTTAGTTTACCACGTTCTTTTAAACGATCAGCAATTTTTAAAGCTAATTCCACACCGCTATAACCACCGCCAACTACTGCCACTCTAATACTTTCTCTATCAGAATTTTCTAATACTCGTAATTTTTCTTTGAGACGATAAGCGTTTTCTAAACTACGAAAACCAATGGCATATTCAGACGCACCATCAACGGAATTAGTCGGAGTTTTACCTCCTAAAGCAATGACAAGACGATCATAAATTAAACTAGAATGATTAGCTAAATCAACAGTTTTTTCCTCAAAATTAACATTTTTTACGGTATCTTGCACAAATTTTATCGGCGTATTAGCTAATAAATCGCTGTAATAAGGCGCAATTTCCCAACTTTGCATTTCTTCGGTGATTAACTCATAAAGTAGAGGTAAAAACACGAAGCGATCATTTTTATCAATAATAGTAATTTCTGGTAAAGTTTTACTCCAGTTTAATTCTATTAATTTTAAAGCAGTATATAATCCACCAAATCCTCCACCAAGAATGACAATTTTTTTCATGTTACTATTACTCCCAAAGAAACCTTTGCTTTATTTTACAATAATAAACAAGAGATCAAAGGCAGGATAACCTCACTTTTTTTTAAACTGGTGCAATTAACTCATCAGGATCTAAAATAAAGATAGTTTTTTCTTCGTCATTTTCTCCCATAATAACTGTTACATGAGAAGCAATCTTTAAAGTGTCGGCACGACGATAAGATGGTGGTAAAACACGAATTTGATTTAAAGGAATATCATATAATTCTGGAGCATTTTTAATTAAAATCCCAAAAGTTTCATTATTACTATTTAATGCTAAAAGTAAATATTTTTTATCTTCTATTCCTAACACTTGTACAGTATTAAATAAACGTTTATGTAAATCAATAACGGTAATTTCTTCCTCTCCAATACTAACTAATCCATAATGATTTAAACCACTGCTAAAAATTGTTGAATAATTAATTATTTTTTTTATGGAGTCAATGTGTAAAGCTACATTAAGATTGTCTATAGGAAAGACTAAAAATTTGATTTTTTGAGTATTTGCCGTAACTTGTTTTCGAGATAAATTAGCTGTATTCATAAGTTTTTATTTTATTAAAAATTAGCAAAAAATTATAGTAATTCTCAATTATTTTTTATTTCTCTATTTGTTTTTATCATTAATAAGTTTGGCTCTTATAGAGTAGTTATGATAAATTCAGATAAAATAAAGGTTATCAAATTGCCACTATTAAAGATTATAATAATTAATAATTAAATTTGTTATAGATTCACCTGACACCTAACTCTTTTTCAAGGAAAAATTAATCATAATCACAGTAACAGAAGCATAATTAATTGTACATTGTTAATTGTTAATTACTAATTACTATGGTGCTTGTAAACGAATAAAGTTATTTTCAGGTAAATGTTCTTTATATTGACCATTTTCTGACAAAATAGCTAGTAAACTAATTTCAGCATCAGGATCAATATGTAAATCTTTCCAAGGTATAGAAATTTCTATACAAGAATCTAAGGCAACTTTTCCTTCACAATGACGAGAATGCCAGTTACCATTTTCTCCTGCTTCCTGTAACCAAATAGTTTTAGTTAATAAATTTATAGACACTTGATGACGATAATAATAGTTTAATGGTGCTTCATCAGGTAAATTACCGATCAAAATTTGATTATTATGGGTTAATCTACCAGGATAAAACCAGACTAAATTTAATTCTGAGGGTAAATCTTGCCCTGCCTTTACCCCCGGTTTTAAGTCAAAACGGAAGTAAAAGTTAAGGTGATCCCAACCATAAAATATCTCAGGAATGATACTTGCTTTGTGCATAGTACCCCTTGCTCCACCAATTTTGATTTTTCCAGCCTTTTCCCAATCTTCTTCAATGCCACGTCCATCTATCACGGGGTGAATAAAACTAGCTGGTAAATAGTCATTAGCTAATTTTGTTTCGACGGCAGCCACAGGTTTATATAAATATTCAGGAGGAGTTTCATCTAAGGATTGGTATAAAACGATCAAGTGTTCTCTAAATAGTTGATCAAACATTGCATCATGGTTGGAATGATGAGGATCACCAAACCACCAAAACCAATCTGAGCCTTCGGCGGCGTATAATGCTTCCCATGCTTCGGGGTTACTTTCTTCTGTGGCTTCGGTATGTTTTGCTAAAGTTTGTCTAGCAGCGTTTAAATAATCCCATGCACGGTTTTTGGCAGGATCGCCTATCCATGTGTTAAAGTTACCATCAACCCATGATCCACTATGTAAACTCTTACTATTGAGGGTTTCTGTGGGGGGAAATTGATCGATAAATTCTGACACTGTAACTAACTTGATTTGTGGTTGTTGGGATAAGCGACTATAAAGGGATTCTAAAAAGAGTTTACCATCTTTTTCATAAAATTCCCAGCAATTTTCTCCGTCAAGAGCAATTGTCACTAACCAAGGATTTTCTAAAGTGCTTTTATCTCCCCATTGTCTTTCTTTTAAACGCCGTGAAATAGCTTCTAAATGCCCGATTAAGTCTCCGGCTGCTTGTGCTGGATTCATTGCACCGTAGGTAAAACCGATTAAGTCTGACAAACGATGATCTCGAAAAACGATGCTTAAGTCTCCTTCGAGAGTTTCGAGTCGATAAGGGCGATATAAAAATTCAGGCTCGTATAAATTACCCATTTCATCTCGATGGAAAAAGTGATTACTACTCCACCCTAAAACTGCTTCATCAGAACATAACCAATTAAAACCTTTTTTCGCTATATAAGGCAATATTGATGGGCTGACAGATTGTTCACTAGGCCATAATCCCCTTGGCGATCGCCCAAATCTATCTTCATAAATATTCCATGCTTTATTGAGATGACGAGGTATATCTTCTTCCCACTGAAAACGAATGTCTGGTAAAGGTAAATTAGGAATAGCCACTCTTCCTGCGTTGGTATCCGATAATAAGGGCAAAATGGGATGGGTGTAAGGGGTGGTAGTAACTTCTAATTGTCCTGTTTCCTGCATTTTTTTATGTTGCGGAATGATACGGGCAATAATTTCTTGTTGTTTCGCACAAATATTTTGGCGATCGCTTAAAGTAAAATTATCACCTTTTTGTAACCAACTAGCAATTTCAGGATCATCCCAGAAAAGAGGATCAAACCATGCTAAATTATGCCATGCCAATAAATCACTATAATCTTGATCTTGCCAATATTCATAACACCATTGTTCACCTTTTAAATGACGTTGTTGATAAAGTTGCTCATAACGGGCATGAGGACAAATAAGACGATAATGATTAGCGTCGAAAAAATGTGCAATAATATATTGTTTTTGTTCTGTAGTCAATTCACTGACAGGAGTTAAAGTTAAAGCTAAATAAGGATCAATGGCTGTACCATTAGCGTATTCTTCTAACTGTAAGATTAAAGAAGGAACGAGGTTGACAGTTTGATGTAATAAAGGATATTTTTCAAGAATTAAAACTAAGTCTAAATAATCCTTGATACCATGTAACCTAACCCAAGGTAAACGATATTGACCACCAAAATCATTAGTAGAAAGGCTAGATTTATATAGTGGCTGATGTTGATGCCAGATAAACGCAACGTAAAGAGGGTGAGTCATAATTTCAAGGTAGAGATAATTAATCTTTATCAGTTAATCTTAGTCAACATTTTTTTTATTATAGAGATCTCGTAAACTTTCTTAACCTCTAAATTTGAGCTAGATAAATTTCAAATATATTTGTTAGAGGTAAAAAGAATATTTAATTTTTAATTCCTGTTAAAGTTGTGGTGGATTTAAAATCATCATTTAACCAACAACCCACTTCTATTTGGATATATTTATTTTGACCAATTTTTTCGATTTTATTGGCAATGCGATACCAATAAGTTTCTTGTTTAATGTCATTATTATCGTCGGTTACTGAACCAAAACAACTATATTCAAATTCTAACATTCCTCCTAAATCCAGATTAGAAAGTCCCACGTCAATTTTATCAAAAGGAAAATATACCCAACGTTGCCAAACACTCCAACCCTTTTCTGGTTTTATGGGAGGAGAAGTTTTACTAATTTGATCAGAAATAGAAAATACTGGTAAAATTAAGCTATTTGTGAATAATATTAATAGAGAAATTATGCTAATTAAAGATATATATTTAAACATATTTTTAAAATAAATTTTATGGGCTTAATAGATTAAGTTTTTATTATATTTTATGTTCTTATTTTCTATATTCACTAATAATTTTATAATTCACTGATCATAAATTAGGATTAAATAAAAGTAAATAATTATCCCTTAAGTATTAATTTTAAAAAATTTGTATATTCTAAAATTCATAAAAATAACTAATAATCTTTTTTGCCTGTTCTTTTTTATAAAATAAACATATAATTAATTTTGCCTATTTATTTAATTTTTATGATAAATTCAATCATTATCTAATATCTTATTAAAATTATGACCATTCGAGTAGGACAACTTGCACCAGATTTTACGGCTACTGCCGTTATTGAACAAGAGTTTAAGGTAATTAAATTATCTGATTATTTAGGTAAATATCTCGTTTTATTTTTTTATCCTCTCGATTTTACCTTCGTTTGTCCTACGGAAATTATTGCTTTTAGCGATCGCCATCATGAATTTAAAAGTTTAAATACAGAGGTGTTAGGAGTATCCGTTGACAGCGAATTTGCTCATTTAGCATGGATTCAAACTGACAGAAAACAAGGGGGTATTGGTGACATTGAATATCCTTTAATCTCTGACTTAAAAAAAGAAATCAGTACCGCTTATAATGTCTTAGAACCTAATGCTGGTGTAGCTTTAAGAGGTTTATTCATTATTGATTCTCAAGGTTTTATACAACATATAACAGTCAATAATCTTTCTTTTGGACGTAGCGTTGACGAAACTTTACGAGTATTAAAAGCGATTCAGTATGTACAATCCCATGAAAATGAAGTTTGTCCTGTAGGATGGCAAGAAGGAGATAAAACTATGAATCCAGATCCTGTTAAATCTAAAGTTTACTTTTCCTCTCTCGGTTAACGGATATAAGTGTAGAATAGTAAGAAAACCAAAGTTAATAATTGAAATTTATGACACAAGCAATAGCAGTTTCTAAAGGTATTCAATTAACAGAAAATGCCCTCAAACACGTTTTAATGTTAAGACAACAACAGGGTAATGAAGATCTCTGTTTACGGGTAGGTGTTAGGCAGGGTGGTTGTTCTGGAATGTCTTATTTAATGGACTTTGAAAATACAAGTAACATCACCGAACATGATGATATTTTTGATTATGATGGTTTTAAAATAATTTGCGATCGCAAAAGTTTATTATTTTTGTACGGTTTAGTTTTAGACTATAGTAACGCAATGATTGGCGGAGGATTTCAATTCACTAATCCTAATGCAAATCAAACCTGTGGTTGTGGAAAATCTTTTGCAGCATAATTTCTGTTTATTTAACAATCTTTAAATCATTGGTGAATACTTAAAGATTAAAAATAAATCTGTCTGATAGCTGATACTAAAAACTTTTCACAACTCCCCTAGCAGAATAAATAATTAAATTAAAAGTCCCCATATTTGGGGATTTAGTCGTTAACTATTAATTATAAAAATGTTTTCTTTTTATCATAAAAAACCGAAACCGAAAATTATTCCTCCTCAGAAGATTGATAATAAATTACCTGAAAAAAAAATAACTTTACCTCAAGTAAAAATTCCTTATCATTTTCAAAAAAATAGTATTATTACTTATTCTCAATCACAAATAAAAAAAGAGTTAAAAAAATATCCAGGATTATTAAAAACTTTAGGTCATGCTTATCAATATCAGGTTATATTTATAGGAGATAATCAAGAAAAACAATACTGGTTTTGTCGCAATTTAGAATTAGTTATGCCTTTATTAAAGTACTTAAATGAACAAAATTGGTTAGTAGATTGGCAAGAAAAACCTTTTTATATTCGAGACATTTCTTAAGAAATAAATTTATAATTTTATTAATATAATCTTAGCAATTTAATCATTTTTATTCCCAATTTAAGGACTCAACTTCACCCCAAATATGACCATTTTCAGGAATATCTAAAGGAAAATAATTCAATAAATTTTCCACTAAAGCAATAAGAGTTGAATCAAGATAATGAGTAGAAGCCAAACTAATTGATTTGATATTATTACTCTTTTTTTCTAATAAAATTGTAAATTGCCAATCATAATATTTAATTCTCACATTTTGACAATCAAAACCTGCTAAAACTAAATGATAAACTAAATGTAAAGGAGTAAAAATATTAGGATGTCCTATCATTAAAGGACACAAAGAAGAAGGCACTGTAATTGCTAATATACCACCTTCTTTTAAATCTTGATATATTTTATCTAAAAAAGTGCCAATATTTCTTTGATGTTCTAATACATGACTGCACCAAATAGCATCAAATTGTTGTGGAAAAGAAACCTCTAAATAATCACCAACATAATCCGCTTCAAAATCTTCTGACATTTCGATAGTTGTGACATTTTTACCTAAAAAAGAAAAAAGTCTTGCACTTGTACCATTACGAGAACCAATATCTAAAACATGATTAAATTCATAGTCTATAATTAATTTTGCTAATCCTAAATGACTATATAATAGTTTTTCTTCAAAAATATATTCGTTATTTGTTACTTTAATAAAAGTATGAGGATAAGTATTAAATGGTTTAATTTCTACTTGCAATTTATCCTTTTTTGATATAAAATATCTTGAATCTTTATCGTCGATTTCTGAGCGAAATTTAGTGCCTAATTTATCAAGAATATCTTGTTGTTTTTGACGGATATTTTCTAAATCTGCGGAAAGTTTTTCCAACTCTTTATTACGAAATACTAAAAAAGAAAGATAAGGAATTTTTACCCTTAATAAAAAGTTATCTATTTTATCTTTAAGCAATTGTTTCATTCTAGTTAAATTGATCAATAAATTATGGCTTTGTTACTTTGATTGTGATAAATTATGTCTAAAAAAAGGTGTCAGGTTATCGGAAAGGGTGTCAGGTTAAATTAAAACTGTAAATTTATAACTTAGGCATTTTTAAAATCCTAAACCTATTATATCTCCACACTTTTAACGATTATTTACTACTAAATTATCACAATTACTGTAGAAGAGCCTAAATTATTTATATTATATAATAGTTGAGTATTTATCTAATTTGATGAAAGAGAAAATTTTTCTCATATTTTGTTACTATCTTTAATTAATTATTACTCAGATGAATAATGATATAGAAGGGTTAAAAAATATTCTTAAACAATATTGGGGTTATGATGATTTTCGGAAACCACAGGCAGAAATTATGGAAACACTTTTGACAGGAAAAGATTGTTTAATTGTTATGGCAACAGGAGGAGGAAAATCTCTTTGTTTTCAATTACCCGCTTTATTACAAGATGGTTTAACTTTAGTAATTTCTCCTTTAGTCGCCTTAATGGAAAATCAAGTACAAGAATTACGAGAAAAAAATTTATCTGCTGGAATTTTACACAGTGAAATTAGTAAAATTAATCGTAAAAATACTCTTTCCGCATTAAAATCACAACAATTAAAGTTACTTTATTTATCACCAGAAACTTTACTTTCACCACCAATATGGGAAATAATTAGCCGCCCAGAAATCAAAATTAATGGTTTAATCTTAGATGAAGCTCACTGTTTAGCGCAATGGGGAGAGTCTTTTCGCCCAACTTATCGACGTTTAGGCAGTATTCGCCCACTATTGCTTAAGAATAAACCATCAGATACCAAAATAGCAATAGCCTGTTTTACTGCTACGGCTGATATTAATACTCAAAAAACTATCATTCAATCTTTACAATTATCTAATCCTGAAAAATTTTTAATTAGCCCTTACCGTGATAATTTAAAGATACAAGTAAAAACTATTTGGACACCAAGAGGAAGAAAACAAGAGTTAATTAAATATATTGAGAGAAATAAAGATAAAAGTGGCTTAATTTATGTGCGCACGAGAAAAGATAGTGAAGAATTAGCAAATTTCCTTAAAAATGAAGGTTATCCAAATCAAGCCTATCACGGCGGATTGAGTAGTGATATTCGGCGAAAAGTTGAATCTGATTGGCTAAAAGAGAGAATAAAATTTGTTGTTTGTACTTGCGCTTTTGGTATGGGTATAAATAAAAGTAACCTACGATGGATTTTTCATTACCAAATACCATTATTACTATCAGAATATATCCAAGAAATCGGTAGAGGTGGCAGAGATGGTAAACTTACCGAAGTTATAACCTTAATGAGTGAAGCTAGTGGTTGGTTAAATCCTGAAGATAAGCAAAAAAGAGAGTATTTTTTAAACCAACAAATAAAACTCTATCAACAAGCAGAAAGATTTTTAAAGGAAATGCCGAAGGAGGGAAATATAGAAGAATTAGGGAAAAAATTTAATAACCCTAACTATCAACTATATTTATCCATTTTAAATAGTAGCCAACAATTGCGATGGATTGATCCTTATAATTATCGCTTAACACCTTCAAAAACTCATGAATCCATAGAATTGCTAATAAATAGACAGAAAAAATTAACTCAACAAACCCATGAATATTTAATAACTAAAACCTGTCGTTGGAGTTTTCTATTATCAGCCTTTGGCTTTACTCCTTCGACAAATTTCCGTTGTGGCAAATGCGATAATTGCCAGAAGTTAATTAGGAATTACTTAAAGTGATGCAACTTCAATGGTAATTTGAGCAGTTACTTCAGCATGAAGTTTAATATCTGTAGGATATTTGCCAGTTTTTTTGATTTCAGGTAAAGTAATAGCTTGACGCTCAATTTCTAAACCAGCATTTTGCTTGATAATATCAACCACTTCTTGAGTCGTTACAGTACCAAAGATAGCATCTTGTTCCCCAACTTGCTTACGAATCACAAAATTATTGATAGTTTGTAACGCAATTTTACGAGATTTAGCTTCTTCTAAAATAGCTAATAAACGTAATCTTTCTTTTTCTCTTCTTTGGTCAACTTGACGTAAAATACCTTCAGTTACTAATACTCCGAAACCTTGAGGCACGAGATAGTTACGCGCGTAACCCGGTGCAACATCAACTAAGTCACCTCTTTTGCCTAATTTGTTGACATCTTTATTTAACAATAGTTGTAATCTTTTTGCCATTTTGTCCTCTATTCAATAGAAATTTTTTTATAATGAGCATATTTAGCCACAAATTTCCATTATACCAGAATAATAGATTATTGATAATTCCTATCTCCTATCTCCTAACTCCTAACTCCTAATTATTAAAGATTGTTTAATTTTTTTTGCTAATTCTGTATGAAGTTGATGACTGGCTTTATAAGCCAAATAATGGGCAGTAGGAATTTTACCTAATAAACTTAAGTCACCGATTAAATCTAATAATTTATGTCTGACAGCTTCATTGTCAAATCTCAAAGGCGGATTTAACCAACCACTTTTATCGCAAACTAAGGCATTTTCTAAACTTCCCCCTTTTATTAAACCAGCTTTTTGTAATTGTTCAATTTGATCTGCAAAACCAAAAGTACGAGCAGGTGCGATGGCAGTTACAAAACTTTCTCGTTGAGGATACCAACTAAACCACTGATTTTCTAACACAGAATAAGGATAATCAACACCGTAACTAAATTTTATTTCACCAGAAGGAAAGGCGACACAAAAAGCATCATCTTTTCTTACCCAAATAGCTTCATTAATAGTATCTGTTGGTGAGTCAAAAGGTTTATCACAAATATAATCAAGGTTATTTACCCACTCTTGTGCAGATCCATCTAACAAAGGTATTTCAACCCCATCAATCTCAATTTGTGCATCATCAATACCACAAGCGAGTAAAGACGCTAATAAATGCTCAACAGTTCTAATTTTAACACCTTCGTTACTTAATTCTGTCGATAAAGTAGTAGTGGCAATATAGTCAATATTCGCAGGAATAATGGGGTTATTAGGTAAATCTACCCTTACAAAATAACGCCCTTTTCCTTTTTGTGCTGGAGAAATTTTAACGGTGGTTTTTTCTCCTGAATGAAGCCCGATGCCTGATAATTGGAATGGTTTAAACATTAATTAACACTTTTTAAAAATTATTTCAGAAAAAACTTTGACTCTGTTACTTTGATTATGATAAGTTATTTCTTGAAAAAGATGTCAGGTGTCTGGTGTCAGGTGAAATGCAAACAGTGAATCTATAAAAAATTTAATTGTTAATTCTCATAATCCTTATACTGCAAACTTTATAACATTTATTTTATCTGAATTTATCATAATTACTGTAGAATAGCCAAAATTTTTAGTTAATAAATAGTTGCCAATATTTAAAATATTAGTTATAATGTTAAATGTGTTTTAAATAAAACTTGCGGGTGTAGTTTAGTGGTAAAACCTTAGCCTTCCAAGCTAATGATGGGGGTTCGATTCCCCCCACCCGCTTATGATTTTGATTATAAAAAAACGTAATTTTTCGTTAAAGTATTCCTCAACTAAAGTTAACCTTTTTATTGATTATTTACTCTTCTTCAGAATTATCCATCGGAGTAATACGGTTAATTAAATTGATGAGATTATCGCCTTTTTCTAAGGATGTATCTTCTACAAAACGAATTTCTGGGGTATGACGTAAACTAATTCTTTGTCCTAGACTTTTTCTTACAAAGGGAGTACAGGCTTTTAATCCTTCCATAGTTTCGTTTTTGGCTGCTTGAGTACCATAAATACTTACAAAAACTTTAGCGTGTTGTAAATCTCCCGATATTTCTACTTCAGTAATACTAACTAAACCAGATCCTACTCTATCATCTTTAATCCCGTTGATTAGCATTTGACTGATTTCTTTTTTAATTAAAGACGATACTTTCTCTACACGACGACTATTTGCCATTTTTTTTACAATAAAACTAAAAATAATATTTAATATCTAAAATAAGATGTCTATTATACAGGATTTATGCCTAACATAGCTTTGAGGGTAAAATAAAGGAAAGAAAAACTACCAATAATTAAGGTTAATATTACTGTGGCGGTGACAGGATTTTTAAATAATGGTTGAATTTGTTGCCATAAAAAAAAGAAAATACCGAAAATTAAACTTACCATATAACGAGGATAGCGCAAGACATTTTCCCAAAAACCTTCAAATTCCATGGTGAATAAATCCTAATTTTTAATAATTAAAACAGTTTAACAGTTATTCTCAATTTTAAAATATGTTTGCAAATAAACCTAGAAGAAAAGTATCATAGTTAGAGAAATAATTTCTTCTTTATTAAGTTGCTTATGTCTTTAGATAATACTGCCGCCATTAAAAAAAAGCTAAATTCCAGAGGTTGGCGCATGACTCCCCAACGAGAAAAAATACTTGAGGTATTTGATAATCTTCCTCAAGGAAATCATTTAAGCGCGGAAGAATTATATAAATTATTGGAAGAAGGAGGAGAAAATATTAGTTTATCCACTATTTATCGTAGTGTAAAATTAATGACAAAAATGAGAGTCCTTCGGGAGTTAGAATTAGCTGAAGGTCATAAACATTATGAGTTGAATCATCCTTATCCTCATCATCATCATCATATTGTTTGTGTTCAGTGTAATAAAACCCTTGAATTTCAAGATGATTCTATTCTTAAACATAGTCTTAAACAATGTCAAAAAGAGGATTTTCAATTAATTGATTGTCAGTTAACGGTAACTACTATTTGTCAGGAAGCCATTGAAATGGGTTGGCCTTCTACTCTTCCTAGTGATTGGTGTTGTAGTCGTGCCATCGCAGATGGACAACATAAATTAAATCAATAAATTTTTTACATAATTGATAATTGACAATACACTATAGACAATTGACAATAGTTAGTTTGATTATTTTCATAATTTTTGATTTATCATATTAGCAATAATAGAGGAGATTTTAATTTTATCATGGCGAACAATTTACCTTCCCAGCAAGAATTTACCACCATTTCACCATTACCAGAAAAACCACCTAAAATTCAAGAAATGGGTGTTGATATGCAAGGAGAAATAGATAGACTAGAAGACTTGATTCTTAGTAGCACTCATCTTCCTTTTGTGGGTAAAACTTTAATAGATGAAGATACTTTAATTTCTCAATTGGACTCTATGAGAATTAATCTTCCTGATTGTTTACAACAGGCTAATCAAATCTTACAACAAAGAGAACAAATTTTAGGAGAAGCCCAAAATTACGCTCAAAAAATTGTGGAAAATGCTCAAAGAAGAGCAGCACAGTTACTAGATGAGTCAAGAATAGTGCAACAAGCAGAAGGACAAGCGAATCAAATTAGACGACAAGTACAACAAGATTGTGAAACTTTACAACGAAAAACCATCGCCGATGTTGAACAAATTAGACAAAAAATTCAACAAGAAGTAGTCAAAACCAGACAACAAGCTATTATGGAAGCTGAGGATATTCAAAATGAAGCAGATCTTTACGCTGACTCAGTATTATCTAAATTAGAAAAAGATCTTAGTGATATGTTAAGGGTTGTTAGTAACGGTCGTCAACAAGTACATACCCAAAAAGTTAATCTTGCACCTCGTCAACAGGATATGACAATTGTGAAAAAAGCATCCTAATATTTTCCTATGGAGATAACGGCATTTTGCCCTCCAAATCCAAAGCTAAAACAAAGCATTTTACTTAATTGATATTGCCTTGATTGTTGGCAAAAATTGAGTCCAAAATCTAATGGTAATAAGTTTAAATTTGGTAATAATACTTGTTTTTTTAAACTCATTAAACTTAACGCCACCGCCATAACACCTGAAGCACCTAATGTATGACCAGTCGCTCCCTTGGTAGAACTTACTTTGGGAGCATGACTAAATAATTCATGAATAATTTTTGCTTCTCTTTGATCATTTAGAATTGTACCTGTACCATGAGCATTAATATAATCTATATCTTTAGTTTGTAAATTAGAGCGCTTTAAACACTGTTGAATGGTTTTAATAGCGGTTTTACCATCAACACTAGGGGATGTCATTCCTTCCGCATCACAACTCATTCCCCATCCCAGAATTTCACCGTATATTTTACTTCCACGACTTTTTGCTAATTCTTCAGTTTCTAACATTAACATTGCACCTCCTTCCCCTAAAACAAATCCATCTCGATGGATAGCAAAAGGATAACACCCATTTAGGCTTAATGCTTTCATTTGGGTAAATCCTGCTATCGTTAAAGGAGTTATGGGAGTTTCTACCGCACCAACTATTACTCTTTTAGATCTTTTTTGTTTAATTAATTCATAGCCTTGTGCAATGGCTACTAACCCTGTCGCACAAGCATTGGCTGGGGAGAAAACTGAGGATAAAGTTTGAAGATATTTTGCTGTAATAATACTTGGTTGACAAGGTAAGGTTTCTAACCAAGAAGGAAAAAAATGTTGAATTTCTTTTGATTTTTGCCATGTTTTAGTGGATAAAAAAACTTCCCATTGACTTTGACAACCACGACTCGAACCAATCACCACAGCAGTATCATTTAATGGGGGGAAAATATTACCATCTAAACACAGATTTTCAATTAATTTAAGTGTAATATTTTCCATGGAAGAAGGTTGATCATTAATTAATCCTAATGGTAAAGGAGGAAAATAGTTAAAGGGTTGACTAAATTTGATGCCAGACATCCCTTTAATAATTTCTTTCCAAGTCAAATTTATATCTCCTAAACAGGAAATTAGACTAATACCTGTCACAACTACTTTAACCATCAAAAATAATTAACTACTATTTTTCTTTCTTTTTTAAGTACAAAGATAAATATTATTTGCCCTTACTATTATTTATTTTGTTTCAAATTTTCAGCACCAGCTACAACTTCGGCACTTTCAATGCGATCGCCTTGTTTAATTTGATTAACGACATCCATCCCTTCAGTAACTTTACCAAAAACAGCATAACTACCATCAAGGAAAGGAAGATCAGCTAAAGTAAAATAAAACTGAGAAGAAGCAGAATCAGGGGCATTAGATCTTGCCATGGCGATTACACCGTATTCATGTTTTAGTTGTGGTGCAGTGGTAATAGTTGTACCATAAACAATATCAGGTATCTGAGGATCTTTTTTGGTTTCGTCATATTCTGGGCGAATTTCCAAAGGAATATAACGTTGAGCCTTTGTTACAGGATCACTATAACCGCCAGTACCTAAATTCGTTACAGGAAAATTAGGATTTTTACCTTGAGGATCTCCACCTTGTACTACAAAAGGGGTGGGATCTTTAACAACTCGGTGAAATACTAAGCCATTATAAATTCCTTTTTGTACCAAATCCACAAAATTACCCGCCGTAATAGGGGCATTATCGCCGTCAACCTCAATAGTAATAGATTGACCATTAACTTTCATTACAACCGTAGCTTTGCCTTTTAGTGTGGGTAAATTCATTGTGTTATTAATATTTTTAATTTCAGTAGGTTTTTCTGGGTTGACGGTTTCTTGAGTTGTTGTAGTTGTAGTTGAACTAGAATTAGAATCTAATTTTTCACATCCAGCCAAACTAATAGTTGTCAAAAGAAACAAAATCAAAAAAACATTGAGGTGATTAGAAATTTTCATAAATTTTTACTGATCTTTTCTAGCATTGTTAATTGTTAATAGTTTAAAGTCCTTCTAAAGGTACAGTCAGAAAACGAGCTAATTCCGCCCCTTGGTTTTCTAATTTAGCAAGGGAAATGGGTTCACCCACAGGGGTTAACGGAATATCTCTTTTAGGTTTAACTCTTAAGTATAAAGTTCTTCTGGGATTTAAACCTTCTTTAATTTCTGCTCTAATAGCTTGAATATCGTCTAAATTATAAACTAATTCAATGCGGCGATTTTTACCGAGAAATCCGAAACGAAAAATAGTTACGTTACCTTTTTCTTTATCAAACTCGTTATAACCACCACCAACATTGAGGAAAACCATTAACCATAAATATAAGGCAAGTAAAACCCCAGCCACACCATAAAAAGTTAAAGCGATACCTTGAGGGACAAATTGAAGTGTTGAGGTATCACTCACAATTAGTAAATTAGTATGTAAATAACTAGATAAACCTGCTAATAAAAAACCAATGCCACCGATGGAAACTACTATTGCCCACCATAAATTGCTAAAACGTCTTGAACCAGTAATATTTTGTCGTAAAATGAAATTGTTTGTTTCCATTATTAATTTATAAAATTATCTTGAAATATGAGTGTAAGACTCCCGTTTAATTTCTCCCAAAAAAAGAGACCAATAGAAATAAACGGGAGATGTAAGCGAGTGCAGCAAAAAAGCATTGCGTCAGCAATTCCTTACCATTCCTAATAATATATTCTAAAATAAGAATGCAAGGTAAAAACGTTAGTTAAAATGTTGAAAGCATATCGCTATAGAATCTATCCTACTGATGAGCAAAAGGTCTTACTTGCTAAGACTTTCGGTTGCTGTCGTTGGTTCTATAACTACAGTTTAGCTTTAACTAATGAAACTTACAAGGCAACTGGTAAGGGTTTAAGTCGTAATGAAATAATCAATAAGCTACCTGAATTAAAGAAAGAACTTGAATGGTTAACGGAAGTTCCATCTCAGGCTTTACAACAAGTGGCTTTAGATTTGAGTAGTGCTTTTCTTAATTTCTTTGAAAAAAGGGCTAAATTCCCTAAATTTAAGAAAAAAGGAAATAAGCAATCTGTTAGGTTTCCTCAAGGTATTCAACTTGACGATGATTACTTAACCTTACCTAAGCTGAAAAAGGTTTACTGTAAAGTGTCTCGTTTACCATTTGGTAAATTAAAGTCAGTGACAGTATCCATGACATCATCGGGCAAGTATTTTGCTTCTTGTCTCTATGATGATGGTATTGATTTACCTAAACAAAACTCCGATGGTAAAGCAGTAGGCATTGATTTAGGAATCAAAGATTTTGCGATTACCAGTGATGGTAGCAAATATGGCAATCCTAATCATTACCGTAAATATGAGCAGAAGTTAGCTAAAAAACAAAAACAATTAGCTAAGAAGCAAAAAGGTTCTAATAATCGTAATAAAGCGAGAAAAGTCGTTGCTAAGGTTCATGAAAAGATAACAAGATGTAGGGAAGATTTTTTACACAAACTAAGTCGTAAATTAGTGGACGAAAACCAAGTCATAGTGGTAGAAAATCTGGCAGTAAAAAACATGGTAAAAAACCATAAGTTAGCTAAGTCTATTAGTGATTGTGGTTGGGGACAATTCTGCACAATGCTTAAATATAAAGCAGAATGGGAAGGAAAATATTACATAGAAGTGAACAGATTCTTCCCTAGTTCTAAAACTTGTAATCACTGCTTACATCAAGTGGATAAGTTAAGTTTAGATATTCGTAGTTGGCAATGTCCTAAATGTGGAACGATACATGACAGGGATGTTAACGCAGCGAAAAATATCAGAGATGAAGGTTTACGAATCTTGGCGGTAGGGCATATCGCTACAGCTTCTGGAGAAAGAGTAAGACCAAGTAAAGGCACTGCTTTTGTAAGGCATCGTTCTGTGAAAGAAGAATCCCCCGTTACACCACAAGGTTAACGGTGGGAGTTGTCAATTCACAATCATAGTAGATGATAATAATTTTAAAAGTGTATAAATTGACAAAATTTTGAGATCTATTCTATAATCTCGTAAATATAACAGGCATTATCAATATAATAAAAATATGAGTCATCTACAGTATTTTTTTGATGTAGAAGAAAAAAAAAGTTTTGAGTTACCCGGTGCTAAACCTCATTATAATCCCCATCGGTTCGGACAAGTTCAACATATTTTTCTTGATTTAGTCTTAGATATTCCTCGCCAAATTTTTAAAGGAATTTGCACTATTACATTAACACCTGTCAGAAAAAATATTACTCAACTAACCCTTGATGCCGTTGATTTAACTATTGAATCTGTTTTGATTGATAATATTAGCCAACCTTTCGACTATGACGGCGAAGTTATCACCATTAACCTATCAAAACCTACCACAGATCAAGACCTTAAAATTGCCATTGCCTACAATAAAGAAAAACCCCAACGAGGCTTATACTTTATTACTCCTGATGAATATTATCCTAACAAACCTTCTCAAGTTTGGACTCAAGGAGAAGATGAAGACTCCCGTTACTGGTTTCCTTGCTTCGATTATCCCGGACAATTAGCCACTTCAGAGATTAAAATAGAAGTACCTTCAGATTATATTGCAATCTCTAATGGTGAGTTAATCAAAACAGAAGAAAAAAACGGCAATAAAATTTATCATTGGCTACAGCCTCAAGTTCATCCTACTTATTTAATGACATTAGCAGTAGGCAAATTTACAAAAATAGAGGATAAATGGTATGATGTGCCTGTTAATTATTATGTAGAAAAAGGTAAAGAAACCGAAGCTAAAATTAGTATGGGTAAAACCCCTAAAATGATTGAATTTTTCAGTCAAAAATATGGTTATCCTTATCCTTATTCTAAATATGCTCAAGTCTGTGTCGATGACTTTATTTTCGGAGGTATGGAAAATACTTCTACTACTATCTTAACGGATCGCTGTCTTCTTGACGAAAAAGCCTCTTTAGATAATCGTAACACTGAAAGTCTCGTTGCCCATGAATTAGCCCATCAGTGGTTTGGTGATTTAGTTGTAATCAAACATTGGAGTCACGCATGGATTAAAGAGGGTGCAGCTTCCTATGCAGAAGTATTATGGACAGAACATGAATATGGTCAAGACGAGGGCGCTTATTATCTTTTAGGGGAAGCTAGAAATTATTTGCAGGAAGATTCTTCTCGTTATCGTCGTCCTATTGTTACTAATGTTTACAGAGAAGCTATAGAATTGTATGATCGTCATTTATATGAAAAAGGCGCTTGTGTTTATCACATGATTCGTGGTATTTTAACAGAGGAATTATTTGATAAATTTATCCATACTTTTGTTAATGATAATGCTCATAAAACCGTAGAAACTATTGATTTATTAAGGGCTATCGAGAAGGCAACTGGTTATAATTTAAGTCCTCTTTTTGATCAATATGTTTTTAAAGGAGGACATCCAGATTTTAAAATCAATTATAGTTGGGATAGTGAATCAAACCTAGCTTCTGTAAACATTAAACAAACTCAGGCGAAGGAAGAAAATGGTAAATTTAAAGATTTATTTGACTTAAAAATACCTTTTGCTTTTGGTTACATTAAAGAAGGAGAAAAACCAGAATTAAAACTATTATCTCTTAAACTTAATCAACTTGAACAAGTCTTTTATTTTCCTCTTACACAAAAACCAGATTTTATCTCTTTTGATGTGGGTAATTATCATCTTAAAACTGTTAAATTAGACTATGGATTTACTGAGTTAAAAAATCAATTAAATCATGATCCTGATGTCATTTCTCGTATTTATGCTGCCATCGCTATCGGTAAAAAAGGTAACTTAGAAGCGGTAAAAACTTTAACGGAATCTCTGGAAAAAGAAGAATTTTGGGGAGTAAAAGTCGAAGTCATTAAACAGTTAGGCAAAATAAAGCTAAATCAAGCTACAGAAGCATTAATTATTAATATTCAAGACAAAAATCCTAAAGTTAGAAAAGCAATTATCGAAGCCTTAACTCATCATAAAAATGAAGCTAGTTACAATGCTTTAAAAAATATTGTCATCAATGGTGATGAAAGTTATTATGTAGAATCTTCCGCCATTAACGGTTTAGGCAAACTTGCCACGGGTAATTTAGACAATAAACAAGGGGAAATTATCCCTATCCTAGAGCAAATTTTAGCAGAAAAAAGCGGTTGGAATGAAATTATCAGATCTAGCGCTATTAATGCTTTAAGTCAACTAAAAACCTCTGAAAAAGCTGCGGATATTATTGCTAAATTCACTGATTTAGGTATCCCCCAACCCCTCCGCCTTACTGCTATCCGTTGCTTGGGTGCGATCGCTAAAGGGCAAAAATCGGATAAACTAGAGAGTATCTTGGGGAATTTTGAGGCTATTATGTCTGATACCTTCTTTTTGACTCAAATGTCATTAATAAGTGCTTTAGGGCAAATAGAAGACGCTCAAGCTATCTCTATGCTAACAAATTTAGCAGATACCACCCCCGATGGAAGAGTCAAAAGAAGAGCTGAAGAAGCGATTAATCAAGTCAGAAGTAAACTTGGCAGTGATAAAACCGTCAAAGACTTACAACAAGCCATTGATAAACTTAAAGAAGAAAACCAAGACTTACAAACCCGTTTAGCGAAACTAGAAGCAAAATAAAAATTTTATATATGTCATTTACTCAAAAAATCGCTTTCGGAGTAGGGATTTCATGGTTAAGTAGAATAATTAGTATTGTTGTTAACCTGTTCTTTATCCCTATCATGTTCAGATATTTAGGAAAAGAAGAACTAGGCTTATGGTTTTTAATGTCGAATAGTCAAGCATTATTAGGCTTATTAGGCATGGGAATCGCACCTGTAATTACTAAACGAATTGCTTTAGCAAAAGGTAAAAGCGGAGCAACGGCAGAAGTTGAATTAAATAATGAAAGTAAACAAGAAATTGGGGATTTAGTAACAACAGGCAATATTCTTCTTAGGGGTGTTGCTTTTTTTATTTTTTTCATAGCGGCGATTGGGGGTTATTTTTTAATCAATCAATTTGAATTAACTACCGTATCACCACAAACGATTTTGTGGTCTTGGATTATTATTTGTCTAGGTTATGCCGTTGGTGTTTGGGTTGAGTATCTCAACTGCTTGTTAACAGGAATGGGTTATGTCGGTTTTAATCAATTAATTTTGGCTATTTTATCCGTAGGTACAACCCTTATTAGTATTGTTGTAGTAATAAATGGAGGTGGATTATTTCATTTAGCCGTAATTTTGGTATTCACTAATCTAGCACAAAGATTTTTATTACTGGCTTTAATTCGTAAATATAAACCAAAATTATTAGACTTAAATGGTAAATGGAATATTAATATTATCAAAAGTTTAATTCAACCTGCTTTTGATTTCTGGTTCAAAGGTATTGGTACTTTTTTAATTCTTAGATCTGATCAATATTTTATTGGTACATTAATTGGTGTATCGGCTATCGCACCTTATCAAGCTACTTATCAATTAGTTTCTAATTTGAGAGTTTTAGCGGTATCTCTTGCTTTATCATCGATTCCTTTTATTGGACAGTTATGGCAAAACGGTAATTTACCTTTAGTACATAAAATTGTTAAAAAAGTTTGTTTTTCAGGATTACTTCTTTTAAGCATTGGTAACAGTTTTTTATTGGTTTCTGGTAAAGATTTTTTACAATTATGGATTGGTAAAGATGCGTTTGTAGGTTATCCAATTTTAATTATATTTTGTGTGATGCTTTTCTTTGAAACTCAAAATGCTTGTTTAATTAACTGTGCTAGAGCGACTGGTATTGAACAATATGCGATTCCATCCATAATAGCTGGAATTTTAAATATTATTTTAACAATGATTTTAATAAAACCTTTTGGTTTATTAGGTGTTTCTCTTGCCACTCTTATTAGCTTAATGTTGACAGAAAATTGGTATTGTTTATATCAGCCATTATCTCGATTAAAATTAAAATGGGTAGATTATTTTCGAGAAGTAATTCTTATTGTTTTTATTGTTTTTTTACTTAACTATAGTCTGAATTTAGCAGTAAAGTTTTCTTTAATTCCATTAAATAATCAGTATCTTTCTGTTTTTTCTACTATGTTAACTAGCTTATTGGTCTTTTTATGGTTTTTATGGCATAATCTATTAGATGATAATTTAAAAGTAAAAATTATCTCTAAAACAAAACAAAATTTTTTGCACCGCAAATGATTATTTCTCACGAATATAAGTTTATTTTTGTTAAAACAAGAAAAACAGCTGGAACAACTATATCAAGATATTTATCATCTTTTTGTAAAAATACCGACATAGTTGCTAATATTGGAGACGAGTTTTCAGATAAATCTTGCAATGATAAAGGATTTTTTAATCCATTACCTGAAATATTAAAATATCCCATTATTTTAACAAAAGAAAAAAGACCTTATTTAGTGTCTTCTCGTAACCCTTTAAAAGATTTTTATCGTCAAATAATATTTCATAATCATTTACCTGCATACCAAATTAGAGAACGTATTGGCCATAAAATTTGGAATGAATATTTTAAGTTTTGTTTTGATAGAAATCCTTGGGATAAAGCTATTTCTTATTATTTTTATCTCAATAGAAAAACTCCTCAGCCATTTTCAAATTTTGATGATTTTTTAAAAAGATATTCTTCTTTTTGTTGGAACTATCCTATTTATACTAATCCTTGGAATGAAGAAGAAATTTTAGTAGATTATATAGCTAAATATGAAAATTTATCCGAGGAACTTCAAAAAATATGTGAAAGAATTGGCATCCCTTTTAATGAAGCACTAATCACAGAAAAAACTGCCAATAATGATAGTAGAAAAGATAAAAGTCATTATCGAGATTTTTTATCAATTCCACAAGCTGATAAAATTGCCAATATTCTTAAAACTGAAATTAAACTTTTAAATTATAAATTTTAATTATTAGCTATAACTTCTTCGTTTTTTAGAATTTTATTTTTTGACAAAATTTGAGCATAATTAAATTTTTTTAATGAAAATTTTTGATTATTTTTATTACTTCAAATATTAGGTAATTTATATGTATAAACAAAGGAAAGTTGCCATTGCTCATTTAGGTGCAAGAAAACATTATCAAGAACCGATACTACTTCATAAGTGGGGAATATTAGATACATTTTATACTGATTTTTATGCTAGAAATAATCTTATCAATCAGCTTTTGAGAAATCCTCAAATATATAGGAGATTGCCAAAATCTTTAAAAAAAATGCTTGATAGATATGTTGCAGAGTTAAATCAGGCAAATATTGTTGACTTTCCGTTACTGGGAATAAATTTTGCTTTAACTAGAAGACAAAATATTTCTTCTCAGAAATGGGCTGATGAATTTATGATTGTTGCTCAAAAGTTTGGTAATCTAATCTTAAAAAAAGGCTTAGGCAAGGCAAATGTTTTATATGGATTTAATTCTACCTCTTTAGAAGTTTTTGAATATGCCAAAAGTAAAGGTATCAAGTGTGTTTTAGATCAAGTGGTGGCAGAATGTAGTTATCGTAATACTATCATGTTAGAAGAAGAACAAATATGGGATGGTTGGTCTAAGTCTCCTTTTATCATGACTGAATCTATTGATCAAAGAATTAAAAGAGAAAGTAAAGAACATCAATTAGCCGATCATATCATTTGCGGTTCGGAATTTGTTAAAAGTTCTTTAGTGTCAACAGGAGTCGAAGCTGAAAAAATTACTGTTATTTCTCTGGGGACTATTAAAAATGATAATGTAGCTCTACAAGCTGATAATATCGGTAATAATCAGAAAAAAAACGAAGAACTAAAAATACTTTTTGCGGGAGAAGTTGGATTGAGAAAAGGCATACCTTACCTTTTAGAATCTTTAAAACTAATTAAAAACCAAATTCCGTTCACCTGCAAAATTGCTGGTCAAATTAATCTCCGAACGGAGAAACTTCAACAATATAATGATGTATGTGAATTCTTAGGTAGAATACCACGTTCAGAAATGACCAATTTATATCAATGGGCAGATGTTTTTGTTTTTCCTTCAATTTGTGAAGGGTCTGCAATGGTTACATATGAAGCACTAATTTCTGGGTTACCTATCATCACCACTTATAACTCAGGTTCAATTATTAGAGATGGAATAGATGGTTTTATTGTCCCCATCAGAAATTCTCAAGCTATTGGAGAAAAACTTATGGACGTTTATAACGGAAAATTAAACAATACATCCTTAATGGATAGACAGAAATATTGTGAAAGTATTTTTCAATCAGCAAAAGATAATTTATATAATATAGTCACTGCTTCATGATTAACAATAACACATTATCCCTTTTGAGTATAACATAATGATTCTTACTGAAATTCTATTTTTAATGATCATTTTTATTTCATCAGGAATCCTATTCTGGTCTTTTAAGAAAAAAGAAAGACTCTATGAATATCCTTTTTTTAACCTACTTACTTTCGCCATTTATCTACTCCCTCAAGCATACGATATAGTTTATAACCCAACGACTATTCAAAATTTAACACCAGAAATGATTGATCGGTTTTTGGTGATGGTTTGTTTATGCTTATTAACAGCTTGGATCGCTTACACTAGAACAATACCAAGAAAAATTACCAAAAATTCAGCACAAAACAAATTAAAAAATGAGAAATTAACCACTGAAAATGCTAATTTATTTTTCAAAATAGCTATTATTTACACATATATAGGGCTATTTTCATTTTTGCTATCAATTCCTCTAAGTGGCACAAATGAATTAAGTGGAGGTGGTCGAACAGGTATAACGACAATTCTATTTTTCTTTGGGCAACTTCAATATATTGGATTAGTTTTACTTTTCTTAACCGTTGAACATATAGAGAAAAGGAAACTTTCTTTGATTGAAAAATTAGCATTTATTTTACCTATTGCTTTAAATTCCATAGTTTTTCTGAGTACATTTAAAAGAAGTTATTTAATCAATCTATTTATTTCTATTTCTATTCCTAAATTTTTTGTTAAGAGATATGTTGTTCCCAGAAAAATCTTGATTATTTCAGTTTTAATTGCTTTTCTTCTGTTTAGTGGACCTGTTGTTCGAACAGTAAGAGTTGCAAATAATATTAGGGGAGACTGGACAAAGTTTTATGAAGCGGATTATTCAGCAATATGGGAAGCAGTATCTAATATAGATATAAATGAGAATGTCAATAAAACATTTGAATCAGAAAACAAAGTCAATGAAGTAAAAAATGCCATTTTATATATGGAAAGTGTTAGTACTACTGAGTCTTATACCCTTGGTTTAGGTGCTTGGCAAACAATCATTAATCGTTTTATTCCTGCTCAATTATTGGGAGATGATTTTAAAAATTGGATTTCTTTGTCTGATACAAGCTTGTCAAGTTTTGAACAGTTTCGTGATCTATGTAGTTCTCCACTTTTTCGTGATGTTTTTAAATATAACTGTGTGAGAGGAGTTGTTTTAACTGGTTTTTCTACTGCATATGCCGAATTTTGGTATTTTGGTTGTCTTTTCTTTGCTTTATATGCTCATATATTCAAAATATTGTGGTATAAATCTGTAGTAGAAAACAATATTATTAGTCAAACCATATATGTTTATCTATTTACGAACATAATTCCTTCAGTGACTCATTCTGTTCTTAATATGATCCCTAGTTTAATTTTTTCATATCTTTTTATTTATTTATGCCTAACTAAAATAAAATTAAAGAAATCTAAATTAGTATAAATTTCTACTGATAAAAATAAAAATAGAAATAATTATTCAACATGAACACCTATAGTTACCAAGTCACTACAACTTTAGACCAGATTAAATATCCCATTATCATTTCTACTTACAGAAGATCTGGAACTCACTTAATGATTGATTTAATTAGAAAACAATTTAAAGAATATCAATCATGGAAATACCTCTTTGAACCTCTTAGTAATCTCTATTTAGAAATATCTGACCCATTAATAATCAAAAGTCACACAGAAATTGTATCCCAAGAAAAAGCCTTAAAAATTCTCCAAAGAGCTGAAAGACCTATTATTAAAACTCATGATTTACCAGGATTTAAAACATGGTTGCAAAGGTATCCTCATTGGGAATCTTTTTTAACACAAAAAACTAAAATTTTTTATATTGTCAGAAATCCTTTAAAAGTTTTATGCTCTTTACATATCTTTATGCAAATTAGACATCCTGAAACAAGATGTGACATTTCTGATTTTATCAGACAAGAAACCAAAGGAATTAGTAGGGTTAAAGAATGGTCAAATCATGTTGAAAGTTGGCTTAATTATCCTAATGTAGTATTGTTTAAAACGGAAGATGTGTGTAGTGAAACAAAAACTATTTTAGATAAAATTGGTCATGAATTATCTGTTAAACCTCTATATATAGAACCTTTACTCCCAGCACAGTGTAAAAATATTTGGCAACATAGATGGTTGAGATTAACCAGTATTCGTCCTTATAGCACCTCTTTTTTAGGGAGATACCTTGGACAAGAACCTCAGAACTATTTGACAGCCTTTTCCCCTGATGATATATTCTTTATCAAACAAGAAGCAGGAGAAATTATTGAAAAATTAGGTTATAGCATAGGTTAATTTCCTTAGTCTGGCTTTTATTTAATAAACAGAAAGAATAAGGTAATCAATATTTTTTCGACACCTAAATGTTATTAATTCTGTTCAGGTAAATAAAATTAGTTTTTAATTAATGATTAAATTTTAAAAATCTATGTTGATCACGAAAATTAATCCGAAAACAAAATATGAAGGACTAGTTAGGTATATAATGGTACACACTTGTTCAAAAAGAATACCATTGTATATCGTTAATGAGCATCCTAAATCAGGAGCTACATGGGTAGGACAAATGTTGAGTAAAGCCCTGGAAGTTCCTTTCCCCCGAAATCAATTACCCAAGTTTGAACCCTGTATTATGCACGGTCATTACATTAGACCATGGGGAATGAATAATGTAGTTATGGTTTGGAGAGATGGACGAGACGTAATAGTTTCTTGGTATTATCACTGTTATTTTAAGCATGAAAGATTTAATAGCAGTTTAGTGGATATGATGAAATCACAACTTCCCTTTAAAGACTATGATAATATTAAAGAAAATTTACCAAAGTTCATTGAATTTTGTGCATTATCTAAACCACCTATGAGATCTTCTTGGACTGCTTTTGTAACTAAATGGTATAACAAAAAAGGAGTTACTAATGTTCATTATGAAGACTTTAAACAAGATGCTTGTGGTGAATTAAAACGCCTTTATTATCAAATTTCAGGAAAGGAATTAGATCATAATAAAGCATTAAAAATTGCAGAAGAATTTTCCTTTGCTCATCAATCTCAGCGAGAAGAAGGCAAAGAAAATAAAGGTTCTTTTTTAAGAAAAGGAATAGTAGGAGATTGGAAAAATCATTTTAATCAAGAATCTTGTGAAATTTTTGACCACTTTGCTGGTGAAGAACTAATTACTCTTGGTTATGAATCTAATCATGAATGGGTTAAATCCATGTGACTTAGACCTCACCTATAATAAATAAAACAAGGTCGTTAAATAAGAAGAAGTTCTTAGTTCACAAAAAAAGACAAACAAAATAATGACTAACTATACGGGCAAACATATCCAAAATCATCACAAGGAAAGTAAAAGACGATGGAGTATTAATTATCAAAAGTTACAAGACTTCTCAGAGTATATAATTCTTATATGGAAATAACAATTAATGTTTTACTGACCCATATTTTTCCCAAAAATTGAGTTTTTACCCAATCTTCACAGAATAATAAAACTTATATATATTATGAAAATTTTAATTGTTATTCCGGCCATTGGCGAAGTTTATGGAGGTCCTTCTCGGATAGCCTTAGATTTAGCATATGCTTTTACCAGACAAAATATAGAAATTTTTCTAGTTACCACTAACGCTAATGGACAAAATAAATTAGATGTGACATTGAATGTATGGATTAAGCAAAATGGTTATCAAATACAATATTTTCCTTATTTTTCCTTTCGTGATTATAAATTTAGTTTTTCCTTACACCAATGGTTATTTGAAAATGTCAAAGAATTTGATCTGGTGAATATAATTTCTAATTTTTCCATTCCTAACCTTTCTGCTTATTGGGCTTGTCAAAAATATAATGTTCCTTATGTTATTAATCCACAGGGAATGTTAGAACCTTGGGCTTTACAATATAAAGGGATAAAGAAAAAAATTTATTATCAATTATTGGAAAAGCCTAGTATATCAAAAGCCTGTGCTTTACAAATGTTATCAAGAAGTGAATCGGAAAAAATTAAATCTCTTGATCTTAAAGTTCCTCTTTTCATTGCTCCTAACGGAATAAATTTAGAAGATTGCAATTTTGATGTAGATTCTTCAATATTTTTAGATAGATTTCCTAACACTAAAAACCGTCAATTAATTTTATTTTTAGGTAGAATTGATCCTAAAAAAGGATTAGATTTATTAGCCCCAGCCTTCGCTAAAGTTTATCAAAAATTTCCTAATACTCATTTAGTTATAGCAGGTCCTGATAATGTTGGTTATTTACCCACCGTCAAAAATTATTTTGAGGAATTGGGGTGTTTAGATGGAGTTACTTTTACGGGGATGTTGACAGGAGAAATGAAATATTCTGCTTTATCCGCCGCTAGTATTTATGTTGCGCCATCTTATTCTGAAGGTTTTAGTATGTCGATTTTAGAAGGTATGGCATCTGGACTTCCTTGTATTTTTACTACTGGTTGTAATTTTCCAGAAGCTCAAGAAACCAATACCGCTTATGTGGTAGATATTGATTCAGAAAGCATCGAAAAAGCCTTATTAAAGTGTTTAGAAAATCCTACGGAAGCAAAACAAATGGGCCATCGCGCACAAAAATTTATTTTAGAAAACTATACATGGGATGAAATAGCAAAAAAACTCATCAAAGTTTATCAAAAAATAATAGATAAAAAGAATTGACTTTGACTAATTTTAAGGAGATGTTGACTGTTGATTAAAAACTCACTAAACTTAATTATAGTTAACTATATAAATAAGTTTTATGGTTTATAGACCTCATGAATTTGTAAGATTAATAGGTAAAGCATGATTTGCAAGTAGCACTAATTTAGATGAAAAGAAAACTAAGTTAGTAAAATATAATTATTATGTTTAGTCTTAAGTTAGAGCTAAAACTGAATAATAAAGAAAAAACTAAAATGGCACAACACGCAGGTTTTAGTCGTTTTGTTTATAACTATGGTTTAGCTTTAATGAGAATGATAGATCATCAGGAAATTAAAGGTAGCTCTAGCAAAAAGATAGACACGATTAAAAAAGTATTTACTAACTATACAAAGAAACAACCTGATTTTAATTGGTGTAATAAATTATCTTCTAGGGTATATCAGAATTCTTTTGGAGACTTGAAAACAGCTTATTCTAGGCATTTTCAAGGGCTAGGAGGATTACCCGTTTTTAAAAGTAAAAAGGATAAACTATCATTTACAGTAGATTCTTCTAATGGCAAAGTGTTATTAGAAACTGGAAAAACAATTAAAGTACCGACTTTAGGCACTTTCAGGTTGAAAGAGGCAATTCCTTTTTCTTGTATATCTCAAACATTTACGATCTGTAAATCTGGGGATAGATGGTTTATTAGTTTTTGTGTTGATGCGCAAAGATTACCTCCTAGAATTCATCCCATAATTGAACCGATAGGAATAGATCTCGGTTGTAAGATATTTGCAACTCTAAGTGATGGTAATGTTATTGAAAGTCCACGTCCCTATAAAAAAGCGAAAACCAAGCTAGGGATGACGCAATATCATAATCGGAATAAACAATTAGGAAATGGCAAACAAGGGATTAAAGCAAGTAATAATGCTAAAAAATATTACCATAAAATCAGGAAACAACATCATCAGATAGCTTGTCAACGTAAAGATTTTTTACAACAAACTACTACAAAGTTATGTAAGACTTATGCTCATATCAAAATTGAGAGTCTTAACGTTAAGGGTATGATGGCAAATCATAAGTTAGCCGCATCAATTGCTGATTTAGGAATGTATGAGTTTAAACGTCAATTAACCTATAAAGCAGAATGGTATGCTAACCGCATTGATGTAATTAATCAATGGTATCCATCGTCAAAAAAATGTAGTAACTGTGGGCATAAAAAAGAGAAGTTATCCTTGTCTGACAGGCTTTATGTTTGTGGTGAATGTGGTTTTGAAATTAATCGGGACTTAAATGCTTCTATAAATTTAGAACAAGCACCTGAATCTGTTATTGTTGAAAAAATAGGATGGGTTACATCCGAATTAACGTCTGTGGACAGTGTATCCGCCTTCGGAGCTGGTGGAAGCAGAAAGTAAACTCTATAGTAAGTAACTATAGGTAGGTTTTACATAACAGTTAAAAAGGAATATCATCTTCATCAAAATCGTCAACTTGAGGGCGATTAACGATTTTTAGAGGGTTTATCTCAATAGTTTTTGATTCCGTCATAATAATTTCTCCATTAAGACTTTTTGCTAAACTTTCTGCCGCATTTTTTAAAACTCGACTAGAATGATCTTGATTAGATGTTAATATTTCTGGAGTTAAAGGTGTTGGAAGATTATTTTTTGGCGGTGTTGATGGAGAAACTTTTTTTGTGTTAGGAGTTATAGGTGTTTGAGATTCTCTTTGTTTGAATTGCTCAATATTTTCCTTAGATTCTTCTTTCTGGGAATCTGATTTTAATTCCTTTTTCTCAAATAAAAATACTGTCATCGGTTGCCCAAAAACTTTGTGAAAACCTGCTTCAATATCTTTTTTTTGCTTATTACCTACTTCTAAAAGAAATTTACTTCCCACTGCAATTTTAACCGCATTACCTTCAATACTATGAATATGACAATTTTGGCGAAAGAAAGATTTTATCGTCATCAATTGAATAGCATTGGCAACCTTTTCTTTAACGTCTGTAAAGGAGGAAAAATCAACTTTTTCGCTATTTTCATTAATATTTTCTTTTACGGATGCAGTTTTTTGTTGAGGAATAGAAGCTGATGGAGATGTGGAGGTATTTTCCTTTAAAGTTTTTATAACGGATATACTATCACTTGAATCAACGGTAACGGTAGTAATATTTGCCGAAGGAAGTAAACCAAGGAGAGTTATTTCTAACCACAATCTCGGTTGAGTGGTATTTCTAATTTGTACTTCACTGTCTTTAAGTTTTTTTTGCCCTTGTAAAATATTGCTTAATTGCCAATTTTGAGCCTCTTTGATTAAATTTGACCAAGTATCCGCCGTAACCGCCACTAAATCGTTTCTTTGTGGTGCTGTTTTCGCTATTAATAGGCTAAGGTAAAAATTCGCTAAATTTTGTAATACAATTAACGGTTCTCTACCTCTATCTAACAATTTTCGACATTGAGTAATGATGGTTTCGGGGGAGTCTGTGGCGATCGCCAGTATTAATTCCAATAAATCTTGTTCAGAAACAGCGCCGACTAAATCCCAAACTTTAATAGGGGTAATGGTATCAGATAATAGACTGAGTTGATCTAACAAACTTTGAGCATCTCTCATACCGCCGTTAGATAATTGAGCGATTAAAGACAAGGCTTCAGCAGTAATATCAATATTTTCCTTAATGGTAATATCTTTTAAATGAGTTACCATAGCTTCTAAAGGAATACGACGATAATCAAACCTTTGACACCGAGAAATAATAGTTGGTAATACTCTTTGAGGATCTGTGGTGGCTAAAACAAAAATAACCCTAGAGGGAGGCTCTTCTAAAGTCTTTAATAAAGCGTTAAATGCCGCCGTACTGAGCATATGACACTCATCAATAACATACACCTTATAACGAAACTGAACAGGGGCAAATTGAGCTTTTTCGATGATTTCCCGAATATTATCAACACCAGTGTTACTAGCTGCATCAATTTCAATTACATCTAAAGCTGAACCATTAGTAATGCTACGACAGGCTTCGCAAACTCCACAAGGTTCATCGGTAGGGCGATCGCCTTGGAGACAATTAAGAGATTTAGCTAAAATTCTAGCACTAGAAGTTTTACCCGTACCACGAGGACCGCAAAAAAGGTAAGCGGGGACGATTTTCTCGGTTTTAATAGCATTAATAAGGGTTTGAGCGATAGCTTCTTGCCCAGCTAATTGAGTAAAAGTTTGAGGGCGATATTTATGGTGTAAAGGCTCGTAACTCATGAAAATATTAGGGATTAAGGATTCATAGATATAGTTTAACGATTAATGGTTCACTATTCTCAGCTTATTGTTATTATCAATTATGACGAAAAAAAAATCTAGGAAAATAGCTTTTAATAGAGATGAAAAAACTACGACAGTGGCTTAAGTTTATTCCTGCTACTATTCAAGCCCATGATCCTCTTGATGATGATTATAACCTTAAGGAGGAAAACTCTAGTTTATCTTCCCAACAATCAGTGAAAGATAGTGATTTAGAATTTCTTTTTCAAGAACTTTTAAAAGGAGTAGCTAACGGTAAGCAAGAGAGTTATATTGAACAGTTTTTTGAAAATTTACAACCAAAAATAACTGTAGAAATTTGGCTAGATTGGTTACAACGTTATCGGAATCAATTAATTTCTTCTTCCGCTCCTCATTATAACTTTGCGGCTAGAATGATTATTTTAGGGGAAAAAACTGCTTCTTTACCTTTTCTTCGTGCCGTGGGAGATTTAGCTTATGAAATCGGCAAAGAGTTATTAAATCGTTCCTCTTTTACGGATTCTTTACCGTCTCATGTTCATCAAGATTCTACTGTTAATAATATAAACCATGATGATGAAAATTCTCAACCCCCCGTTTCTTTTGGTGATGTACTGTCATTATTACAAGAAGATTCCGAATTTGCTGAAAATACAGCTCGTCAATGGGGTATGGATACATTAGATCCGGGTATGATTATTAATAAGATAGTGGAAGAAAGTGAGTTAAATTCTCCCGTTATCTCCTCAGAAACTGTCAAGGAATGGTTTAATTTAGGTTTAAAAAAAGCCGAGGAAGGAAATTTAGAGGATGCGATCGCCTTTTGGGATCGAGTATTGAAAGTAGATCCACAACAAGCCCAAACATGGCATAATCGAGGTAGTGCTTTAGCTTACTTAAACCGTTTTGAAGAAGCCGTTACCAGTTTTGATCATGCCATCGCATTGAATGTAAATTATTATCAATCATGGAATGATCGAGGAAACGCTTTATATAGTTTACAACGTTGGCAAGAAGCAATTATTAGTTGGGATCGAGTTTTAGGCATTCAACCAGATTATAGTATGGCATGGTATAGTCGAGGACTAGCTTTAGAGAAATTAAATTTATTCTCAGAAGCGATCTCCAGTTATCAAAAATGCCTTAGTATTGATCATGATCATAATGCCGCTCATAATGCTTTAATCAGACTTTTAAGTATAGAAGAACATTAGAAACTTAATTGATACACACCACAGCTATTATCGCCATTAGTGTCGATGGTAAAATTAGTACAGCCATTAATAACCCAGCTAGATTTAGTACAAAAGCAGATTTAGAACATTTAGAAACACAAATATCTTTATGTGATGCTATTATTTTTGGTGCAAATACCTTACGCGCTTACGGTACAAGTTTAGTAATTAAAAATCCTGAATTATTACAACAAAGAAAGGAAAATCATCAACCTTCCCAACCTTTAAATATAGTTTGTTCGGCTTCGGGTAAAATAAATCCACAATTGCCGTTTTTTTCCCAGCCTTTACCTCGTGGATTATTGACGACATCTCAAGGTATAATTAATTTTGAAGAAAAGATTAGAGATTTTAACACTAAAAATAATCTAAATTCTAACAACTATTTTGAACAAGTTTTTATTAATGAAAATACTATTAACTGGCAAGAATTTTTTATCAAACTAACTAACTTAAATTACAAAAAAATTGGTATTCTAGGAGGAAAAGAATTAATATCATCTCTTATCGCTGAAAACTTAATTAACGAAATATGGTTAACAATTTGTCCTTTAATTATTGGCAGAAAATTTGCTCCTGATTTTTTAAATTTTGACTTATTACAAGAAATAAATTTACCTATTAATTTAAAATTATTAGAAGTAAAACAAATAGATCAAGAAATATTTTTACACTATTTAATCTTAACATAACTCTAAATTTAATCTAATAACTTAAGATTGAGAGCTTGATTTATAAGTATTTCTCCTATCTCCCTATTCCACTTATTAGGCAACCCCTAATTAAAAGCATTATATAAAGAAGAAATGAACATCGATTTATTAATAGAAGAAGCCGAGAAAAAATTATTACCAACTTTTGCACAAATAGATCAACAAGTCAAAAAACATTTACAGAAAATTTTGACAGCTTTTAGAGATCATCGAGTGGGAGTTCATCATTTTTCTAGTGTAACAGGTTACGGTCATGATGACTTAGGAAGAGACATTTTAGATAATATTTTTGCTCAAGTTTTCCAAGCTGAAAGTGCAGCAGTTAGAGTACAATTTGTTTCGGGAACTCATGCGATCGCCTGTTGTTTATATGGAGTATTACGGCCAGGAGATGAAATGTTAGCAGTAGCAGGACATCCCTACGACACTTTAGAAGAAGTAATTGGAGTACGCAGCGAGGGACAAGGTTCACTACAAGAATTTGGTGTCAGTTATCGAGAATTATCATTAACGGCTGATGGTGGTATCGATTGGAATGCTTTGAATACAGCGATAAAACCTGAAACTAAATTAGTACTAATTCAGCGCTCCTGTGGTTATTCTTGGAGAGAAAGTCTGAGCATAGCAGATATTAAGCAAATTGTCAAGGTAGTTAAACAACAAAATCCTAATACTATTTGTTTTGTGGATAATTGTTATGGTGAGTTTATCGAAAACCTTGAACCAACGGCGGTAGGAGTGGATTTAATGGCAGGATCATTAATCAAAAATCCGGGAGGTACAATTGTTACGGCAGGAGGTTATGTAGCGGGAAAAGAAGATTTAGTCGAAAAAGCCTGTTGTCGTCTGACATCTCCGGGTATTGGTAGTAGTGGGGGGGCAACTTTTGATCAAAATCGTCTTTTATATCAAGGGTTGTTTTTAGCTCCGCAAATGGTAGCAGAAGCCATAAAAGGAAGTCATCTTATTGCTTATGTTTTTTCTGAATTGGGTTATGAAGTAAATCCGTTACCTTTTATACCTCGTCGAGATATTATTCAAGGAATAAAACTAGGTAATCCTGATAAATTAGTGGCTTTTTGCCGTGCTATTCAACGTAATTCTCCCGTAGGTTCATATCTTGATCCTATTCCTGCACCAATGCCGGGTTATGAAAGTGATTTAGTTATGGCTGGAGGTACTTTTATTGATGGTAGTACTTCTGAATTTTCTGCTGATGGTCCTTTACGAGAACCTTATATTGTTTTCTGTCAAGGAGGTACTCATTGGACTCACACGGCGATCGCCATATCTGAAGCGGCAAAGGCGATAAATTGTTCATCAAGTCTTCATCTTAACGTCACAGAAAAGTCAAATCAGTAGTTTATATTATTAGATGTCAGCTTAAAGAAAGGTTTTCCTCTTTTGCTCCTTCGCATTTTAAGCTGACTTTTTCTCAATATTTTATTTAGATTTATAATTATTCAAAGCAATATTTTTATTTTAATTTCATTCTCAAAAAAACTCAAAAATGGAGTCTATATCATGAAAAATAACTCATCTATCCGTGATTATCTTAAAAAAGCCACCACTTGCACTTCATTACTTTTATTAGGTGCGAGTATCGGTGTCGGTGTTAATTATTTAGTCAATACTCCTCAATTATTTGCTCGTAATACTGAAAATACCACTCTTCAAGAAAGAGAAAGTTTAGCTAGTGGGAAGTTACCGACATTAGCTGATGATGGTAATAGTAATTTTGTTTCTAAAGTAGTTCGAGAAGTGGGCCCTGCGGTAGTCAGAATTAATGCTCAACGTACGGTAACGAACCAAAATTCACCAGCATTTAATGATCCTTTTTTCCGTCAATTTTTTGGTAATCAAATACCCCAAACTCCTCAAGAAGAAATTCAACAAGGTACAGGTTCTGGTTTTATTATTAGTGATGATGGTAAAATTTTGACCAATGCTCACGTTGTTGAAGGTGCTACACAAGTAACTGTTAACCTTAAAGATGGAAGAGTTTTAGATGGTAAAGTTTTAGGTGTTGATTCTCTTACGGATTTAGCCGTTATTCAAGTTAACGGTGAAAATTTACCCGTTGCTCAATTAGGCAATTCTGATAATCTTGTCATCGGTGAATGGGCGATCGCCATCGGAAATCCTTTAGGTTTAGATAATACTGTAACCACTGGAATTATTAGTGCTACAGGAAGATCAAGTTCTCAAATTGGAGTCGGAGATAAAAGATTAGATTTTATTCAAACCGATGCAGCTATTAATCCGGGTAATTCTGGAGGGCCACTTTTAAACGTCAATGGAGAAGTAATCGCTATTAATACAGCTATTATCAAAAATGCTCAAGGTTTAGGTTTTGCTATCCCCATAAATCGTGCGTCAGAAATTGCCGAAAAACTCATTACCCAAGGAAAAGTAGATCATCCTTACTTAGGAATTGCCATGGTAACTTTAAATGAGCAAACCAAGCAACAACTTAACCAAAATGAGGGTTTTAATTTAACCAATGAAGAAGGAGTTTTAATTGTTAAAGTAGTGCCTAATTCTCCTGCTGCTCAAGCTGGGTTAAAATCTGGAGATATTATTCAAAGTATTGAAGGAGAAAAAATGGCAGATCCTTCACAGATACAAAAAAAGGTAGAATCTAGTCAAGTTGGTTCAGATTTAACTTTAAATTTACAACGAGAAAAACAATCCTTAAAAATTCCCGTAACTTTAGGTATTCTACCTACCACAAATCAAGCTCAACCTCAATAAATGGCTAAATTAATAAACCCTAATTATTAATAGTCGATCTATTTACCTTTTGAGCAAAAATATCCCTAAAATAATTCTGTCTTTTATCCACAGTTTCAGGACCAAAATTCCATAAACTTTCATAAAAGAAAAAGCTAAATCCAGAAAAACCTTTATCTCTAGTAGATCTTACTTGATCATTAATTAAGTTAAGATCTATTTTTTTACCCTTTAAACCTGATAAAATACCGATAGCAGAAGGGATATGGTTTTTAGCTAATTGTAAATCTTTTTGAGCTAATTCCCCATTAAAAGACTCCATATTATTACGATAAATTTGGACAATTAATTCTTCAATTAAACCCTTTCTTTCCCATGTTGCCCAATCCATTAAAAATTCATTTTTAGAAAACTCTTGGGGGTTAGGAGAAACAGAAATTATCACATTTTTTTTGACATCTTTTATTAATCTAAATAATGTCTCCATATAAGCTGTAATTTTATCTGAACGCCATTGTATCCATTCAGGATTTTTTGAGTCTAAAGGCGGTAATTTGCCATCATGCTCTTTTCGATATAAAGCTACAGTATAAGGATCATAACCTAATTCTGATGGATAGCCAAAATGATCATCAACTTGAATGCCATCAATATCATATTTCGTCACAATTTCTAAAATTAAGTCTGTGATAAAAGATTGCACTTGAGGATTTAAAGGATTTAACCACACTCTTTCATGAACATTTCCTTCTAACCAAATTTTACTACCATCTTCTCTTTGGGTTAACCATTGGGGATGTTTTTTCGCTAATGATGAATCTGCTGGCGCCATAAAGCCAAATTCAAACCAAGGTATCACTGCTATCTTTTTTTTATGACTTTCGCTTATAATTTCTTGTAGAACATCCCTATTTTTTAAGGCTTCTGTAGGATCAACTTTTATACCTGTCGCATTTTCTGCCACTTGACTGGGATATAATGTGTGTCCCCAATTCCACACTGTGGGATAAAGACTATTAAAATTTAATTTATCTAAGGTGGCAATGGCTTTTTTCGTCTGGTTGGCGGTAAATAAAACATCACTATCAATATTCGTTAGCCAAACTCCCCGAATTTCTTGATTATCAACACTTTGACTATTACTAAACTGACTTATGCTAATGGTAAAAGTAACCGTTAGAAAAAAGATAATCACTAATTTAATTAATGTACTACGAATTTCAGTCATCAAAATCTTTGGGTTTGAAACCCCATCCTAGAAGTACGGCTTTATATTTCTACTTTACCTTATTGACAAGTTCTTATTTACATTTTTTACCGACGCTTTTTCGATTTTTGTTTAAATTTTGAAAAAAATGCCAAAAATTTGTTAATTAGTGGTAAAGAATTGAAGATAGCCTTATACTTAGGAATCGATCATAACTATTTAATAAAATGCATAAATTTGAGATAATCGGCAATCAAAAATCAACTATTTCTGATGATGTAGAAGAAAAATTCTTAAAATCAGGAGAGAGATTTAATTTTCTAGGGAAAAATCATTCCCATAAAAAAGAAAAACGAAATTTAGCATGGAAAGTAGCACCTGATTTGTTTGCTAGTTTTAAATATGCTTGGGGAGGAATTGTCTATGCTTTTGCTACTCAGCGTAACTTTAGAATTCATACGGTGATGGCTTCAGTGGCTATAACTTTGGGTTTTTATCTTCATGCTACCACGGTGGAAATGGCGATTATTTCTTTAACTTGTGCTACGGTGATGGTGCTAGAATTACTAAATACCGCTATTGAGTCTGTAGTAGATCTTACTGTAAAACAAACTTATCATGAATTAGCGAAAATTGCCAAAGATTGTGCTGCTGGTGCAGTTTTAGTGTCAGCAATAGCAGCGATATTAGTAGCAGGTTTTATTTTGTTACCTCATGCTATAGACTTAATAATCTCATTCTAAATTGATCAGAGGAGAAAGTAGATTGATTCTGGTTATTGACAACTACGACAGTTTTACATATAATATCGTTCAATACTTAGGGGAATTAAGTAGTAAATATTCCGTTGCTGAGGAAATCAAAGTATATCGCAATGATCAAATCACCGTAACAGAGATAATAAATCTTAATCCTGATGGTATCGTTATTTCTCCAGGTCCTGGAAATCCTGATTCTGCGGGAATTTGCTTAGAATTAGTGCAAAAACTAGGTCAAAATTATCCTATATTGGGAGTGTGTTTAGGACATCAAACTATCGGACAAGCCTATGGTGGTAAAATCGTTTGTGCACCTAGCCTTATGCACGGTAAAACATCTTTTATTAATCATAATAACACAGGGATTTTTCACAACATTAAAACTCCTTTTGCAGCCACTCGTTATCACAGTCTAGTCATCGATAAAAATACGATACCATTGATGTTAGAAATTACTGCTTGGACTGATGACGGAGTTATTATGGGGGTAAGACATAAAGAATATCCTTTTGTGGAAGGGGTACAATTTCATCCTGAGAGTATTTTAACGGATTCTGGTTTACAATTATTACGGAATTTTCTCGAAAATGTCAGTTTAAAAATGAAGAATGAAGAATAAAGAATTTATTTATTTTGATTTTTTCGTTTAATTACTCATTACCAATTACTAATTATCTCTATGCTTAATCGTCGTAACTGGATTCGTTTAACAGGTTATGGATTTTTAACAACTGTTTTAACTGCTAAATATTACCCTGAAAAAGCTATAGCTCAAAATAGTTCTCAAGGTGTTACCATTGATTGGTTAGGTCATAGTGCTTTTGTATTTGCGAATAGTCAAGCAAGAATATTAGTAAATCCTTTTACTCCTTTAGGTTGTACAGCAAAATATTCCCCGCCGAAGCCACAAGTTGATATAGTTATGATCAGTAGTCGTTTATTAGATGAAGGATCTGCTTCTGGTTTACCGAATAACCCTCAATTAATGGTAGAATCTGGAGTCTATAATGTCAAAAATATTGAATTTCAAGGTATAAAAACCCTTCATGATCGAGAAAAAGGGCGCAGATTTGGAGATAATATAGTGTGGAAGTGGACTCAAGGAGGACTTAAAATATTACATTTAGGTGGTATTGCCTCACCTATCAATATAGAACAAAAAATCTTGATGGGTACTCCTGACATTGTTTTTATCCCTGTGGGCGGAGGTAGCAAAGTCTATGATGCACAAGAAGCTATGGAGGCAATAAAAGTACTTAATCCGAAAATGGTTATTCCGACTCAATATTTAACTAATGCCACAGAAGCTAATAGTTGTGAGTTGCAGGGAGTACAAAAATTCGTAGATTTAGCGAAAGAAAACGACATGAATATTAAAATTATTCAAGGTAATCGTGTTACGGTTAAACCTCAAGATTTACCGCCTCAAGGTACACTTATTAGAGTTTTTGATGGTAGTAATCTAATCAAAAATTGAGTAAGAATATCCTCAATTCAGCTATAATAACCACTGATAAAACTGAGAATATATTTTAACCTATTCTTAAGGCACACCTACTATATTAAATAAATATTATAATGACTACTCGTGTAATTATAGTTCGTCATGGTCAAAGTAGTTACAATGCACAAAGAATGATACAAGGGCGTTGTAATGAGTCAATAATCACCGAAAAAGGCGAAAAACAAGCGAATTTGTTAGGAAAAGCCTTAAGTAATCTCAAAATTGATGGTTTTTATTGTAGCCCATTACAAAGAGCACATAAGACAGCCCAAATTATTCAAGAATTAAATCAACATAATCCTACTCTGATCATTACCGAAAAATTACGAGAAATTAATTTATCTTTATGGGAAAAATGGAAGAAAGAAGATGTAAAAAGAGAATATCCCCAACAATATAAGCAATGGAAAGAAAAACCTCATGAATTGAAAATGATGGTTGATGGTGAGGAATTTTACCCTGTTTTAGACTTATACCGTCAAGCACAAGAATTTTGGCAAGAAATTATCCCTCAACATCAAAACGAAACTATCGTCATTACGGCTCATAATGGTATTAATCGCTGTTTACTTCTGACGGCGTTAGGAATGGAAGCGAGTCACTATCACAGTATCCAACAATCTAACTGCTGTATCAATGTGCTTAATTTTAGCGGAAATTATGGACAACCTGTACAATTAGAATCTCTTAATCAAACTTCTCATTTGGGGATGCCTTTACCAGATTATCGCCCTGAGCAACAACAAGGGTTAAGATTATTATTAGTGCGTCATGGTGAAACGGAATGGAATCGGATGTCAAGATTTCAGGGCGTAAAAGATATTCCTTTAAATGATAATGGCAGACAACAAGCACAAAAAGCCGCCGATTTTCTTAAAGATATTCCTCTTGATTTTGCCGTAACTAGCCCATTATTGCGCCCAAAAGAAACAGCAGAAATAATATTAACAAATCATCCTAATATTAATTTAACTACCAAGAAAGATTTAGAAGAAATTTCTCATGGTTTGTGGGAAGGTAAATTAGAAAAAGAAATTGAAGCAGAATATCCAGGTTTATTAAATCAGTGGAAAGAAAAACCTGAAACAGTGCAAATGCCTGAAGGAGAAAATTTAGATGATGTTTGGCAACGTGCAATCAATTCTTGGCAAGAAATCGTCAAAGAAAACTTAGAAGATGGCAAAATGAAAACTGGTTTAGTAACTGCTCATGATGCTATTAATAAGGTAATTATTTGTTATTTACTAGGTTTAAAACCTGCTAATTTTTGGAATATTAAACAGGGTAATGGTGCGGTGACGGTTATCGATTATCATAATGGTTTGGATGGTATGCCTATTTTACAAGCTATTAATTTAACCAGTCATTTAAGTGGTGGTGTTTTCGATCAAACTGCAACAGGAGCACTATAAGTAATGAGTAATGAGTAATGAGTAATGAGTAATGAAAAAAAATTATCCTTTTCAAGTGAAGAAATAAAACAAGAAGCCTTGAAAATTGGATTTCATCGAGTAGGAATTGCCTCTATTACCGCTAATTTAGCTAAACAAGCAGAAAATAAACAACGTCTTCAAACATGGCTAAATAAAGGTTATCAGGCAGAAATGACATGGATGAGTAATTCTAAACGTCAAAATATTCAAGAATGTGGAGAAGATTTTAAGTCAGTTATTTCTGTCGCTTTAAATTACTATACTCCGATTCAACGTTCTGATGAAACAAATATCGCTAAAATTTCTCGTTATGGTTGGGGAAGAGACTATCATCGAATTATCACCAAAAAACTTAAACTTTTAAGTAATTGGTTAACGAAAAAAAATGACCAAATTAAGGTAAGATATTATGTAGATACTGGACCTATTCAAGATAAATTTTGGGCAGAAGAAGCAGGAATTGGTTGGGTTGCCAAAAATGGTAATGTAATTACGAAAGATTATGGTAGTTGGGTATTTTTAGGGGAAATTTTAACTAATCTTGAACTTACCACAGATAAACCTCATACTAATCATTGTGGTACTTGTACAAGGTGTTTAGATGCTTGTCCCACTCAGGCTATTACTGAACCTTTTGTGGTTAATGCTAATCTTTGTATAGCTTATCATACTATCGAAAATCGTGAACCAAATTTACCTGAAGAAATTGCTTCTAAGTTAAATGGTTGGGTGGCTGGTTGTGATATTTGTCAAGATGTTTGCCCTTGGAATCAACGATTTGCTAAAGTAACGGATATACCAGATTTTTTTCCTTATGAGGCTAATGTTAACCCTAAATTAACCGAATTAGCACAAATGACGGAAACTGAATGGGATAAACGTTTTCAAGGTTCTGCATTACGTCGGATTAAACCTGAAATGTGGCGAAGAAATGCTCAGTTACAAATTGAAAAGTATTAAAATACGGGTTTTAGTTTCTTTTTTTATGGTTAAAGTTTGTTGACAAAATAAGGTTTTACATGGTGAAAAAATTGTTTATATTTGATTTTGATGGTACTCTTGCTGATAGTCGTATGACTTTGGTTAAAATTGCCAATGAATTGGCGGAAGAATTTGGTTATGATCCAGTTACAGAAGATGAGATAATTCGGTTAAGTAATTTAAGTTCAAGGGATGTTTTTTTACAATCTCCCATTCCTCCTTATAAAATACCATTTTTATTAAGAAGAGTTAAAAAAGAACTTAATCAACACGTTGCAAATCTTAAGCCATTTGGGGGAATAAATGAGGCTTTAAGTAATCTTAAACATCAAGGTTTTAACTTGGGAATTGTTACTTCTAATATGGAGAATAATGTCTTAGAATTTCTTAAAAATAACAAATTAGAGCATTATTTTGATTTTGTTTATTCAGCTAATACTATATTTGGTAAAAATAGAACTATTAATAAACTAATTAAAAAACATAAATTATTAATTGATAAAATTGTTTATGTTGGAGATGAAACCCGTGATATTGAAGCAGCTAAAAAAAGTAAAATAAAAGTAATTGCCGTTACTTGGGGATTTAATTCTGCTCATGTTTTAAATCAATATAAACCTGATTTTTTAATTCATCAACCCCAACAATTAAGCGAAATTTTTAAGTAAATAAGGATTTAAAACTAGGAGTTTTACACATAGCAAAACAGAAAATCTTGACTGATTTAATTCCTAGCAATAAACCCTTATTTTTAGATAATATTATTAATAATTGATTATCTGATTTTTTCTTAAATATGTTTATTAAGCCTCGTTTTTTCCCGTTTGAATATACAAAATTACGAGAAAAACCGTAGGTACAAGTACAAACATAAGAGTAGCAACAAAGCCTAAATCGTTAACTTGCATTTTTTTATTGATTTTCAGAACTTAACTGACAATCACTAGAATATCATAATTTCGCAATTTAATTGGTAATAAGATTAAATCTTAATAAAATATAAATATTTGTAAACTTTTATTGACAAATTCAACTATTATTTTTTGATTGATAGTCATTAATTAGGGTTTGCTGTTGGGAGTTAAAAATCTATAATAGTCAAGATTTTAGACATATTACGAAATAAAAAAGCACACAGTTTTGAGAATTTTTATTCAAAAACTCAACATTTTTGATACTATTGTGTCAATAAAGTATTTTTGTAATTATTATTAATGCTAAGATTGAGAGCTTGATTTAAAGTATTACTCCTAACTCTATCTCCTACCCGCACAAAAAATTTTTTTCAGTAACCGCTTCAGAAATAGATAGTTTACTCATTACTAGAGTATAGCTTAATAAATGAGGAAGTTTAATAAGATTTAAGTAACTTTTTGTTAACTGTTAAAAGCCCTTAATTAAATTTTGACGAGGTTTAAATTGTTCAATTTCCCGTATTTTTTCATATAGTTTCTTTTCCTCATCACTAACTTGAGTTGGTATAACTATTTGTATTATTATTAATTGATCTCCTCTTTCCCCTCGAATATTAGGATAGCCTTTATTCGCTAATTTTAATCTTTGTCCTGATTTTACCCCTGCTGGTACATTCATTTTTACTAATCCGTCAATAGTTGGAACTTCAATCGCACCACCAACAATGGCTTCGGAGGGGGTTAAAGGTATTTCGCAGGAAATCTCATTTCCTTGTAAGCTAAAAAAGTGATGAGGTGCAATGAATATTTTTAAATATAAATCCCCTCCCCTAATTCCTTGTCTTTTAAGTCTGATTTTTTGTCCATGATACATACTCGGTGGCATATCTACTTCAAGCGATCGCCCATCTTCGAGTTTAATTCTTTCTCTACCGCCTTGATAAGCCTTTTCGAGGGGTAAAGTTAACTTGGCTTCGATGTCTTTTGGTTGAGATTTAGGGGGTACAACTGTTTTAATATTGCTGGGATTAAAATCTCTAATAGATGAAGGGGAAGAACCTGCTTTAATTCTAGTTGTAGTATTATTACCGTTAAGATTTTCCCAAAATCCTCCTAAATCGGGGGAAAAGGGAAAACCAGAGTTATTTTTATAATCTCGACGAATGGAGTTTCGTTTACCAACACCAAAAATTTGAAGGTCATATTGTTGACGTTTTTTGTCATCGGAGAGTACATCATAAGCCTCGTTAATCTGCTTAAATTGCTCTTCAGAGTCCTTATTTCCTGGATTTAAGTCGGGGTGATAACGTCTAGCTAAAAGGCGAAACTCTTTTTTGATTTCTTCTGGAGTAGCATTACTATTTACTCCAAGAACTTCATAATAATTGATCATTGATAATTGATAGTTGATAGTTTACAATTCTTCATTCCTATTATTAACTGATAGCGGTAGTTATTTTCGATTGTAAGAATTTAATGATACCTTGTTTTTCAATTAAGCCTACTACGACGCCATCTTCTTTGACTACGGTTAACTCTTGTTCTTGTTGTTGTTCTAATATTTTAGCAACTTCTAACAAAGAAAGGCTATCAATAACAGTTTTGACTTCGGCTTTGGATTTCATTAAATCTGAGACAAGGGTTTCATTCCATAGCATAGTTGAGACTGAACGTAAGTCATCTGTATTTAAGACACCGATTAAAATACCTAGATTATTCGTAACCAAAAATTTACGCCATTGTTGTTTACCGATAACATAATTATTAGCAAATTCTCTTAAGGTTAAATTATCCTGAATAACAGGGCTTTCAGGCAAAATTGCGTCGGCTGCGGTGTAGTGATTCAGTTTATCTTCCATTCTTGCTGATTGAGCTGCATTTCCTGCATTTTGCAATAAAAACCAACCAATAAACACTGTCCAAAAGTTACCAAAACCGATGACATTTAGTGTACCTAATGCACCAATAATAATAGCAGTCCAACCGAAAAATTGTCCTACCATTCCTGCGAAAATAACACCTTTTTGAGGATTACCCGTGATTTTCCAGACAATGGCTTTTAAGACGTTTCCACCATCTAAAGGTAAACCCGGAATCATGTTAAATACTGCCAAAATTAAGTTAATCATGGCTAGTAATGAGATTATCAAACTTAAAGCTAGGGGTAAGGTAAAATTTAAGCCGATGATCGTAAATATCCCAAATAATAACACACTGACCAAAGGACCGGCGATCGCCACTAATAATGCTTGTTCGGGGGTTTTGGACTCTTTTTCTAGGGCGGCTAAACCACCAAAAATAAAGAGAGTGATGGATTTTACTTCAATACCTTGTGCCATAGCGACGAAACTATGGCCTAATTCGTGGGCTAAAACAGAGGAAAATAAGAGTAAAGAAGTGATTAAACCCAATATCCAAGGTAAAATGCCGGGTAATTGCGTTTGATAAGCTAAATCTGTACCATAGGTTAAAGTCATCAACCCTAAAACTAAAAACCATGAAGGATTGACATAAAAAGGAATTCCAAATAAACTGCCGACTCTAATATTTCCATTCATAAAAAGTCATCTCCCTTTATTGATACTTGAGTGAAGTTATAACCTCTATTGTAAAGGATGTTTTAAAAGTATGATTAACAATATAATACGGTGATCCACCTTTTAAAGTTCGGTTGTTTTTATCCCCTTGACATTATTACTGTCTCTATGCCATTATATATTTATAGGCTCAAAGCCATTTGTAGAAAAAAGGAGGGTAAAAAATGTCTATATCAGTGAATGATTTTCCCGTCAAAACCTTTAATTTTCCTGCAGGAGAATGTCATGTTAATTTATTGCCTGAAATAGTTACGCCAAAAACTGTTATTAAAGCAATTCTTCATAATGCTAACGATATTATGGCTTTATTGCTTACTGTGGATGCTATTGCTCGTATTTTGCCGACGGTAAGTATTGAGTTAATTATTCCTTATTTTCCTTACGCTAGACAAGATCGAGTTTGTAATCAAGGAGAAGCTCTAAGTGTTAAAGTCATGGCAGATTTGATTAATAGTTTGAAATGCGATCGCATCGTGATTATTGATCCTCATTCAGATGTAACTCCAGCGTTACTAAATAATTGTCAAGTTATCACCCAAGCAGATATTTTAGTTAAAAGTGAATTAGCAAAAACACTTCAAGAAGAAAATTGGGTTTTGATTGCGCCTGATGCAGGTGAGCAAAAAAAGACGATGGAAGTAGCGAAACGTCTAGGTTTATCGGATGTTTTTTGTGGCAGTAAAATCCGTAATACCAAAACAGGCAAAATTCTGACGACTACTTTTCATGATGACGTTAGAGGGCGAAAAGTGTTGATAGTGGACGATATTTGTGACGGTGGTAGAACTTTTATTGAGTTAGCAAAAGTACTTCAAAAAAAAGAAGCTCAAGAAATTGCTCTTTATGTTACGCACGGTATTTTTTCTCAAGGATTAGTACCATTACGCCCTTATTTTACTCAAATTTATTGTTATCACACTATGTTATCCCTTGAAGAACAAGATACCAATTTTTTGACGATATTACCTTTAATTTTGAGGGAAAATTTGCCTTCAACTTTGGGGAATAAATCAAAAAAAGTCTCCAGAATTGAGGATTTAGAAGCGTAAGCCTTATACAACAATTATAAAATTATTACAAGAGGAAAAACCATGAAAATAAATCCCCTTAATGCTATCGATTTTTATAAAACTGATCATCGTCGTCAATATCCTGAAGGTACAACTCAAGTTTATGCTAATTTTACTCCTCGCAGTGGTCGTTTAGCAAAAGTTTTAGATTCGGATGATATTCAAATCGTGTTTTTCGGTTTACAGTATTTCATCAAAGATTATTTAATGGATTGTTGGCAGGAAAATTTCTTCAAACTAGATAAAAATAAAGTTGTTTCTGCCTATAAAAGACGCATGGATACTTCCTTGGGATTAGATGCAATTTCTGTACAACATATCGAAGCGCTTCACGATTTAGGTTATTTACCTCTTAGAATTAAAGCCTTACCAGAAGGAAGTTTAATCCCCATTGGCATACCAGTTTTAACGGTAGTCAATACTCATCCTGATTTTTTCTGGTTAACCAATTATATAGAATCGGTGATGTCTTGTTATCTATGGAAACCCATAACTTCGGCAACCACTGCTTTTCAATATAAAAAGTTAATGAGACATTATGCTATAAAAACAGGAACATCTTTAGATTTTATCCCTTTTCAATGTCATGATTTTTCTTTTCGAGGTTTATCTGGGATTCAAGATGCCATTATTAGTGGTGCGGGTCATTTAACTTCATTTTGTGGTACTGATACGGTATTAGCTATCGATTTGCTAGAAAACTATTATAATGCTAATGCAGAGCAAGAAATAATAGGTACTTCAGTACCAGCTACGGAACATTCTGTCATGGCAATGGGAATGCAAGAGGAAGAATTAGAGACATTTCGCCGACTCATTGAAGATTTATATCCTAGAGGCATTATTTCTGTGGTGTCTGATACTTGGGATTTTTGGAAAGTTATCACCGAATATACTGTTACTCTCAAAGACAAAATCTTAGCACGAGATGGTAAATTAGTTATTCGTCCAGACAGCGGAGATCCTGTTAAAATTATTTGTGGAGATGCTAGTTATCCTCAAAATACTCCTGAATATAAAGGCGCGATTGAATGTTTATGGGAGATTTTTGGCGGTACTATTACCCATCAAGGCTATAAAATGTTAGATAGTCACATGGGCTTAATTTATGGTGATTCTATTACTCTTGATCGAGCTTATAATATCTTGAAACAGTTAGAAATGAAAGGCTTTGCTTCAGGTAATGTCGTTTTTGGTATTGGTTCATACACTTATCAATACGTTACCCGTGATAATTTTGGTTTTGCCATGAAAGCAACTAGCGGTGTGGTAAATGGTAAACGTCGAGATATTTTCAAAAATCCTAAAACTGATAGTGGTACAAAAAAATCAGCTAAAGGTTTACTCCGAGTTGAACAAGAAAACAATACTTATATCTTATATGAACAACAAACTCCCGAAGAAGAAAAACAAGGTGCATTAGAAATTATTTTTGACAATGGTAAGCTAGTTAAAGATTATCGCCTTGCAGATATTCGTCAACGTATCAATGAAAAATTAATAGTGAATAATGAATAGTTAATAGTTAGTTAATAGTGAATAATGAATAGTTAATAGTTAGTTAATAGTTAATAGTGAATAATGAATAGTTAATAGTTAATAGTTAGTTAATAGTGAATAATGAATAGTTAATAGTTAGTTAATAGTGAATAATGAATAGTTAATAGTTAGTTAATAGTTAGTTAATAGTTAATAGTTAATAGTTAATAGTTAATAGTTAATAATGAATAGTTAACCAATGATAAATGACAAATCGCCAATAACAGAAACATATAATTCTGAAGCTGATTTTCTCGATCATTATGATCCTACAATATTTGATCGCCCTAGTACTTCCGTTGATACAGTAATTTTCACGGTTTTTGATGGACAATTACAAGTTCTTATTGTAAAACGTACAAACTACCCTTTTAAAAATCAATGGGCGTTAGTAGGTGGTTTTATTGATTTAGAAAATGATGAAACTTTAGAAGATACAGCAAAACGGAAATTAGAGGAGAAAACAGGAGTAAAAACGCCCTATTTAGAGCAATGCTTCACTATTGGCAATAAACAACGAGATCCAAGGGGATGGTCAGTAACTACGGTTTATTTTGCTTTATTACCCCATAATAAGATTCAACTTATGAAAGGTGCAAATGAGATCAAATGGTCGCCGATTATGAATAATCAAGTACAAGAATTATTAGCCTTTGATCATACCGAAATTTTGCGTCAAGCTATCGAACGTTTACGCAATAAAGTTCTTTATACTTCTTTACCAGCTTACTTGATGGCGGAAAAGTTTACTTTAGGAGACTTACAAAAAGTTTATGAGATAATTCTTCATCGCCCTTTAGAAACAAAATCTTTTCGTCGTCGTATAGCTAAAGCTGATATTTTAGAAGAAACCACAGAAATGCGTCAAGATGCAAAACGTCCTGCTAAATTATATCGCTTAAAAAAGGATATTAATACTTATTTCTTTTTAAGAACTATTGAAGGTGCGATTAATAATTAAAATACTCCTATCTCTGATTAATTTTTATCTGGAGTTACCAGTCAAGATTGATGGAATTAATATTTATCTTATTTAAGAAATCATTTGCATGGGTTAAAATGAAATCAAATTGTGACTCTGGGTAAGCAAAAGCAATAAATTTTTCTTCGTTAGATTCAAATTCTTCTTTTTCAGGTAGTTTACCTTTGTGTGTCATGTATTTATTTTTTATATGTCTCCCTAATGGAAATAAAATATTTTTGTCTGGTACTTCCTTGTTATGGAGTTCTAAAATGTGAGCAATATGATATGATTGAATCTTCATGGTTTTTGTTTTGTTTAACGATACATAAACCTTGTTTACTTTCGATTTTTACTTATCAAGGAGAAAAGAGGTAGGAAGTAGTAACCTAGCCCCTTCTTGTTTGTTTGACCAGTCTAAATCAATACTAAATTATTCAATTTATTGATGATAACGAAAATGATGAGGATTTGTTCCTGTCCAACGTTTGAAAGCACGGGTAAAATGAGCAGGATCTTCATAACCTAATTCATAGGCAATTTCAATCATTTTTAAAGAAGAATTTTGCAGTAAATAAACAGCTTTTTCATAACGAATACAAGTTACTAATTGAGAATAGGTTAAACCATCTTTTGCTAATTTTCTTTGTAAACTACGAATGGGCATTTTAGCAATTTCTGAGGCTAAATTAATAGACAGATAACCTTCTTTTAAATGAGATTTAATCGCCTGTGTCAAAGAGTCAGTAAATTGAGAAGAAGGTGCAGATTGAGATAGTTTTTCATATTCTTGATATTTTTGATCTTCACATAAATTAAACTCTTTAGGAAAAGATAAAGCTAAAAATGATCGAGGAAATGCGATGGAAGTGATAGTAATATCTTTATCAATAAAAACTTCTTGCAAATAATGATCTGTAAAATTACTGCATTGAGTTTGTAGAGTAATTTGCTGTGGATACCATGTTTTTCCTGCTACTTTACGAATTAAATCCATCATTAACATTAAAGAGAAATGACTAGGATGGTGTGACTCCAAAGATTCTAAGTAATTATGTTCTTGACAAAAATAAGCGGTTTCTTTATCTTCTAATAACCAGAAATGTTCTCCAGAATTAAACAAATTTCCCAAATAAATAGCTTTCAAAATTGCATCGTATAAAGTTAGAGATTGACAAGTTAATTTACCTAAGATACCCAAAGATTCTATGGGAGTTTTTTCTCCAACTAAAAGTCCTAAATTTTCGATTCCTTCTTGAGATGCCGCTTTATTTAAAAAATCAAAAACTTGATGGCGAGAGATTAATAAATTTGGTTCATCCAGAGCAAAAATAGGTAATTTGCATTGTCTCAGTAGTTTTTCTGTAGGAGTGCCTAATTTGTGTAAAAAATCGACAAAAGGAATTAAAGCAGAAACTCGTAAAAGAGGTACATAATTCGTCATAAATAATTAACAAAAATTAACAATGATTGACAGGTTAAAGCAGAAAACAATTTCAGGGTATTTACGGATCTTTTAATTATAGATTGGCACGAAATGGCAAGAAAAGATTTTCCACAAATATTTATACTTTTTTTTGTACTTAAGTAAATATTAATTCCTTTTAGGCAAAATCAGTAATCGGGTTTATGTTCTGAAGATGAAAAATGTTCTTTTTATATTCGCAATAGTTTGTATTCTTTTTTTCGTCTTTATTCCCTCAGTTTTAGCTTGTTCAACTGGTATGAAAAAAATTCATGGAGGTACTTTCACTATCGGTGCAAATAACGAATTTCCTGAAGAAAGATCCGCTCAATCGGTTACTGTAAAAGATTTTTGTATTGATAATTATGAACTGACTAATCAACAATTTGCCAAGTTTGTAGAAGCCACAGATTATATTACCATTGCCGAACGTCCTTTATCTGTAACACAATTTCCTGACTTAACAGAGGAGGAGCGATTACCGGGTTCTGTGGTATTTCAACCGATACCTGAAGGACAATCATTCAGTGAATTAAGTTGGTGGCATTGGGTACAAGGGGCAGATTGGCGACATCCTCAAGGAAAAAATAGCACCATTGAAGGAAAAGAAAATCATCCCGTTGTCCATGTTGCCTATGATGATGCGATCGCCTATGCTCAATGGGCGGGTAAATCTTTACCAACGGAAGCCCAATGGGAATTTGCCGCTAGGGGAGGCTTAAAAGACAAAATTTTTGCGTGGGGAAATACCTATAATCCCAAAAAAGCCAACACATGGCAAGGAGAATTTCCCGTAAAAAATACCCAAGTCGATGGTTATGTCACTACTGCACCTGTTGGCTCTTTTCCCCCCAATGGTTACGGCTTATATGACATGACGGGGAATGTATGGGAATGGACTCAAGACTATTATCATTATGGTCATGATAGTAAATCTCATCAAGTCAATCCTGTGGTTAGTAACGAAAAAGAAAGTTTTGATCCTCGTGATCCTAATGTCATAAAACACGTTATCAAAGGCGGTTCTTATTTATGTGCCAAAAACTATTGTAGTCGTTTTCGTCCATCTGCAAGGGAAGCAGAATCAGCAGATACGGGTACATCTCATATCGGATTTCGTTTAGTCACATCTGCACCATAAATTAAAAATATTATTAATAAATTTAAGAGTAATTCCATGATCAAAATACCCCAATTTTTCGCTATTTCAGCTTTAGCAGTATCGGTTATTTCCGTCACTGGGAACTTTTCCCCCCTCAAAGCCCAACAACAAAAAACGGAAGAACAAAAAGTACAATTAATGTTTGTTCAAACCGCCGATAACATCAAAACTGATAATCAAACGATTCGCCTAGTCAACGTCAATGCTCAGACTGTCTATTTTGCTGATCGCCCTGTACGTTTAGCAGGTCATATTACTACCCCTGAATATATGAAAGAATGGACTGCTAGTGCTGGTTCAGACAATTTCAAGAATGATCCTCCTAACGCTACTCTTTCGGTTTATGAAAAAGGACAACCTCAAAATAGTGTTGTGGTGATCGAAATTAGTAACCCTGTTATTGATGGTAAAGACATAGTTTATAACTACAAAGTAATCGAAGGTGCAATGCCCAAATCTGGAGGGCAAAGTGCCTTATTTATTGACTGGATTGGTGCAGGAGGAGGAGTCGGGCCAGGTTTTCATGGGGTGGGAGTTGGTACTCGTGGGGTTGGTGTTTATGGTGGTTACGGTGGCCCCTTAAGATAAGAATAGATAAATTTACAAATAAAAAGAACTATTGCTAATAATGGAAAAACTTAAAGAAGAACTCAAAAAAATTGGCTCTTTGTCCCTTTTTTTTATGATAGGATTTGGCTTTATTTTGGTCATGATGAAACTTTTATTAGAGCAATATGAGATTAGTCTTTATGTTTTTTCTAAAGTAATTATTAGTTCATTAGTGGCGGCTAAAGCAGTGGCAATTATGGACATGACTCCGATATTAAATCGTTATGCTCATTCCCCCCGTTATATAAATGTGTTATATAAAACTTTTCTTTATAATTTTGCCGTTTTAGTTATTTCTTTGATGGAAAATCTTTTCCATGCCTATAAGGAAACTAAAGCCATTGGAGAGGCGATCAAACTATTTTTAGAAACCCGTCATTTATCTCATTTTTTAGCAGTAACTTTATGTGTCTCAATGATTTTTTTAATTCATAATATTTTTCAAGAAATTGATAATTATTTAGGAAAAGGAAATTTAACTAAATTATTTTTCGTTTCAAAAAATTCTGAACTAATATAAGGTTATTGAGGATTAAAAACAGTAAATATATGAAAATAATTAAACTGATTTCACCTTTTTTATTAACTACCAGTGGTATTTTTTTTAACCCCTCTACTTATGCTCAACAAACTGATAATCCTAATTATTTCACGGGGCAACCTCCCGTTTTTGTTGGTGCGCAAACTCCTGACTCTACCATTAACTGGCCCAATGCTCATTATTATTTCACCTTTCACCTACCTAATAATTCGATCGAATCTTTGGGAAAAGTAACTATTCAACAACAACAAAACGTTAATGTAATTCCTATAGATATATCAAGTACTTATGCTTTTATCGGTACTCAAGGAAATATAGGTAAACCTCTTACCATTCAAACTACTCAAGACTCCCAAACTCAGGCAGTAACGGTGGTTTTTAATCCTCCTATACCCCCTGGAACAACTTTTAGCGTTCGTCTTGAAGCCTTCCGAAATCCTCCAGATGATGACACTTATCTCTATAGCGTAACCGCTTTTCCTGCAGGAAACAATGCCACTGGTTTACCGATGGGAGTAGGAAGATTTAGCTTTTATAGATTCTTTTAGTTAAAAAATAAGTGAGAAATTAATTTATGAATTTAAAATTATTTACCATCGTAACTTTATTAAGCGGAATTTGGAGTAATGTAACCTTAATTCCCTTAAAAGCGCAAACACCCTCAAAGATTCCTACCGTGATTCCAGCAAATGTAGATGATTTACCAACTGATCCCGATCAGTTAAAAACATGGTATTGCAGTCAAGAAAATCAAGGAATTTTGGTAGAAGTTAAACTCGTTAATAATTGGCAAGACACCATCAAAACTAATCAATGGCAATGTGAAGAACAATTAGTTAATCTTCCTGATAATGCCCCTCAATTTTCTTGTGAATCGGACGAAAATCAAATCAACTTGATTACCGTTACTTGGATAAAAGGCAATGAAGGTAAATCAACCATGAAAAATTGGATTAACACCTTTGAAAATCAAAGTATGGTTTGTACTATTGACCTAAGTAATCCATTTTGGAATTAAGCAACCTAGTAAAATAATGCTTACACGTTTTAGATATTTTCTTAATAGCTTATTTCCGAAAAATTTTAAGCTCATATCGGTAGGAATACTGGTTTTCTTCATGGTAATAGGTTCGGGAGCATTTTTTTCTTCGGCCATCGCCCAGACCCTCGAGGACACTTCCGGCTCACCTGCCGTTAGCATCAGCGCAAAACAGCTTCCGCCATCCGATGCCAAGTTCACGCCGCAGGTTACGGGCAAGTTAGGTTCAGCCAATGCCACTACCACTATTAGCGGACAACAACTTCCGCCGCCCGATCCGAAGTTTGGTGGGGTAATTAAGCAAAGAGCTTCGGAGTCAAAGGCTTGGTGGCCACCGCGCGTCGTTCCGCCTAAGAAAGCCCCCAATGTGCTACTAATTATGTCCGACGACGACGGATTCGGTTCGCCGAGTACCTTCGGCGGTGTCATCCCGACCCCAGCCCTAGATCGTATCGCGAACAGTGGCCTACGTTACACAAACTTTCACTCAACTTCCCTCTGCTCACCGACGCGGGCTGCGATCATCACCGGACGGAATCATCACTCGGCCGGCTTTGGGGTGGTAGGCGAAATCGCAACCGGGTTTCCTGGTTACGACTCGATCATCCCGATTGAGAAGGGTACCATTGGCACAATCTTGAAGAAAAACGGCTACTCCACTGCGTGGTTCGGCAAAGACCACAACACGCCATTCTTCGAGAACAGCCAAGCTGGGCCCTTCGACCAGTGGCCTAACGGCATGGGATTTGAATATTTCTACGGCTTTGTTGGTGGCGACGCTAGCCAGTGGCAACCAAACCTGTTCCGCAATACGACCCCCATTTATCCATTTCGGGACAATCCTAACTGGAATCTAACTACAGCTATGGCTGACGAAGCGATCCAGCACATGAAACAGCTTAAGGAGCTTGCCCCCGAAAAGCCATTCTTTGTGTATTACGTCCCAGGCGGCGTACACGCTCCCCATCATCCCACCCCGGAATGGATCGATAAGATTAGCGCCATGCACCTCTTTGACGATGGCTGGGAAAAATTGCGAGAGACCATTTTCGCCAACCAGAAAAAGCTCGGCATCATGCCCGAAAATGCCCAACTGACTTCCTGGCCAGACGGACAGGACATCTACGGTGGTGCGAAGCTACCTCGGTGGGACTCCCTTAGCCCAGAACAAAAGAAACTCTTCATCAAGCAAGCGGATGTCTATGGGGCATATCAGGCTTACGTCGATCATGAGATCGGCCGAGTTATTCAGTCCGTCGAAGACCTCGGTGAGCTAGACAATACCCTGATCATCTACATCAGTGGCGACAATGGTGGCAGCGCTGAAGGGATGCTCAACGGTACGCCCAACGAGTTCACTACTTTCAATGGTGTCAAAGTGCCAGTCAAAGATCAGTTCCTTTGGTACCCGTTTTGGGGATCGGATCGAACTTACCCGCACTTTGCCGCACCTTGGGCCTGGGCAATGGATACACCGTTCAAGTGGATGAAGCAAGTGGCATCGCACTTCGGCGGTACGGCCCAAGGCGTGGCCATGTCCTGGCCCGGCCATATCAGCGATCCCGGCGGTATCCGTCGCCAATTCCACCATGTCATCGACATCGTGCCGACCATTCTAGAGGCGACAGATATTGTGGCGCCTAACATGATTGACGGCATCGAGCAAAAGCCGATTGAAGGCACGAGCATGGCATATACTTGGGACAAGGCGAACGCCAATGCCCCGACTCGGCACACGACTCAATACTTCGAGATGCTGGGCAACCGTGCCATCTATCACGATGGGTGGGTCGCGGCGACGACCCCGGCCACGTTGCCGTGGGAGCTTAGTACGAAGAACCCACCGGATGTGATTACTGGGTACAAGTGGGAACTTTACAACGTGATGGAGGATCCCACAGAGAACAACGACCTGGCGGCCAAAATGCCAGAGAAGCTAACGCAGTTACAAAACCTCTTCTACCTGGAAGCGGCAAAGTATGACGTACTACCTCTTGATAACACATCGCTGTCGCGCTGGAATTCACCTAAACCGAGTCTGACGGCAGGGCGGACAGAGTTCACCTATTCTGGTCCATTGGCCAGCGTACCGAGCAGTACTGCGCCGAATATTCTGAACAAGTCCTACACCATTACCGCAGAGGTAGAGATCCCCAAAGGTGGTGCGGAAGGCATGATCGTCACTGAGGGCGGGCGCTTCGGCGGCTATGGACTGTTCCTGAGCAGGAGTTACAACTATTGGCTTGAAAATCACTGGTTCAAGATAGCAGGCTTAGGGTTGCTGATCGGCGGACTGCTTCTAACCTGGTTCGGCAAAAGTCGAGCCTGGTCAGGCAGAAAACTGCGGACTGGCTATGGAATGCTGTTGCTTGGATCGCTTTGGGTGATTGCGGTGGTTGCCACATTGCTGCTGAATTTGGGTGCAACAAAGCCCGTATTCCTCTACAACCTGCTCGATCTCAAACGCACGACTTGGGAAGGACCTACGTTGAGCGTTGGCAAGCATACTATCGTCTTCGACTTCAAGTCCGATAGCCCAGGCTTGGGTAAAGGAGGAACGGGAGTACTCTCTGTGGATGGCAAGGAAGTGGCCAAAAAATCAATGGAAAACAGCACACCAATTACATTTCCAGAGGACGAAACCTTTGACATCGGAGAGGATACGCGCACTGGTGTCGCACTGGTGGAGAATCGCTACGATGTTCCGTTTAAGTTCACTGGCACGATCAACCGTCTGACGTTCAACCTCGAACCAGAGCCTAAGGCAACATCAAAGATCTAGCGGCTTGAAACCAGATAAACGGAGAAAGGAGTGGAAAGATATCCGATGAAAAGAGTACTTGTGATGGCTGCTATCAGTGAAACTGCGACGGGGTTGGCGTTGCTGATTGTGCCTTCGTTAGTCGGGCAATTATTGTTTGGTGTAGAACTGACTGGTATTGCCCTAACTGTTGCTCGCGTGACTGGCATTGCCCTGATCGCCTTAGGAGTCGCTTGCTGGTCAAGCACACCCCAGATCGGGATTTTGGCCTACAGTGCGGCTGTTACGCTGTATTTTGCGTACGTCGGCTTCGTGGACAATTTAAACGGAATACTAATGTGGCCAGCAATTTTTGTACACGCTGTTCTGACGATACTCCTCATCTTGGCTAAACCAAGATAAAAGGAAATTTTTATTAAGAGATTTAATAGGAGATGACTAAGAAATGATTAAAAACTTATTGGCACAGTTACGTCCACTGTTGCCTGATCGTCTCAAGCCAATACTAATTGGCTTCCTAGCTACGGTGATGGTTGCCGCCCCAGGGATCTGGTATGGCCCAGCGATCGCCCAAAAAATCAACGGCGTACCCGGTTCCCCCAGTGCCACCATGTCCATCAGTGGGGAGCAACTGCCTGCTCCCGCTCCCCAATTTGGCGGGGTGATCAAAGACGATGCCCTACAGTCTAAACCCTGGTGGGCACCCCGAATCATGCCGCACCAGGATGCCCCCAACGTACTGCTAATCATCACCGACGACGCTGGGTTCGGCGTACCGAGTACCTTCGGCGGTGTGATTCCAACCCCGACTATGGATCGCATTGCCAGAGAGGGCTTTTAACAGTTAACAAAAAGTTACTTAAATCTTCTTAAACTTACTCATTTATTAAGCTAAACTCTAGTAATGAGTAAATTATCTATTTCTGAAGCCGCAAAACTAAAAGGTGTTAGTCCCTCAACACTGAGAAGGTGGGAAACTGAAGGGATTTTAATTCCTGAACGTACCGCTAATGGTCATCGTAGATATGACTTAAATCAATTATTAGGTATCAAAAAAGAGCTATCTTTTACCATCGGTTATGCCCGTGTTTCTAGTCATGATCAAAAAGAAGATTTAGCTAGACAAGTTCAAGTTTTAGAGTTATTTTCTGCTCAAAATGGTTGGCAAATTGAAATTATTTCTGACTTAGGTAGTGGATTAAATTACTCCAAAAAAGGACTCAAGAGATTAATCAGTTTAATTACTAATAATCAAGTCGAAAGATTAGTATT
>Ga0210030_1000113_pt1 | contig 60487 bp, 47 predicted proteins | sample CryGeymeta201523_FD_183986 | JGI IMG/M metagenome (GOLD analysis project Ga0210030, IMG submission 183986) | Groundwater microbial communities from Crystal Geyser aquifers in Utah, USA - Crystal Geyser metaG 2015-23 (SPAdes) (version 2) | ecosystem: Environmental > Aquatic > Deep subsurface >...
CGAGAAGGGCCTGCTGACCAAGGGGCTGGCGCTTGCCAAGGGGCTGGCGTCGGTTCTGTCCAAGCGCACCGGTGCCGACCCGGTGAAGTGGTTCTGTTCGCAGTCCGAGCAACTGCGGTCGCTGGACGACGGGAAGCTGTTGGCAGCGTTCGACGCCAAGCAACTGCGGCTCGTCAGCCTGTATGACTTGGGTCAGCGGCGAGAGCTGTTGGCCAGCGCGCCCCCGCCGCCGCTGTGGGAACTTGCTCTGCGGGCCGAGGGCAGCTCGCAACGGCTCAGCGCCGACGCAGCCGGTCTCCATCGCTCGCTGTCCCTGAGTGCCGCGGGCGAGGCGGCGACTCTCGGCTGGCGACTGGACGGCGAACCCGGCCCGCTCGCCATCGAGTGCAAAGCGAGGCTGGCCCAGGGCGCCCTCCTGCTGACCCTTGCCGTGAAGAACACCTCGGCGACCTGGGCACTTACCGAGATCACCTTCCCCCAAGTCGAGTTCGGGGCGTTGGGCGGCTCGGCGGAGGACGATACGGTCGTCACCTCTCGGGGCTCGGGCGAGCTACGGAAGGCGCCGCTGCTGAACGCGTATCGGTTCAGCGGCCTCTACCCCAGCGGATGGAGCAGCATGCAGTTTGCCGCCTACTACGACCCCAAAGGCGGAGCCTACTTCGCTGCGGAGGACCCGTACGCCAGCACGAAGGACCTCCAGGTGGAAACCGTCTCCGACCGGCCGGCATTGGCCATGCGCGTGCGTTGGCCTGCGCCCGACAGCGGCGTGCCGGGCAACGACTGGGAAACGCCCGGCCACGCGGCGCTCCGGCTGACCGGCGGCCACTGGTTTGACGCAGCACAGCTCTACAAGGTCTGGGCGCGGCACAGCGCCAAGTGGTGGCCTGCCGACGAGTCCCGCCCCGACACCCCCGACTGGTTCAAGGACGTCGCCATGTGGGCCTGCACCGGCGGCGCGCCAAGCGAGTGCGTCGAGAAGGTAAAGAAGCTCGCCGAGTACGTCGACGTGCCGACCGCGTTCCACTGGTACAGTTGGCACAAGATCCCGTTCGATGTGGAGTACCCTCACTACTTCCCCACGAAGGACGGCATGGCCGAGGGCGTCAAAGAGCTGCAGGCTGCCGGCGTCCGGGTCATGCCCTACATCAACGGCCGCCTGTGGGACAGTGCCAACGACGATTTCAAGAACGAAGCGATCAAGTACTGCACGAAGAGCGAGAAGGGCGAGCCCTACATCGAGGAGTACAGCTCCGGCGCCAAGCTGTCGCCCATGTGCCCGACCACTCCGTTCTGGCAGCACAAGGTGCAGGAGATTGTAGGTCGGCTGACGGGCCCGGAAGTGGGCGTCGATTCCGTCTACCTCGACCAGATCGCTGCCGCCAGCCCAAGGCTGTGCTACGACAAGTCCCACGGACACCCGCTCTCCGGTGGGCACTGGTGGACCACTGACGGCTATTGGCCGATGCTCACAGAGCTGCGCAAGCAACTGACTGAGCGCGCGCCCGGAAAAGCCCTGACCAGCGAGTGCAACGCCGAGTCGTACACCAACCGGTTGGATGGGCTGCTCACCTGGCACTTCCAGTACCAGGACCAGATCCCGTTGTTCGCCGCGGTCTACGGCGGGAAGATCCAGCTCTTCTCCCGCGCCTACAAGGGCGACGACCAGGTTGCCCACCGGATGAAGGCTGGGCAGTCGCTGGTCTTCGGCGAGCAGATCGGCTGGCTGAACCCCGATCTCGTCCTCAAGAACAAGGAGACCGGTGAATTCATCCGGGAGATGGCGCGGCTGCGTTACGAACTGCGCGACTTCCTGGCCCGCGGCGAGATGGCGCGCCCGCCACGCGTTGAGGGCGACGTGCCCGACGTCACCGCCGACTGGGCATGGAGCGGCGAGTGGCCCATCACCACCTCCGCCCTGCAGACCGGCGCCTGGCAGGCAACCGACGGCCGGATCGCCTTCCTGTTCGTCAACGTGTCAGAGGCGCCGGTGAAGGCCAAGTGGGCGTTCCGCAGTAGCGACTATGGCTTCCCGGCCGACGCCCGGTTCGTGGTCGTCGATCTGCAGGAGAAGACGCCCCGCAACGAGGGCGCAGCCTTTGCACGTGTCCTCGACTTGGCGCCGCGAAGCACGACCGTCTTCATCGTGAAGAGCACCAACCACTGAAGGACCTTCAACCAAGGAGACCACACAGAATGAGCAAGATCCGGACACTGCTGCTGTCGGGCGCCAACAACCACGACTGGCGCCGCTCGACGCCGTTCTTCGCCGAGCTACTCGGCCAGTCGGGGCGGTTCGAGGTGACGGTCACGGAGGCCCCCTCGACCATTCTGAGTGAAGCGGCGGAGCTGGAGCAGTACCAGCTACTCTTCTCCGACTACAACGGGCCGGAGTGGTCGGACGCGGCGAAGGCCAACTTCGAGGCGAGCGTGTCGGGCGGCACGGGGCTGGTGATCGTTCACGCGGCCGATAACGCGTTCGAGGGGTGGGTGGAGTACGAGAAGATGGTCGGCCTGCTCTGGCGCGCGGGAACGGGTCACGGGCAGTTCCATGAATTCCCGGTGACCGTCACCGACCGCACCCACCCCCTCACTCGGGACCTCGGCGATTTCCGTGTGTGGGACGAGCTCTATCACCGACTGCTCCACATGCACGAAGTGCCTTGCCACGTCCTGGCCACGGCCTACTCGGACGCCGCCACGGGAGGGACTGGGCAGAACGAACCCGTCATGGTAACCACCCAGTACGGCGCTGGCCGTGTCTACCACCACGTGCTGGGCCACATTTGGGAAGGCGACCCGGAGACCAACAAGGGCTGTAGCTTCATCGCATTGGAGAACGAGACCGCAAAGCGAGCACTCCTGCGCGGCTCAGAGTGGGCGGCGACGGGCGACGTCACGCTTCCCTGAGCGACGGCAAGACGCCGCCTCCCGCTCACCCGCTCTGCCCCCGGAACTGCCTCTCCTTGTCGGCGAAGAGCACGTTGAAGGTGGTCAGGCTGCCGTAGCAGCGGGTGAGGTACCCCTCGAACTCCAGCTTGTCTTCGGGGCTGAGGGACGGGTGGTTGTTGAGGCGCTGCTCAAGGACGCGCAGCTTCTCGCGAACGCCGATGATCTTCTTGAAGAAGACCTCCAGCGGAATCTCCTTCTCCTGCGTGCCTTCCCGCCCGGGTCTCAGAACCAGCGTGCCGCCAGCCCAGCGCTGGCCCATCTCCCTGTCGGTCTCAATCCACCCGTACTCGCCGAGGACCTCTCGGAGGGCCGCCTTGATCCTGTCGGGCTCCAACTCCGCGGCGGCAAGTCGCCCCTCGACGACAAGTCCGTCATAGCTGTAAGCGATGAACTTCGTGCCGTGGCTCTTGAACAGGATCACGTACTTGTCGGGGTCGTGACCGACGATCTGTCCGGAACCGAACGAGGGGTGCGTGACGAGCGCGCCAACGGGGAGGCGCTGGGGGGCTGTGGGGGTATCTGGCAAGGGAGTGGGACTCCTTGGGAAGGGGTATCAGGCGTCAAGTGCCGCGTGTCAGGTCGGGTGGGCTGCGGACCGGGGCGGGGCGCGCCTATGCTGCGGGCGTTGCGGCTGGTTCGGTTTGCGAGGCCTGGAACGCGATCTGTCGGAATCCCAATGCCTCCAGCAGTGGCCGCAGGCTGGTCTCGGCGTTGGCGCGAGCCGTCTCCAACAGCTCTCCCTGCAATGCAGCCTCCCGCGCCGAGGCGGTTGCCTGCAGCCGGGTCTGCCGTTCCAGGTCGGGATCCGGGTTCCTCACTAACAGACCGTGCCGTCGCAGATGGACCTTCGAGTTGTCGTCGATCAGCCGAACGGAGAAGACCTGCGGTGCGGGAAGGTGCACGGTCACGGCGTCGTCTTCGACGATCAAGTCGGCTGGCGACAGCTTCGCCAGGTCGATCCCCGCCACGACCTCCGCCTGAGTCGACATTAGCAGATTGTCGCCCGAGAGGAAGTCGCCCAGCAGGGGACAAGACGACTTCGCCTCGACGATCTGTGAGCTGACTTGCCGCACGGTCTCCAACCGGTTCAGGGCCTGCAGGCGTTCCACGATCAGCGGCGCCGACGCGCGTGCCGTGGTCGTGCGTTGAGACAGCACGCGCATGGAGTTGACCGCCGCGTCAGTCAAAAGCCTGTTTGCGGGCGAGGTGAGCAGCAGGAGGCTGACCACCACCGAGAGACCGCAGAGCAGAGCCGGCTTCACCAGCCGACCGAGAAGTGCAAGCCATCGTCGGATCATGGGGAGGTTCCTTCCTTCGGAGGGTAAGCTGTGTAAGGGCAGTGCCACAGACGGATGGGAAACGACGGGCGTTCCCGAGGCGCGGCTCGGCCACCGTCCCCGGCGAGACAACCTACAGCGGCCAAACGGCCCGGAGCACGTATACCCGCGAAGGTTAAGAACACACCGAAGTCCCGGTGCGACTTCGGCTCCGTCTGGGAGAATACCCTCTGTCCTACGTCTGCTGCACGCCTGCCGGGGAAGTTCCGCGAACTTCCACTTCGGTGTGTTCTTAACCTTCGCGGGTATAGAAGATAACCATCGTGAACAAGGCGGCCGCCGGGATCTCGATGAGCCAGGCGATGGCGATGTCTCGCAGGACTTTCGGGTTGAGGCTGGCGAGGCCGCGGGCGAAGCCGCCTCCCATTACGCCGCCGACGATGGTGTGCGTTGGGGAGACGGGCAGCCCAAGCCGGGAGGCCACCACAATGGTCGTGGACGCAGCGAATTCGGCTGCGAACCCGCGAGTTGGGGTCAGGTCGGTGATCTTGGTGCCGATGGTCTGCATGACGCGCCAGCCGTAGGTTGCCAACCCCACGGAGATGCCGACGCCGCCAATGACCAGCACCCACAGCGGGACGGGCGTCTTGTCGGTGAACGCCGCCAGCTTGTCGCTGGCCGTGGCAATGGAGACGACAGCGGCGAAGGGACCCGTCGCGTTGCCCACGTCGTTTGACCCGTGGGCGAAGGCCATGGAGCACGCCGTCAGCACCTGCAGCGCGCCGAACACGCGCTCCGCAAACCGCAGTTCGGTACGCGTGGTGTCATCCCGGCTCTGCGCCGACTTCGGCGTGGAGGGTTGCGGCGTCCCGGTGGAGATGTTCCACCCGGTCCCGGACGGTGCCCACCGCCTGGTCCCGCAAGTGCCCCAGCCGGTCAACCAGGTCTGCCAGTCCGCGGATGACGGAGACGGGCTGCATGGTGTACTCGGCCTCCGAGTCGGGGCGTTTCGGGAGGATCTTCCCAACCATGAGCCGGCAAACCCCCGCCGCCGTCAAACCCACAGCGACGGCGATGCCCACCGCCGCTCGGAACGGCAGATTCAGGTGCAGGTTCTTCAGCCCCTTGAAGATGGTGACCAGCGTCAGCACAAACAGCACCAGCCCGGCGTACAGCGGCGACCAGCGGACCGCGGCCTTCGCCGGGTCGAGGGCGTTCAGAACGAGCACCTGCACGCTACGGAAGATCAGGAACGCGAACACCCCGGCGAGCAGCGGCGAGGTGAACCAACTCGACACGATCTTCGCAATGACGCCCCAGTTGACGGAGGCCGGCCCCGCCACCAGCAGCCCGAACCCGAACACGGCGCCCACAATGGAGTGCGTGGTCGACACTGGCCGCCCGAAGCGGGAGGCCAGTTGTAGCCAAGTGCCGGCGCTCAGCAGGGCCGCCATCATGCCAAGCATCAAGATCTCGGGCTGGAAGTCGGTCGGGGTGATGATCTTGCTGCGAACAGTCTCGCTCACGTGGGCGCCGACGAGCACGCGTTCGGCTTCTCTGCCGCCGAACGAGGTGACCACGAGATCCCCCAGGTGCCTGACGATTTCGCCGGCACTCACGCACGTGCGCGAGACTTCCGCGGTGAGTTGTCGGAACGGGTCCTCAGGGCCTCGGGCATCGTCAGCGGCTTCAGCGTAAGGAGATGGCAGGTCTCCTCAAGACTGTCCGCGATGGAGTCCTGCAGGTGGACGATCTCCAGCAAGTCGCGCCGGTCGATGGGCAGGAAGCGCGCCTTGGGTAGGTGGTTGCGGATCTCGTGCTTCGTCAGATCGGCGTCGTTCTCGCGGTCGCTGATCTCCGCCGCGAGCGTCTCGACTCGCTGCTGGTCGCCGGCGCAGACAGCCTCCGACAGCGGCTCCAGAAGCTCCACGCACCGAAGCACCAACTCCATGTGATTCTGCGTCGGCCCAAACGGTGACCGGCCGAATCGGCCCATGATTCCTTCTCTGAGCATACCTGCGACCTCCACTGGAGTCGGGCTGCGGGAGCTGACTTGGGGGGCTTCGCCACCCGAGGTTCGTTTCCTGTCACGGCGACACGCCGACCGGACTTGCACCCGCCACCCGGTGACCCACTCCTCGACGCGCGCCGCCGCACGTGGCGCAGGCTGCGACGGCTACACTGGCGACGTGGGCGTCAGCTCCCGGGAGTATAGTGCTCGTAGCCCTTCTGGAACGCCCGCAGGTTCAGTGCTTCTGTGCCCGGGGGGACCGTGGTGCGGATTGCCTCGCGGAACGATTCGGCCTGGGCAACCTCGGTGGCGGCCGCAACGAAGCCCAGCATCACCATGTTGGCGACGATCTTCCGACCCAGCTCTTCGGCCATCCGGGTGGCCGGGAGCACGAACATCTGGCAGCCTTCGGGGGCGACGGGGTCGCGGACCAGGTCTGCCTCGACGATCAGCGTCCCGCCCGGGGCCAGGTCATGCCCGTACTTGGTGTACGCCTCCTGCGACAGGGCGACGACGACGTTGGGCGTGCCCACCTTGGGGTAGTCGATGCGCTCATCCGAGGCCACGACCTCGCAAGCCGCCGCGCCGCCGCGCGACTCGGGACCGTATGATTGCATCAGGGTCGCGTTTCGATGGTCGTAGATGGAGACGGCCTTCCCCAGGATGTAGCCGGACAGGATAATTCCCTGTCCGCCGAATCCGCTGAGTCGCACTTCGTTTGTCATGTCCGGTTCACTCTCCGGGTAGTGGAGTGCTGGAGTGGTGGAGTTTCGGGTGTTGCGCCAAGCTTCCTCACGCCGCCTTCGCTTGCACCTGTCTGGTCTGGTCGAGCAGTACCTCATGGAACGGGGGGCGCGGGCGGTCCCAGAAGTTGCCGCAGAGGATCTCGCCGCCGAGTTCCAGGCCGAGCTCTTCCAGTTTGGCGTCGTTCTTGACGACGGACTTCTCTTTGTAGTACTTCATCTCTTCCAGCGCAGTGCCCAGCTTGTTCCGGCGGCCGTAGTTGGTGGGGCAGGGCGCGATGGCTTCGACAAAACTGAACCCCGGCTTGGACAGCGCGTCGCGCATCGATCGCCGAAGTCGCTGCACGTGAAAGACGGTCCACCGGGCGACGTAAACGGCGCCACTGGCAGCAGCCAGCATTGGCAGGCTGAAGGGGTAATCGACGCTGCCGTAGGGCGTGGTGGTCGTCTTCGCGGTGCGATGGGTTGTCGGGCCGCTCTGCCCGCCGGTCATGGCGTAGTTGAAGTTGTTGACGCAGATGACGGTCAGGTCCATGTTGCGGCGGGCTGCGTGGATGAAGTGGTTGCCGCCGATGGCCGCCAGGTCGCCGTCGCCGCTGATGACAACCACCTTGAGCTCGGGGCGAGCCATCTTCAACCCGGTGGCGAAGGGGATGGCGCGGCCGTGGGTGGTGTGGAACGAGTCCACGTTGAGGTAGCCAGCGACGCGCCCGGTGCAGCCGATGCCGGACACGACGGCCAGCTTGTCTGTGTCCAGCCCCAAGTCTTCGATAGCGGAGAGGAAGCACCCCACCACGGTACCGATGCCACAGCCGGAACACCAGATGTGGGGAATGCGGTCCTGGCGGAGCAGGTTGTCTCTTGGGTTGACCATGGTGAACACCTCTGGTGCGATTGGACGGACAGGTCTTCTGGATTGTGCAGGTCCGGCGGTCAGGCGCGCGCCACTCTCTCGATGCCGGCAAGGATTTCCTCGGGGGTGTGGATCTCGCCGCCGGCCCGCGGGATCAGCTCAACCAGGCAATCGCTCCGGGAGCAGCGCTCCACCTCGCGGCTCATCTGACCGTAGTTGATCTCGGGTACGACAAACCCCTGGATGCGCTTGGACAGCTCCCGCACCGCGTCCTCCGGGAAGGGCCAGGCGACGATCAGGCGCAGCATGCCGACTTTGAGCCCCTTGGCGCGGGCGAGGTCGAGGGACTTGGCAGCAATACGCGCCGAGATGCCATAGGCCAGGATGACGATGTCGCAGCCATCCAGATAGCGCTCCTCGAAGTCGACGATGTCTTCTTTGTGCAGCAGGATCTTGTCGTGCAGGCGGCGCACCATTGCTTCGTGCGTTTCTGCGTTCAGCACGGGGTACCCGCGGTCGTCGTGCGTGAGGCTCTCGACGAACACGTGATAGCCGTCACCGGCGCGAGCCATCGGCGGCACGAGGTCGGCGTCGGGCAGGCAGGTCTTGAATGCCGCGCGATCTTCCGGCGGGGGCTTGCGCTCGATGAGCTCAATCTCGTCCGGCGGCGGGATGACCACCTTCTCCGTCATGTGCCCCACTTCTGCGTCGCCCATGACCAAGACGGGCAGGCGGTACTTCTCCGACAGGTTGAACGCGCGGAGGGTGAGGTCGAACAGCTCCTGCGGCGAGCTGGGGGTGAGCGCGATGATTTCATACGGTCCGTGGGAGCCCCACCGCGCCTGCATCATGTCGCCCTGGCCCACCAGCGTAGGCAGCCCGGTGGAGGGGGCGGCCCGCTGGATGTTGACGACGACGCAGGGGGTCTCGGTGATGAGGCCCAAGCCCAGGTTCTCCATCATCAGGCTGAATCCAGGGCCGGAGGTGCCGGTCATCGACTTGGCGCCACCCCAAGAGGCGCCCAGGATGGCGGCCATGGAGGCGATCTCGTCCTCCATCTGCATGTAGACGCCGCCCACCTCGGGCAGGCGCTCGGCCATCCGCTCGGCGACTTCGGTGGCGGGGGTGATTGGGTACCCGCCAAAGAACATGCAGCCGGCGGCCATGGCGCCCTCTGCGGCGGCGTAGTCGCCCAGCAGGAAATGCTCTCCGGTGAGAACTGCTCTGTTGGTGCTCAATTCGGTTACCTCCGTCTCCCGGTCCCGGCTGCCCTCGCCGGTTCGGGGACTACGCTTCGGGTTGCTCCGTCGGGTCGGTGTCCAGCCGCTCGATGAAGATGGCGAACTCCGGACAGAGCATGTAGCACATCATGCAGCCGCTGCACAAGTCGTGGTCGATCACCGAGGGTGGATGATACCCTTTGGCGTTGAACTCCGGGGAGAACTTCAGCACGTCTTTCGGGCAGAACTCGATGCAGAAGCCGCAGCCTTTGCACCGCTCGTCCTGAATGTGCACCCGAGAGCGACGCTTGCTCTTCGCGCCCTTTTCCGGTTTGGTCTTCTCCGTGGTGGTGTCTGCGGGCATGGGTCTTGACTCCGTTTCCGATCAGATGAGCCAGGGGATGTCGTGTTCTGTGAGGATCTCCTGGAGGCGACGGGCCGAAGCGATGACCGACGCCTCAAGATCGCGCATTCCCGGACTACCGCAATCGACGACCAGAGGGCCCTGGAAGGCTCTGCCGCCGCGGAACACGGGCAGCTTCAGGAATTCGGCAAACTGGTGCCAGTCGATGCCGCCGCGATGTTCGTAGTCACCGATGGTACCGTGCAGGTAGTTGCTGCCGTCGTTGTCGGAGGCATGGATACACAGGATACGACCAGGGCGCTTGGGAAGCTCGGCGAGCTTGCGCACCGCGATCAGGAACTCCTCGCCGTAGTTGGCGTGGGCGGTGTCGAGCACGACGTGGAAATTCGACAAGTCCACGTCGTTGCAGAGGTTGATCAGGTCGCCGGTGGTTTCGCACAGCTCCCGCCGGCGCGGCTCGAGCAATAGTGGCAGGCCTTGCCTGCCGGCGAGGGCCGCAGCAATGCGACAGCCGGAAGCCAGGGCGCGCCACGTTGGTTTCAGCTCGAAGTCAGCGGCGAGCTTCAACTCGCTGGCAACCAACTCCTCGTCGCTGTAGGGCGGCCAGATATGATAGCGCGACTCAGCTTCATCCTCAGCCGGATCGAGGTATAGGGCGTCGGAAGGGGTGAACGAGTTGATCCGGATCATCTGCGCACCCAGCGCCGTCGCAGTGGGCAGGGCGAGGTTCTGGAATCGGTCCAGCGCAGCGCGGGCCCGCTTCAGGAAGTCGACATGGGCGAACCCGGAGTCGACGAAACAGTAGAGCAGTGCGCGCAATCCCCACTGGTCGAGCCGCTGTTTCACGCGGCTTCGCTCTTCGTAGAGCCGCGTGACGCCACTGCGGCCGTACCCCTCGACCTCGACGAAGTGAAACCCCATGTCGGCCATTAGCCGCAGTGAAGCCAGCGCATTCTCGAGCGTCGCCTGGTAGCCGCCGTGCTCACGCCGGATCGCGTAGTTCCAACTGGAACAGAGGGGGAGGGAGACGGCCAGCGCCGACTCCAGGTCGGTGGCGTTGCGGCGACGGAGTGGCTCCGCCGGGCCCACCAGTCGAGCGCCGGTAGGCGTCCGGAACTCCAGCAGTTCGAGCGCTGAGGAGACGACGGGTTTGTCGAAGCGGCAGTTGCCCGCACTCGCGAAGGGCGCGGCCGCCGTCGCGGTGAGTGTGAATGCCTGCTCTGGCTCCAGATGCTCTGAACGGGCCTGCGGGTCTTCGGCGGGGAGCGGCGCGGTCGGCGCCGGGATCGGCTCCGGGGCGGAGACCGAGGGTGGGCAGGCGCCGTTCCGAAGTGCCACCTTCACACTGGTCAGCAGGGAGGCCGGAGCGACGGGCTTGTCCAGAAAGCCACTGGCGGGGAGGAGTTCCGCCTGGACGGCGCACTCCTGCTCGGCCCGCTGCACCAGTCGCAGGCCGGTCTCATGATGGACTGCGCTCGCAATGATGACCGGAATCTCGGCCAACGCCGGATCGGGGGATCGACGCAATTCCCACAGGAAATCCAGCCCCTCGGTACCCTCGGGCAACATCAGGTCGAGCAGAATCAGTTGTGGATGCCAGGACGAGGCCATCTGCCAGGCAGCCGGAGCGGTGGCGGAATGGTGGGCGTCATACCCGCCACCCTCAAGGACGAGCCGATACGACTCTGCCGTATCGGGATCATCTTCCACGATCAGTATCCGGGGTTTCTCCGCCGCCACAGCAACTGCCTTCTTGGTGTCGCGTCCCCATCAGGGCCGCCCCGGCCACTCGCGACGGCCCCCGCCTGCACTGCCGGGTTCGCCGGTCCAGCCGCCGGAGGCTGTCTTCGAGACGCGGACGACCGAGAGAGTTCCTCGCGAGGGGCCGGTCACTAAGAGGCGCGGGTCTGCAACACATGCGCCATCGCCGGAGGGCCGCCTGGTTGCACGGCAATAAGTCAGCCGCTTTCCGCGGTCGACCGCTACCCCTCTCAGGAACCCCGACCGGCCCGACGGCTACCTGCCGAGCGCTTCCTCGACCCGCTCCAGAAGGTCCTCCGGGGTGACCGGCTTGTCAACAAACCCCTGCACCGGCAGGTACTCGCCGCTGGCGTAGGTGCCGTCTTTTCGCTCGGGGTAGAAGCGGAGCTTCGTCTGATCGTGGATGGCGGTCACCATCAGGATCGGCGTGTCGGCCAGTGCCTTGTCGGGGTTGCCACGCAGGGTCCACACGAAGTGAAATCCCTCTGTCCCCTCCGGCATCATCACATCGAGGATGATGAGAGCCGGCTTGCCCTCGGCCACTCGCTGGAGACCCGAGTCCGGGTCATGGGCGACCGTGACCTCATACTCGCGGGTCTCCAGTACCAGCCGCATCGCCTCACAGATGTCCGGATCATCGTCAACGATCAGGATTCTCTCTGCCATTCGTTCCACTCCCTTAGCGTCCGTCGGTGGGCGCTCTCAGAGGTGCGTCGCGGCGCTGGCGGGGGCTCGCGTCTGGTTTTCCAGCGCGGGGCTGCCGCGGGCACGCCGCGGGCACTTCGAGTTGAGCGAGCCAGGCTGCGACCTTATGTTGGACGATCTGTACGACAGTGTCAACTTGCGCTTGGACGGCGGAGCTCAGACCTTCAGCGAAGTTCAGGCACTCGGGTTCCACGCCGACGAGGTACAGCTCGGGACGGATCCCCAGCTTCTCGCCGAGTTCCAGGGCCGTTGCCAAGCCGAAGCCGTGCATGCTCACTTGGCCGGCGGCGGCCGGGAAGCGGACGTCCGCTCGGGCGAACTCGTACACAGTCCCGGGGGCGCCTCCCATCTGCATGGCATCCACCAAGCAGACATGCGTCGCGTCACCCAACAGGTGAACGATGTCGAGCCCGCCGGTGCCGACATCCAGCACCTCAACTTCCGCGGGCCACGAGAGCGCCTCCAACTGCTGCACCACGTGCACGCCCAAGCCATCGTCGGCTCGCAAGAGGTTGCCAGCGCCGATCACGCGGACGCGCGCGCTCAAATGAAGTCCACCTCCAGCGCGTGGGTCGCGCAGGAGATGCAGGGGTCGTAGGCCCGGACCAGCATCTCGCAGAGGTGCCGGACCTCCTCCTGCGGCCGGTCCAGGATCTGCGGCACCAGGGCGCGCATGTCGTTCTCGATGTTAGCCAGGTTCTGTCCGGTCGGGATGACGAGGTTGCTGCCCGTGAGGGTGCCGGTCTCGTCCATGCTGTATTCGTGGAACAGAATCCCGCGCGGCACATCGGCAGCGCCAATGCCGGTTCCCGCCTTGACGGGAACACTGCGGTCCTCTTCCCGCAGCCCGGCAGCTTCCAGTTCGTCGATCATCTGGAGACTGTGCGCAACAGCGTGGACGGTCTCCACCACCTGCGCGAGGTTGATCATGAACGGGTTGTGGGTGGGGACGCTCAACCCCAGGGCTTCGGCGACCTGCTTTGCGGCGGGGTGCAGCTTGTCGTAGTGCAGATTCACCCGGGATAGGGCGCCCACCATGTACGAGTCGCGCTTGTGTTTGGTGTGCTTGGCGACGGAGTGGTCGACCAAGTACTCGTTGGTCACGCTGCGGTACTCCTCAAGTGGAATGAGGCCGGCCTCGGAGGAGAGAATGGAGTCACCCCACTGCCACGGGTACTCGCCGTTGCCCTCCGTCTGGTTCAGGGCAACGTACTCGGTCTCGCGCTCGAACTGCGGGAGAGTCAGCGTCTGCAGTACCCCGACGACAGCCGCCAGGTCCGCCCGGGCGGCTTCCAGGCGCGGGCGCAGGGCGACGAGGTCTGCCAGCTTCGGCAGTTTGGTGAACCCGTTGACCGCTGCCGCGATGGGGTGCACGTGTCGGCCGCCCACCAGACAGCAGAGGTCGTTCCCGAGGCGCTTCAGTCGGAGGGCGATGAGCACGACCTCTTTGTGCGTCTCAATCAGCGGAATCACGCTGCCGACGCCCAGGAAGTCGGGCGCCGCCAGGTACAGCACGTGCAACACGTGGCTCTGGATCTGCTCGCCGTTGAAGAGCAGCTTGCGCAGCTTCTTTGTCTGGGACGAGGGCTCGATGCCGGCCCAGTTCTCCAGCGCGTTCAGGGAGGCGGTGGTGTGCCCGCACGAGCAGATGCCGCAGATGCGGCAGGTGATGTGCGTCGCTTCGTCCCATTTCCGGCCCCGCAACATCGCCTCGAAGAAGCGCGGCGACTCGACGATCTCCAGGCGGAGTTCCTCGATCTCACCGTTCTTGGTATTCACCACGATATTGCCGTGTCCCTCGAGACGGGTAATGTGATGAACGTTGATGTTGACGTCTGGCACGTCAAGCCCTCCTTCTGGACTTCGGCGCCCGGCCGGGGGCCAGGGATCACTTACTCGTAGCGCGTTCCGGCAGGTCGGGGACGCCCAAGTCGCCTCCCCAGAACCAGCCGCCAAACAGGCGGTACTCCCGCATCATGTCGTCGACGGACAGCCCGTATTTCTCCAGCACTCCGCGGTGGGCTTGGGTGGCAGGTTCATCGACCATTCCTCGACAGCCCTCGCACTTGGTGCCGAAGGAGGGGCAAATCGCCTTGCAGCCGGCGCGCGCCAGCGGGCCGAGGCAGACTTCCCCGAAGTCGAAGCGGCACGGGTTGTCGCTGAGCTTGCACTCGACGCAGACCGGGTGATTGGGGATGTTCGGCGCGCGCCCCATCAGGATGGCCTGGGTGACCTCGAGGAACTCGTCCCGGTCAATGGGGCAACCGCGGATGTAGTAGTCCACCTTCACCACGCGATCGATGGGTCTGGCGGGAATCGCATCGTAGGCGGCCCACTTGTCGCCGTAGACGTAGCGCCGCACGTCTTCCTGGTCCTGGAAGTTCTTCATTACGTTGAGCCCGCCGGGCCAGGCACACGCACCCAGCGCGACGACGATCTTGGCGTTCTTTCGGACCTCCAGGAGTTCCTGGATGTCGTGGCTTGTGCTGACAGCCCCATCGACGAAGGCGACGTCGACCTGGTCGGCGATCTTGTCCATGCCCTCGCGGAAGTTGACGATCTCCACCAGTTCCAGCACGTCGAGAAGCTGGTCCTCGCACTCCAGGATCATCAACGAACAGCCTTCGCAACCGGTGAAGCTGTAGATTCCTACCGTCGGTTTCCCTGCCATGATGTCCTCCGCAGAATCAGAGTGCTTCGGTCAGCCGCTTGATCTCGTGGTAGCTGAACACCGGCCCGTCGAGGCAGACGTACTTGCTGTTCATCTGGCAATGGCCGCACTTGCCCACACCGCACTTCATCCGGCGCTCCAGCGACAGGAGGAGGTCGTCTTCCGCCATGCCGGCCGCCAACAGATCGAGGATCACAAACCGGTACATGATGGGCGGTCCGCAAATGGCGGCGAGGGTGCGGCGCGGATCGATCTCGAGCTTGGGGATCAGCGTGGTGATGACGCCCACATTGCCCTCCCAGTCGCTGTCCCCGCGGTCGACGGTCTCCAGGTAGACAACGTCCTCCCGCTGCCGCCACTCGGCGCATTCGTCCGTGAAGAGCAACTCCGCCGGTGACTTGGCGCCGTTGAGAAGGGTCACGCTGCGGAAGTCGTCGCGGTTCGCCAACACCTGCTTGAGCAGCGAGCGCAGCCGACGCAGTAGAGACCCTCCAGACGGGTCGGTAGGTAGTCGAACTTCCGGAAATAGCGGTGGCGGAAGCGGCCGGAACTCTCTTCGCGGAAGTTCTCCCCGGAAGCGACTGCGGCGAAGTCTTTCAGCAGGCACCCGTCCCACCGACGGGAGCGGGAGCCCTCTCTCATGTTCAGCTCCATGGTGTCCCAGACATCGAAGCAGAAGCAAGTCGGGCAGGCGAGGTTGCACGTTCCGCACGCGAGACAGCTCTTGGCCTGTGCCTCCCAGACGGGGCTGTCCTGGAGCTTGGTGAACAGCAGGGGGAGTTGCTTCTTCTCTACAGTGAGGCTCTTCGAGAACGATCGCAGCTTCTGCTCCTCGAACTCGGCCAGGGCCTGCTCCGCTCCGGTGGCGTCTTTGACGGTGGCATGCGCCTCCAGCAGTGCGCGGCCCTCGTCGGAACCGATCTGCACCACGTAGTCGTCGCCGACATCGGTGAGGAACAGATCGAACCCCGCCACAGGCTTGCAGGTGCCCATGCTGGCGCAGAAGCACCACTCGTCAGGCATGCAGTCCACGCCGACTATCGTGAGCGACTCCCACCGCGCCGCCCAGTTGGGATCGCAGTGCGTATCGGTCATTGCCCGATTGAGAAGCTGCAGCGCCGCCAGGTCGCAGGGGTGCACACCGAACAACACCAGTGGCTCCGGGGCGGCCGGCGCGGTCACCTCGAGGGTGTCTCCCCTGGAGAAGGAGAAAAGGCGCTCCCGCGGCGGCATGACGAACTTCTTGGGCGGTAGTGTTGTCGTTGTGTACTCGAGGCGCAACTCACGACCCGCGCTCAGGTCGTCGAAGGCGACCGCACCGGCGCGCTTCTGCGGCCCCGCAATCCGCTGGGCAGCGATCAGCGAATCGACGAAGGGAACCATGTCGCTTGCGGCAATCAGTCTCAATTGCATCTTGCTACTCACCCTCTCCGAGCGGATTCGCTTGTCGGCAACACTGGGAAGCAGTTCGCGTTTATTGACACACAACTGCAGTCTGCCATGACATTGCTTGGCGGCCCTCAGGGCCCCACGAAGGGCGTGCGCTGGCGGCAGAAAACGCCCCACACGCCAAAAAAGGCAACCCCAAGGGGCTGCCTTCGTGTGGAGTCTGTTGGTTCTTCGCGACGGGCGCCCGCTGCTGCGGGGGGTGGAACACGCCGCAGCCTACGCGATACCGGGATCTGCTCAGCGCGGTTGGGGGCTGGGGCCTCATCGGGGCGACACACCTGCTTCAGTGTCCCAGCGACACCTTCTCGGCGGCGTAGCCCCGGCGGAATGCATCGTTGTTGCCGTGCACACGGGCTCAGGTAGAGAAAGGCGGGCGCGGCACACCGAAGTATGCCGTGCCCGCCAGGTGCACAGTCGCTCGCGGCTTGGACCTACGCCGCCAGGAGTTCTTTGATCTTGTCGACAGCGCTTGCGGCATCGGGGGCGAAGCCGTTGGCGCCGATTTCGTCTGCGTAGTCCTGCGTCACCGGCGCGCCGCCGATCATGATGACCACGTCGTCACGAATGCCGGCTTCCTTGCAGGCCGCGATGGTATCTTTCATGGCCGGCATCGTCGTGGTCAACAATGCGGAAAGGCCAATGACCTTCACGCCCTGCTCCTTGACCGACGCCACGTACTTCTCCGGAGCCACGTCAACGCCGAGGTCGACGATGGTGAAGCCGGCGCCCTCGAGCATCATGGCGACGAGGTTCTTGCCGATGTCGTGCAAATCGCCCTGGACGGTGCCGATGGCTACCTTGACCGCGCTCTCCTGATCCGCTTCGGAGAGCAACGGCTTGACAATCGCCATAGCCGCCTTCATGGCCCGAGCCGCCACCAGGACTTCGGGGATATAGAACTCGCAGTTCTTGAACCGCTCGCCGACGACGTCCATGCCGGCGATGAGTCCCTGACTGAGCACGTCCTTGGGTGCCAGACCTTCATCGATCGCCGCTTGGGTCAAGGTCTTTGCGTCGTCCTGCTTGCCGTTGATAATCGCGTCCGCCAACGCTTGTAGATCAGCCATCTCTACTACTCCTTCGTCTATTTGGGGGGTCTTCCGAATGTGCGAATCCGTACGCACCAACTGCTAACTCCGACCATTCCGCCATGGGCGGGGTCAGCGGTGGGGTGTGGTTGCTCAAGCCGCTGGTTCCCAGCGTCCGGTGGTCCGGACTCCTGCGGAGCCGGGCCGGCATTGTTCCATTCGCATCACCTGAATCGCGTTCGGTATGCTTGCCGCCAAAGGGGCGACTACGCTCTATTTCGCCTGGAGTTCCGACTTCCTTCTTTTGGGGGACGCGAGGAAGCTCGAACGCCGCTGGCGCCTTTGATATCATGAAACAGCCCTCCTTGTCAAGGGCTGCCGGCAACATCTGCCGTGAGACGGGGCCGGGTGCTCAGACCACCTCCCGCACAATCTCCGGGCGGGGCGCTGCAATGACGGCCGTGTTCACCAGCAAACCGCGGGCTGTCAGCACTGCGGCCCCAGCGTCGACTGCGGCCTGCACTGCGGAGACCTGTCCGGTGAGCGTCGCGAACGCCTTTCCGCCGAGCGCCATTGCCAAACGGATCTCGACCAAGTCGACGGAAGCCGCCTTGACGGCCGCGTCCGCCGCCTCGATCAGCGCTGCAACGGAGAACGATTCGAGGACGCCCAGAGCTTCGTTGACTTCGGTGTATGAAGTGCCGGTTACCGCCGGGAAGATGCTGGCGTCGAGGTTGGCCAAGACGCACGTGTCGATGACAGCAGCGTCGCCGGTGGCCTTGCCTACGTCCACAGCAGAGGCGACTTCGGCGATGTCGCCGCCGACAATGGACACGTACTTGCCGGAGCAGATGGTCCTTGCCACCAGCAACTCGACGTTCGCCGCCTTCAGCATCGCATCGGACACTCGGAACCCGGCAGCGACGCTGGTGAGTTCGACGATCCCGATTGCATTCTTGTCCATGATGAAGCGAGACTCCAGCCGGGAGCCGGCAACGCACAGCAGGGCTGTGCACCGCGGGCTTACCGGCGAATGGTGATCCGGTTGTCTTCGAGGGCCGACACGGTGCCGTCGAGGCTGGCGTGCACCCGGGCGCCGAGCTTCCCGGCCGGGATCTCGGCCACCAACTGCCCCCGGCGCACCGTTGCCCCCACTTCGACGACCGGCTGGGCGGGCGCGCCGAGGTGCGCGTTGAGCAGCAGCGTGACCTGTTCCGGCTCCAACTTGCGGTCCTTGCAGAACGGGGCAGGGACATCATACTGTGTCAATCCCAGCCGCTGCACCAGTCCCTTGAGGGGCACCCGGCGGCCTTTGTGCATGGGGTGGACGCGCACCTCGGGCTGACCGCGGAACTTGATGCCCTTCGCCTTCAAGTCGCGTTTGCCCTTCTGGCAGGCTTCCCGCGGGTACAGGTCCTCCGGGCAGGCGTATAGCGAGCACAGGCCGCACTCGCAGCAGAGCACCGAGTGTTGGTTCCACAGCTCTTCGCCCATTCGGGTGAAGCCCAGGCTGCGCATCACCCGGTGCGGCTGGACATCGTAGCCCAGCAGGTAGCGCGGGCAGAACTCGGTGCAGTACGAGCACTGGTCGCACGCCGACTTGCCGATCTTGTGCATCGCGCGCTCGGGCCGCTCCAGCCGGTAGACCAGCCGGTGATCCCGCGGCAGCACGATCAGACCAGTGAGCGTCTTCTTCACGCCCTGGTCCAGGTCGAACGAGAGCTTCCCCATCATCACGCCGCTGACGAAGAGGGCGAAGTCGTCAACCGTTGGCCCACCAGCGGCCTCGAGCAGGTCACGGAAGCTCGTCCCCACCGGGCAGGCAAGCCCCACCGGCTCCTGCACGGCGCCACAGACCGAGACGAACTTATCCACCACCGGCTGCCCTTGGGCGGCGCGGGCTACGTTGAAGAGCGTCTCCACGTTGTCGACTACGCAGCCGACCTGCAGCGGAATGCCCAATGGCGGGATCAACCGGCCGGTGGCCGAGTGGACCAGTTCATACTCATCGCCTGTCGGGTAGTAATCTCCCAGTAGGTGGACCCCCAGCCGCGCGTCGCTCAGCGCCCCCTCAAGCGCCTTCACGGCGTGGGCGTTCTTCTTCTTCACCCCGAAAAGTCCCTTGCTGGCACCGGTGGCTTCGACCATCAGTCGCAGGCCTTCGACGATCTCCGCCGGGTAGGCGGCCATCAGCTCACTGTCTTTGTGGAGCAGTGGTTCGCACTCGGCGCCGTTGGCAACTACGTACTCGACAGACGAGCCGGCCTTCACATGGGTCGGGAAGCCGGCCCCTCCGGCACCAACGACACCAGCTTCGCGGATTTGGTCGACAAGGCTCATAGATGGTCCAAGGGGTGAACGGCACAGGCTGGGGAAGCGCGCTCAATCAGCGTCTACCACCCGTGTCGGCGAGGTCAGAACAGGAAAGTAGAGGAACTCCAAGGGATGTGCCAGCGGGGATTCCGGCCGGCAAAGACGCGGGAAGTGCACGCCTGGGAGAGGCTAACACATGCCGGGGGCCGCGGCAACTGCGTGGGGCCCAGCCCTTCTTGAGGGGCCGTAGGGGTCGCTGGTCGTCGATGGCGAAAAAGGGGATTCTGCAGCCCGCCGCCAATGCTGTTCCGGCCCTGCCACTGCAGGAGTCGCCCCGGGGGAGACCGAAAGCCAGACGCCCGGCACTGCCTCGACGCGACCCACTTGGCGGCGCCCGTTGCCGAGAAGGAGAGCCGCCGATGATAGACAGCCACCCTCGCGAAGTTGAGGCGATGGCGCTGTTCAAGGAGGGCAGGGGAGGAGAAGCACGCCGGTTGCAGGAGGCGTTCCTCGAAGAGGTGCTGACCTCGGGTGAGGACCTCTGCAGTTGCCCGAGCGACTGCAAGTACCCTGGCAAGTGCGTCGAGTGCGTGCTGGTGCACCGAGGTCACGCCGACCACCTGCCGCACTGTTTCCGCGCGATGGTCAACAAGCGGCTCGCTGAGCTGTCTGGGTTGACCGAACACAGCCTCGAGGGCCAAGCAGGGACGTGACCACGAGAGACTGGTCTGTTCAGGCTGGCAGTCGCACGCGCACACACAGTGCGCCTCCCGTGGTCAGTGAGGGCTCCTCCGCGGTCCCTCGCGAGGACGCCGCCCGCCTGGGACACCCTTGCCAGCGGCGGGGTCCGGAAGCCTCTCGCCGGCCGGGTGGGCTGAAAGGCGCCGTGCAGTGACGTATCTCGTCCCCGCCATCCTGCTTGCCTCCGCCTTCAACCTGATATACTCGCGAAGGTTAGGAATACACCGAAGTGGAAGTTCGCAGAACTTCACCCGTGGGCGTGTGGTGAGCACCCAACACACTGCTGTGCACGCAGAGGCGTCGAACTTGTGCAATCGCTTCGGTGTATTCCTAACCTTCGCGAGTATACCTGTTCATGATGGTGATGCTGGAGCGGCAGGGGATCTCCGTGGCCACGGCGATGACCCGGTTGGCCATCGCCGTCCCGATTGTGGTGTCCATCCTGGTCTGGCACGAACGGCCGAACCTCTGGCAGACTGCGGGGCTTGTGCTGACGTTTGTCGCGATCTTGTTGTTCGACACCGGTGCCAACGGCAGACTCCCGCGGGATCTCTGGCAAGCGGTCTGGCCGTTGGCCGGATGCTTCCTGACCGCTGGCGGGTCGCGGCTGAGTCAGAAGGCGTTCGCGGAGCTGTGTGTCGGGGCGGAGCGCCCCCTATACCTCGCAGCGTGGTTTGGGTCTGCCGGGCTGGTTGCTCTGGGTGTGCTGATCGCCAGAAGGATGCACCCGACCCGAGAGGACCTGCTTCTCGGGGCAGCGCTGGGGCTGGTCAACATTGCGTCCCTGTTCTGCATTGTCACTGCGCTCGAACAGGTGAGTGCAATCGTCTTCTTCCCAGCGGCGTCGGTTGCCAGCCTTGTTCTCGTCATCGCGCTGGCGGCTTGGTGGTGGAAGGAGCAACTCGCAGCGCGGACGCGTTGGGGTCTCGCGTTGGCTTGCCGCGTCTTGATACTGGTGAATCTCGGCGGGTAGCCCAGAGGGTGCCGCTGAGAGCGGCACGAGACCCGCCCCCCAAGTGAGGCGCGCAGGCGGCCGCGCCGCCAGGCCCACACAAAGAAAAAGACCGCGCTGCAGAAGCAGCACGGTCAAGCAGTCAGTTCACCAAGTGATCACACGTCGAGGTCAGGTGCTCGACTTGATGTTCGTGTTCACGGTGACGAACAGGTTGCGGACCTTCCGACCGAGAACGGTCAGGATCGCGATCACGACCAACGCGATCAGGGAAACGAGCAGACCGTACTCTACGAGGGTCTGTCCTTCTTCCTCAACAAACAAGCGACGAATCATTCTGGAGCACCTCCCTTCGGTTAGAGAATCATCGCTAAGCGGGGATCCAGTTGCTGGTTGGAGCCCGTCCAACTGCTCGCGACTTCGGGAGTATGCCACCCGCACGGCAGGAAGTAACAGGCCGCAGGAACTTCCTCGGAGCAGTGGGCGGAGGCGCCTCCGAGGCGCGGCGGCCATGCCGTCGAGAAAGGGAGCCCTGCGCCGCGTCGCGAACTCCTTCACGTATCCCGCCCGCCGAGGTGCCGCCTAGTGGATCAAGCTCTGACTGTTGGCGACTGCAGTTTTTTCGCGCAGGACTCCGGTGGCCTCACGCTGGTCTGCGAGCCAAACGCCCGGCTCCGAATCGACGTGATCCAGCCGAGCCTCCTCCGGGTCCGTCTGACAGAGACGGCGACCTTCGCCGAGGCTGCGCTCTGTCGGTACGGGTTTGTGCGCGACGACTGGCCCGCGACGCCGTTTCGGCTCGTCGAATCAGACACCGCGCTGACTCTGTCCACCGAGGCCCTGCAGGTCCGCGTGGAGCGGTCGCCGTGTCGGTTGGCGTTCGAGGACGCGACGGGCCGAGGACTGACGCGGGAGTGCCGCGAGCCCGGGAGGCGGCTCAGCCCTGGGTTCCGCGCGCAGTTCGAGCTGGCCGAGGGCGAGCATCTCGTTGGCCTGGGCGACCAGACCCGGGAACGGATCGAGCACCGCGGCCATTCGGCGGACATGTGGATCGAGAATGTGACCAGCTACGCGCCGGTGCCCTTCCTCATGAGCAGCCGCGGCTACGGAATACTGGTCAACACAACTTGGCGCCACCGGTTCGACGTGGGCGAGACGCGAGACGACACACTGACGTTTGAAGGCGCCCGAGGCGGCCTCGACTACTACGTGTTCGTCGGGGACAGCTTCCGCGAGATCCTGGACCTGTACACGCAGCTCACCGGCCGAGCGACGCTGCCGCCGTTGTGGTCGTTTGGCCTGTGGTTCATCTCGCGCACGCAAGCGGACTGCAAGGAGTTCCTGGACGACTGCCTCAACTTCCGCCGCGCGGGTATGCCCTGCGACGCGATCTCGCTGGAGCCGGGGTGGATGTCGCGGAACTACGACTTCTCGGTGGACAAGGACTGGCATCCCGAACGGTTCCCGGTTCCCTCCTACGCCCAGCGTGGACCGACTAACTTCCTGGACGCCGCCCGTCGGCTGGGCTTCAAGCCGGGGCTGTGGCTGTGCAACGACTACGACTTGACCTGGGAGGAAGGGCGTCGGCTCGACGCGGCACACGCCGCTGCGGACGGAGCGCAGGCCTCAGCGGACGGGCACGAGGTCGACGAACACCTGCGGCACGGCGTGCGGATGGACAAGCTCACCAAGCCCGCCGAGCCGTGGTTCAAGCACCTGAAGAAGTTCGTCGATCAGGGCGTCGAGTACTTCAAGCAAGACGGCGCCAACCAGGTCCTGCCCCACCCGGACCGCAAGTGGGCGAACGGCATGGACGACGAGGAGCTGCACAACCTCTACCCGCTGCTGTACTCTCGACAGATGCACCAAGGCTTTCGCGACTACACCGGCCGCCGCGCGACCGGGTTCACCCCGTGCGGGTGGACCGGCTTCCAGCGGTGGACCGGCACGTGGTCGGGCGACACCGGCGGCGGGCCGGGCCCGCTGTGCGCCTCGCTGAACTTGAGCCTCTGCGGGCACGTCTACTCGACCTGCGACATGGAGGTCAACACGAAGCAGGGAATCCACTTCGGCTTCCTGCAGCCGTGGGCGCAGGTGAATAGCTGGAACTACTGGCGCCACCCGTGGCTGCTGGGGGACGAGCTGAAGCCGGTCTTCATGGACTACGCCCGGCTTCGGTACCGGCTGCTGCCGTACCTCTACTCTGCGGGGCACGAAGCCTACCGCACCGGGATGCCGATCTTGCGGGCGATGCCGCTGGACTTCCCCGATGACGAGCGGTCCTACACGCTGACCACTCAGTACATGCTCGGTCCGGGGCTGCTGGTTGGTGCCTTCCGTGAGGAGATCCATCTACCAGCCGGGCAGTGGCTCGACTACTGGACCGGCGAGCGTCATGTCGGCCCGAAGGACTTCGCACCCGAGGTGCCACCCAACCGCGGCGGGCCGCTGTTCGTGCGGGCGGGGGCGTTGATTCCGCTGGCACCGGTGATGGACTACGTCGGGCAGAAGCCGTGGGACCCGATTGTCTGGGAGGTCTATCCGGGCGGCAATAGCACCTTTGCCCTGTACGAGGACGACGGCACAACCTACGCCTACGAAGACGGCGAGGTCGCTGTGACAGAGCTCGCGTGCTCGGAGTCCGAGGGTCGAATCGCTCTGGACCTCAGACCGAGGCAGGGCGCCTACCGAGGGATGCTCCGGGACCGGTCCTTCTTGCTGACAATCCACTGCGTTCAGCCCGCCGAGGTCGTGCTGAACGCCAAGCTGCTGCCCGAGCGCGAAACCGAAGGCGAACTGCACGGCGCAGTCTGCGGCTGGGCGTACGACGAGTCGTGCGAGGTCCTGTGGGTGAAGTTGCCGCGAAACGCCGGCGAGGGAGTGCGCGTGGAGGTCCAACTTGCCAACTGAGCGAACCTGGTGGGAGGGTCCGGCTGCGGAGCTGCGGAAGCGGTGGTTTCTTGTCGCCCTAACCGTCGTTGTGCTGCTGAGCGTGTTCGCGCCCGAGGCACTGCGTCCGGCCGCGGCAGCGGTCGACGCGCGCCTCCGGTTGATCGTCATCACCATTCTGTTCCTGATGAGCGCGACGTTGGAGACGTCCGCGCTGGTGGCGGCACTGCGGCAACCGGGCACCGTGGGCTTGGGCGCTGCCCTGGGGTATGTGTGGGTGCCTGCGTTCGGCTGGGCGTCCTCATTCGCGCTCAACCGGCTAACCCCGGACTTCGGTGTCGGCATCCTGATCATGTGCGCCATGCCGTGCACTTTGGCCTCTGCCACCATCTGGACGCGCCTGGCCGGCGGCAACGACGCGCTCTCGCTGCTCATCACAGTGGTCAGCAACGGTCTCAGCTTTCTGATCTCGCCGCTCATTCTGTACGTCACCTTGGGGCAGGCGGCGCGGCTGTCGCCCGGCGACATGATTGGGAAGCTCTTCGTGACCGTCTTCCTACCGGTGGTGGCCGGGCAGGTGCTGCGGATCTGGCGTCGGGCTGCCGGCGCGGCAGATCGGGGGAAAGGTCCGCTCTCTATTGTGAACCGGTGCCTCATTCTGTCGGTGATCTTCTCCGGGCTGGTGAAGGCCTCGCTGGAGCTGCGCAAGTCCTCAGGGCGCGTCTCCTATGCCGACATCGCGCTCCTGCTGGTCGCCGTCGCGACCATCCACCTGCTGGCTGTGGGCGGCTGCTGGCTGGCTGCCCGGTTGGCTGGAGTCCAGCGCCGCGACCGGCTGGCAACTCTCTTCGCCGGCTCACAAAAGACGTTACCCGCCGGGCTGTACGTTGCCGCCCACTTCTTCGGCCAGTTCCCCCTGGCGACGATCCCCATCCTGTTCTATCACGCCTCGCAGCTCGTGCTGGACACGTGGCTCGCGGACCGGGCGCGGCGGCGCGAACCCAAGACGCCTTGAGCGGCCGGCGAGGCAGGTGGCGTCGGCCAGCCGAATCGGCTATTCTGGGTTCCCGCGGGGTGTGCCCGTGAAGGAGCAGCCGCCGTTGCCGTCGGGGGCGCAGGCCGCTCTCTCACGGTCGCGGCTCGGATTGGCGGGCGTGCTCTCGAAGGAGGCCTACCCATGGCAGACAAACAATACGTCGAGTCGCTTCGGGCCGGTGAACCGCTCGACTCGGTTTTCATTGCGCGCAACAAGCGGCTGGTTGATTTCCGCAACAAGTCGGGGCAGTACCTGTCGATCGGGCTGGCCGACCGCACCGGTCAGATCGACGCGCGACTCTGGGACGGTGGGCCCAAGGCCGCCGAGGGATTCGCGGAAGGCGACGTGGTCCGCGTCACCGGCAAGGTCGACGCCTACCGGGGTTCCTTGCAGGTCGTCCTCACCGGCATCGGCCCGTGCAAAGAAGGCGAGTACGAACCGGCGGACTTCGTCGCGCGCACCGACAAGGACCTCGACGCCCTGACCAAACTCCTGCAGGGGGCGATTCTCAGTGTTGAGAACGAGCACCTCAAGGCGCTCCTGCTCGCGTTCTTCAAGTCGACGAGCTTCCTGCAGCGGTTCGTGGAAAGCCCCGCCGCGAAGACGATCCATCACCCGTTTGTCGGGGGCATGGCGGAGCACATCGCCTCGGTCATCCAGCTTTGCGAGACGCTCTGCAAGGTGCACCCGCGGATCGACCGGGAGCTGCTACTGACCGGCGCCCTGTTGCACGACATCGGCAAACTCCGCGAACTGGACTTCGCCCCGGCCATCGAGTACACCGACGAGGGCGAGCTGTTGGGGCACTTGGTCATTGGCACAATGATGGTGGAAGAGAAGATCCGCGACCTGTCTGAGTTCCCCGAGGAGCTGCGGCTGCGGGTGCTCCACATGATCGTCAGCCACCACGGCGAGTTGGAGTTCGGCTCGCCGAAGACGCCCGCCACGCTGGAGGCCGTCGCCCTCAACCTGGTCGAGAACATGGACGCCAAGGTCCAGAACTTCGAGCAGATCCTGCAGCAGCACGACGACTCCGACCGAACTTGGACCGACTACAACACCTTGCTGAAACGCCGCGTCTTCCTCGGCAGCCCGGAGCCGGCACCGCCCGAGCCGAAGCCGGCGCCGGAGCAGCCGGACCTGTTCTCGCAGTAGCCCTCTGTGACCTGACGAACGGCGCGACAACACTTCAGCGGAGGAACAGAATGAGTTGGTTCACGATCACAATTGCACTGCTTGCAGCACTGACGATGAGTTCGGTGGGTCTGGCGGAGGAGCAGCCTCAGTGCCGTTGGGTCCCCACGAAGGACTTGACGGTGGAGGGGCAGGGCTGGACCGACACCGAAGCGCCGTTCGACCGGCTGCCCGCGCGCGCCAAGGGACTGGTGCCCGACGCCGTGTGGCACCTGAGCCGCCACTCCGCCGGCATTGCCGTGCGCTTCGTGACCGACGCTTCGCGGGTGTCGTGCCGCTGGAAGCTGCAATCGGCCTCGCTGGCCATGAACCACATGCCGGCGACAGGCGTGAGCGGCGTCGACTTGTACGTTCGGCTGCCGGCCGGGCAGGAGGTGCTGTTAGGCCAGTGCTGGCGGTGGGTCGGCATCGGCCGGCCGGAAGCGCAGGCCAATGAGAAGCAGCTCGTCAGCGGGCTGCCTGCGGGCGAGCACGAGTTCCTGCTGTACTTGCCGCTTTACAACGGCGTCGAGTCGGTGGAAGTCGGTGTGCCACCGGAGGCGAAGCTGTCGCCCGGGCCCGCCCGGCCGGCGAGCGAGGCGAAGCCGGTGTTGTTCTACGGCACCTCGATCACACAGGGCGGCTGCGCCTCCCGGCCGGGGATGGCCTACCCGGCCCTCGTCGGCCGGATGCTGGACCGGCCGACGATCAACTTGGGCTTCTCGGGCAACGGCAGGATGGACGCCCCCGGGGTGGACCTGCTGGCCGAGCTGGACGTTGCCGCCTACGTCATCGACTGCTGCCCCAACATGTCCGGCGAACTGGTCGCCGAGCGCACGGAACCCCTCGTCCGTAAGCTGCGCGACGCCCATCCCGACACGCCCCTCGTGCTGATGGAGAACATCGAGTACCAGGCCGCAGCCGTGTTGCCGGGCACGCTCCGCTCCTACACCAGTAAGAACGTCGCATTGCGCGCGGCCTACGACAGGCTCGTCGCCGGCGGCGTGACGGGGCTGCATTACGTCGAAGGCAAGCCGCTGTTCGGCGACGACGGCGAAGCCACCGTCGATGGCACGCACGCCACCGACCTCGGGTTCATGCGGCAGGCGGAGAAGCTGGTGCCGGCGCTGAAGGCGGTACTCGACGGGGCGGGCTGAGGAGTACGCCCCGGCAGCAGGGCGCGCCCCCACAGGGACACCCTCGTCCCTCATGGGGACATGGGGACGCCCTCGCCCTTACCGCCGCCACCGCAGCACCTTGCACTCCCAAGGGCGCAACGACACGGCAACTCCCTCGCGCTCCAGCTCTGCGACCGGACCCCGGAACACGACGGCGCCCGACGCCTCCACAAGCTGACCCACCTCGTCGGCACCGGGAATGCGCAGCCGAAGGCGAACCTCTCCGCTCTGCCCCTTCCGCTCGAACGCCGTGACTTGCTTGTCGGCGTAGCCGACGATCACGTTTGGCGGCAGGTCGGCGGACGCACGGCGTCCGTGCGCGGCGGCTGGCCCTGCCGCTTGGCGCAGTTGGGTCACCGCCTCGTCCAGCCCGCTGAGGTCCGGCGACAGCCAGAGCGTCTGCTTTCCCGCTTTGCGGACTGCGTCTCGCACCGGTTCGGTCAGGTCGGCGTCGAGGACGAGCAGGCTGCGGAACCGGCGGAGCGCGTCAGCTTGCCCGAGCACCTGCGAGTCGAACACCGTGGCGAAGGGCGTCAGGTGGGCGGCCAACAGGGCGTCGGTGAGGCGCCACAGATCCCGCTTGTCGCCGTACTGCGCTCGGCGCTTCGGCGAACAGAGGACGGCGAGCTGCGCCTCCGCCGCGGACGGCGCCGTCTCCTTGTACGGGGCGGTCCACTTGAGCAGTTCCTCGGCGCCCTGGTTCAGCGCGCCGGTGTCCTTATCGCGGTCAATGCCGCCGTCCCAGGCCCAGCAGAAGACGCCCTGCACGCCCATGGCGTACCATTGCGCGGCACAGGCGGCGTAGGTGGCGGCGCGTTGGGCCTCGGTTGCGCCTTCCTTCCAGTAACCGGCGCGCTTCATCTCGACGACGCCGTACTCGCCCACCATGACCGGCTTCCCCGAGCCCATCATCCACGACGCCCAGTTGGCCATGGTAGTCGACCACGTCCCCGCTTCGCCCGAGTTGCCGCTGTGCATACCGGGGTAGAAGTGAGGGAACAGGGCATCCACTTCCGCGGGCAGCTTCCACACGGATTCGTCGGGAATCCGGTTCACCATGGCGCCCCAGTCGACGCAGTCCATGAACACCAGCCGGTCCGGATCCGCCGCCTTGACCGCGCGAGCGCAGTCGCGACAGAGGGTGAAAAACGCCTCGCCCTCCGTCAGCGGCCCGCCGGGCTCGTTCCAAGGCACTTCCAGGCCGGCGAGGTTGGGGACCCCGCGCCAATGCGTTGCCAACCAGCCCAAGGCCTTCGGGACTTCCCTGGCGGCGAGGGCGGAATCGAGGCGGAATCTGCCTTGCTGCTTCTCGTCCGGCGCCGCCAGCCACGCGATAGCCTGCCCCGGCTTGTCGGTCCCCCGGTCTCGTTCCTCGCCACCGACGAACCACCGGTACGGGTCGCTGGGTAATTCGTGGAACTCGGGGATGACGTAGAGCCCCAGTTCCCCCGCGCGCCGGATCAGCCCGTCGTAGAACGCCAACGCGCCCGTCGGCAACCGGTGCGATTTCAGGATCCCCTCGTAGTCCGCGCTGTCCGGGAACACTCCCGGCTGCGGCTCGAACCACGCCATGTTCAGCGGCATCCGCACGGCATTGAACCCCAGGCTCGCGATCGCCTTCAGCGCCGCCTCGTATTCCGTCGGGTCCTGCCGCCGCGACCACATGAGGTGGCTCTGGAACAGGTTGACGCCGTAGAAGGTGACGCGCTTCCCCGCTTGGTCGAGGAACCGGCCTTGGCGGACGTGCAGCCGGCCCGTCTGCGTGATTGGGTCCGCGGCGCTGACCGCCGCTGCAGCCCACCACAGGGCGGGCACAAGGAGGAAGGCGGTTCTTCGGTTGTGCATTCGCTGTTTCTCCTTCGAAAACGCCCCGCCACACACTGGAAGTTAGGCGGCAGCCGGTTCTTCCGCGCCTCGTCGGCGGAGGACGACCGGCTGCCGCCTAACTTCCCGAAGGCGTAGCGTTTCCCTGCTACGGGGGTGACCAAGCGGTCATGAGTGCCCCATGCTACCCCAGTCTCGCCGCCGCGGGAAGCGTGCCGGAAGCGCCCTCCGTACCGGGCCGCCACTGTTCCCCTCCCGCGTCCTGACGCAGTACAATGCCAGTCGCCGCTGTCAGGCGTGCACACAGACCCGATGGCGGTCGTCAACGGCTCGCCCTATTGCGCGGGATCCGGACCGCTCAGGAAGCTCAGGGAGACCTTTCATGGACTTGATCCTCACGGCAGTCTCAGGTGTGGCGTTGGTCGCCACACTGACGACGTCGGTCTCCGCCGACGCCGTCCCAACCTTTCCCGGACCAAAGGCGGACTACCACGGCTACGACCGCTACGACTTCGTCGTGGACGGCTGCAAGTGCACCGTGACGGCGCCCAAGGTTGCGGCGCCGGGCAACCAGTGGGTCTGGCGGGCGGAGTTCTTCGACGCCTTCCCGCAGATCGACCTGGCGCTTCTGGGCAAGGGGTTCTACCTGGCCTACATGAACGTCGGCAACACCTTCGGGTGCCCCAGCGCCATGGCGCACTTCGACGCCTTCTACGCCGCGATGGCAGGTCAGTACGGCATGGCGAAGAAGCCGGTACTGGAGGGTCTGAGCCGCGGCGGGCTGTACGTCTACAACTGGGGCGCCGCGAACCCGGAGAAGCTGCTCTGCATCCTGGGCGACAACGCAGTGTGCGACTTCAAGAGCTGGCCGGGCGGCAAGGGCAGGGGACCGGGCAGCCCCGGCGACTGGCAGAAGCTGATCCAGGACTACGGCTTCAAGTCGGAGCAGGAAGCCCTCGCCTACACCAAGAACCCAATCGACAACCTGGCCCCACTGGCGGAACACCACGTCCCACTCCTCCACCTCTGTGGCGATGCGGACGAGGCAGTGCCCTACGAAGAGAACACGGTGATCCTCGAGGAGCGCTACGAGAAACTGGGCGGCAAGATCACGGTCATCGTGAAGCACGGCTTCAAGCACCACCCCCACGGACTCGACGACCCCACACCGGTGGTGGACTTTGTCTTCGGCCTGCTGGGCACAGGTGCGTCGAAGGGGCGTGGGTAGCTCCTGGGAGGCGCCCCGCTCAGCGCCGCGGCAGGGAACGTTCCCGCGATAGCCAACCTCATCACTCCCACCTCGGGGAAGTCGGACGGACTCTGAAAGGAACCAAGGATGAGCAAGCGACGGGCAGACGCAGTACGGGCAGGATTGGCGGCCACTCTACTGATCGGTGTGTTGACCTCCCTCCCCGCGTGGGCGGAGGTGCGGCTGCCGAAGGTGTTCGGCGGTCACATGGTCTTGCAGCAGGACCGGCCGCTGCCGGTTTGGGGTTGGGCGCAGCCGGGCGAGGCGGTGACCGTTGAGTTCCAGCAGAAGCGCACGGAGACCAAGGCCAACGACCGTGGCGAATGGCGGGTGGACCTGTCGGCGGTGAAAGCGGGAGGCCCGTTCGCGGTCACAGTCACCGGCGCCAACACCGTGACGCTGGACGACGTCATGGTGGGCGAGGTGTGGGTGTGCTCTGGCCAGTCCAACATGGAGCTGGGCGTGAAGGCGTGTCTCGACGCGGACGCGGAGATCGCGGCCGCCGACTATCCCGGCATCCGGCTGTTCATGGTGCCCAAGAAGTTCTCGGCGGTGCCCGAGAGCGACGTCGACGCCGAGTGGAAGGTCTGCACGCCGACCACGATTGCGGAAGGCGGCTGGGGCGGGTTCTCCGCCGCCGCGTACTACTTCGGCCGTGAACTGCACAAGCCCCTCGGCGTTCCCGTCGGGCTGATCGACTCTTCGTGGGGCGGCACGCTCATCGAGCCGTGGACGCCGCCGGAAGGATTCGCGGCGGTGCCCGCACTGGCCGACCTCTACCAGCGCGTCCTCCTTGCCGACCCGCGCTCGACGGAGCACAAGGAGCGCCTGACACAGACCGTGACGGCGCTCGAGGACTGGATTGCCGCCGCGCGGAAGGCGATGGGTGACGAGCAACTCGTGCCCGCCCTCCCCGCGTACCCGGGCGAGTTGCTTCCGCCAGCGAACCACCAGGTGTCCGCGGTGCTCTACAACGCCATGATCCACCCGTTGCTTCCCTTCGCCATTCGCGGGGCGATCTGGTACCAGGGCGAGTCCAACCACAACAACGGCATGCTCTACACCGAGAAGATGAAAGCCCTCCTCGGCGGCTGGCGCCAAGTGTGGAACACCGGCGAGCTGCCCTTCTACTACGTCCAGATCGCGCCCTATCTCTACGGCAACGAGAACCCCCGAATCCTGACCGAGTTCTGGGAGGCGCAGGCTGCCGCGCTGGCGATCCCCAACACCGGCATGGCCGTCATCCACGACGTGGGCGACCTGAACGACATCCACCCGAAGAACAAGCAGGAGGTCGGCCGCCGGTTGGCCCTGCTGGCGTTGGCGAAGACGTATGGGAAGACTGACCTGGTCTGTTCCGGCCCCGCCTACAAGTCGCTCGCGACCGAAGGCAGCAAGCTGCGGGTCACGTTCGACAACGTCGGCGGCGGGCTGACCGCCCGGGACGGCAAGCCGCTGGACTGGTTCGAGATCATCGACGCCGACGAAGGCGGCTTCGTGAAGGCTCAGGCGGAGGTCGACGGCCCGTCGCTGCTGCTCTCGGCGCCCGAAGTGAAACGGCCGGTCGCGGTCCGGTTTGCCTGGGACAAGACGGCCGCCCCCAACCTGATGAACAAGGAAGGGCTACCGGCAGTGCCCTTCCGCGCGGGCGACGTGCCCAAGCGCGACAACTTGGTGCTGAACGTCCCGGAAGCCAATGACTTCGAACTGGTCTACGACCTGGACTTGGCGAAGCTCGGCGGAACCCCCCCATACGACGTGGACAACCACGAGACGCTGAAGCGCCCCTTCGACCGAATCGCCTACTTCGTTGAGTTGCAGGTGAACGACGACGAGACGCGCTGGGTGTATGTCTCGATGGACGCCTTCACCGACGACCTCGGGAAGATCGGCGTGCCGACCGTTGCTTCCAAGGCGGTGTTCCAGCAGAACGTGGCCAACATGAACGTGCTCTCCAACGTGAAGCAACTTGTGAGCGGCACCGGGTTGACGGGCGGCAACATTGAGTTCTGGCCCCACAACTACTCGCCCGGCAACGGCAACGGAGTGCCCAACGCCTCCTCGCAGGTCTACGACTTTGGCGACCAGTATGGCGCTCCCGAGGACGGTTACGGCTGCATGCAGGTGCACAACCACGACGCCAAGCAGACTCTCTTCGCCCTCAACCAGTGGAAGGGCGGCCCCAACGCCGACCTGGGAATCGGCAACCAGCCCACCGACCAGCCCGACTGGACCTTTGCCCGGAACGCGCAGACGTACCCGATGAAGCGGCTGCGGGGATTGGTGCACTGCAAGTAGCTGGGCGGCGCCGCGCCCCCGAACCGGCTCGTCACGCCGCGCTCTTTCGGACGACTACCTCGCCGCGACTGTCCGTCCCGCCTCCCCGGCGAACGACGGCGCGTAGCGTAAGCGGGGAGCCGATACCGGGGATCGCAAGATGGAATGTGTTCGCCCTGGCGCTGCGCTCCACGAACCCCGCGGCAGCCCGACCCTCGAACAACAGCGTGACCGCCTGGACCTCCAGGTCGTGTTGTCCGCCGGTCCTGACGAACTCGGCTTCGTACTGCGTCGCCTCGGTGCAGAATCGCGTTAGGTCGAGGTCCTAGCTCGGGGCAGGTCTCCGACCGCCCCGAAACGCTTGACCGGAAGGTCTCAAAGGGCTGCGAATCCACGGGATTCGAGGAGACCTGTCGGTCCGGGGAGCGGCGGGGTCAGGAGACCCTCGCCGAGCACAGGCTTCGTACTGCGTCGCCTCGGTGCAGAATCGCGTTAGGTCGAGGTCCACCGTCGTCCAGTGCGTTGCCACTTCGGCCGCCGTCCATGTCCACGCGACGTGCGGTTCCCCCGCGCCCACCGGCGTAGGCGCAAGCGCTTCCGTGCCTCTGCTCCCGGTGCTGAAGACGGCGAAGCGTCTGAGCTTTGGCGTGGCTGCTGCGTCGAGGCAGCGGAAGCGCACCTTGGACACTTCCGCAGGCGCGAACCGGTCGATCTTCTTGTGGCCGACTGCTGTGCCGCTGGAGAGGGGGACCCACCGGTCGCCGGCCCACCCTTCGACGGTGTACGCGCGCACCCTCTCGCCAAAGGCGAGGTCTTCCATGACCAGGGCATGGTCAACGCTGGTGGGGCTGGGCAACGCCAGCTCGAGGTTGGGCCCGGGCTTGAACGTCTCCGCCAGCGTCGCGCCAAACCGCCGCCGAACTTCCTGACCGAACTCGGCGCCGCGTCGTACGTCGGCTTCCGGGAGGAGCCCGGTGGTGTTGGGTGTGTGGTTCAGCAAGAGGACGGCGCCGTGACCGACGGACCGGTAGTACATCGTCATCAGCTCGTCCACAGTCTTGAGGGTGGAGGCGTTCCTGGTGTTCCAGAACCACGTGTTGCGGATCCGAGCGTCGCACTCGTTGGGCAACCAGACCTCCCCGCTCGGGTCACCGTGCCGGGCCGTAGCAACGCCAGACTTCGCGTCGGCTGCTGACACGGCGTTCCAGGCGGGATCCGGTGCGAAGCCCTCTTCGTTTCCGACCCACCGGATGGTGCAATGCGGGCCCTGGAAGACCATCGCGGTGGGTGCGTACTTCTGCAAGAGGTCGCCCACCGGCACGACGTTGCTGCCGTCGAACCAGACCTCGCACAACTCGCCGTACCGCGTGAGCACCTCGGTCAGTTGCCGGCGGTACAACGCGTTGTAGTCGGCTTGGGCTGCCGGCGTAGCGCAGGCTCCGCCGACGCCGGCACCGTGCTTGCGGTCGCACGGTGACAAGTACACGCCAAGCTTGAGCCCCCGTTCGCGGCACGACTCGGCGAGGTCGGCGAGCACATCACCCTTGCCGCCGCGCCAGGGAATGCTCTTCACGCTATAGTCGGTGGTGTCCGTCTGCCACCAGCAGAACCCGCCCACGTGCTTCGCGACGAAAACCAGGTACTTCGCGCCCATGGCCTGCGCGGCCGCAGCCCACTGATCGGTGTCGAGCTTCTCGGGGTTCATCGTCTCGAGAGGCAGGGACAGATCGTCGCCCTCCTGATCCGTCCACGTGTTGGGCGCGAAATGGATGAACGTCCCAACCTCCAAGTCCTGCCACGCTGCCTGCGCGGGAGTCGGTGTGGCGAGGCGCGGGGCGCTCTCCCCCTGGCAGAATCCAGCACTCGCCGCGGCGAGCACGCAGAGCATGGCGATTAGCAGGGCTGTGAGCATTGGTGACTCCTCTTCGCTCCGCCTCTCGGCGGATTGATGGGTGGGACGCCCGGCAGTCTACCTCATTCCGGGCTTGCTGGTAAGCAGCCCGATCCCTCTTCCCTTGTTGCCAACTGCACAGTAGAACAGGTAGAGCGTGTCGTTCCTTGGGTTGTGCACCAGCGAGATCTTGTGGGCGTAGGTCGCGTCCAGGCCACTGGGGTTGCCGCTGGCCTTGTAGAGTGGCTCCGGGTCGGCCGTCCAGTGGAGCAGGTCGCGGGAGAAGGCGGCCATGATGTGCGCGCCGCCGCGGCCGACGCCGAAGTAGAGCATGGTCCAGTGGTCGCCATCGCGGAAGACCTTTGGGTCGGACGCGAATTGCTCGTCGAAGCCGCCGGGGCGGTTGCGGACGACCGGGTTTGCCGAATAGCGGCTCCAGTCGAGCAGGTCGGTCGAGAAGGCAAGGCCGGTCTGCTCCACGGGGCCGTTGGCGGCGTTGTAGAAGTCGAAGAACCTGCCGTCATGCTCTACCAGCCACGGCTGGTAGATGCAATCCTGCTCCCACGCAGCGCAGTCGGCGTCGTGGACCGAGAGGGTGTAGGCGTCTTTCGCGCGCCGCCACCTCAGCCCGTCGTCGCTCACCGCCACGCCCTCATATCCCGGTCGCAACTCGTACCCTCCCTGCAGTGGGTAACACCCGTAGAGCGACCAGTACTTGCCTTCGCGCTTCTTCAGCACGCGGGGCGCCTTGACCTCGTACGACTCGTACAGGAACGCTCCCACCACGCAGCCGCCGTGATCGAACGCCCCCTCCGGCCCGTACCCCATCGCCAGCCCCTTGTGTCGCCAATGGAGCAGGTCATCACTTTCGGCCACGAACGAGTTGTAGCCCTTTCCGTCGAAGGCAATGAAGCTCATGTACCACCGGTCGTCGCCCGGGAGTTGGTAGATGGTCGGGCAGTCGGTGTTGTGGAATGCCTCGAACCCGGGGATCTTCGGCTCGGCCGGAATCACGTGGTCGGGGTAGTAGTGCCAGTTGCGGTAGGGCGCCGACCACGCCGCCACGGTGTCGCTGTCGAGAGGCGCATCGGCCGCGAGTGCGTGGTGGTGGCAGAGCAGGAGGAGCGCTGCGGCGGTGGTTACCAGGAGCATGGGAAGTTCCTTTGTCGGAGGGGGGATGAATGGGGAAAGGACTTCAGGGACTGCAAGGACAACAGGGACGGCAAGGGTGTGCGCACCCGCCGAACAGGTCCTTTGGTCCCTTATGTCCTCTGGACCTGGCGCCGCAGCCGCACCTCAGTCTCCGGGCCCGGCGCCTCCACAGTAAGCCGGCCGTTCGCTGCCATCTGCTGGGTTGCCTTTCCGTTCACCGAGAGTTCGTAGGCCGCGCCGGTCGCAAGCTGGTTGAAGGTTACCCGTGCGGCTCCGGTGACCTTCAGTGTGCATGCGTCTTCCGTGTATGACTCGAAGTCCACGCTTGCCTTCCCGCCCTTGGCATCCACCGACACCGGCACGGCGCGCACTTGTCGGCCCGTGCCGGTGAAGGAGACGACGGACGAGCCTGGCTGCAAGTCATTGCGGCCGGGGGCGAAGAGCACCGGCGCCTTCAGGTCGAAGCGCCCGTCGGTCTCCGTCTCCAGGCACGGGTAGCCGTTGAGGTCGCGGACGCGAGCGATGCCGGTGGTGCAGTCGGCGCGCGTGACCGTTAGGTTCGGCGTCATGCCGTGGCGCAGCGGAACGACAAAGGTGAATCGATACTGCCCGTCGCCGTCGGCGTTCACCTGGTAGCCGTCACCGCCGTTGCACTGCTGGTTCAGCCAGAGGGCGCCCTCCCAGAGCAGCGGGATGCTCCAGTGGCGGAAGCCCTTCACAATCACCGGCAGAGCGTCGTGACCTCCGCTGAGCGTGAACTGCGCGACTTCGTCTTGCGCTTCGAGGGTCGCCGGGAAGTCCGCCACCTTCCGACCGACGGTCACCTGCTCAACCTTCGGACCTTCGGTGCCGAACCGCACTCGCTCGCGGTCGGGCTTGAGCGTCGGCTCGACCGGCTCCGCATGGGGCATCAGCATGACCTCGGCTTCCACGAAGTCGCCGGGCTGAAGCTGAAGCTGTTCCGTGGGGCTGGTCAGCCAGTAGTTCCCGGTGTTGCCGCCATACGCCGCCGATGCCACCGGGGCGTCGCACTCTTTACCGCCCAGCCTTGCGCGGAACGAACGCACCAGCAGAAATGCGCTGTAGTCGTCGAAGCCTTGGCTCGGGCCGATGCCGTGGGTCCCGATGAACGGGAACTCCTTCGCCAGCGGCTCTCCCAGCAGTAACTCCGCGTCAGCGGCGGCCGGCTTCGTCTGCGTCTTGCCGGCGGCATCGAGCCAGAGCAGCAGGCGAGGCACGCGCTTGTCGTTCATGTTGAGCCAGCGGAAGTTCCGACGGGCGTCGCCGTCGATGGTCACCGGCTTGTCCCAGTCGTAGCGCAGCCGCAGAAAGGTGCGCGTTTCGTCTCCTTGAGGAACCTCCATTGCCGTCATGGCGACCCGCGCGGCGCCGTCGGAGGTGGTGTAGTGCATGGTGAACCGGGCCAGGTTGGGCGTGATGGACTCGAAGGCGGTCCGCTCGTACAAGCACCGCACGCGCTCCCCGCCGGCGCGATACTGCACCAACCCCGGCCAGCTCTGGCAGTCGTGCTGCGGCTGCCCGGGCCAGAACGGCCCGCTGTAGGGGCGGAAGTCGGGGATCAGCACGTACTCGCCGTTGAGCAGCATCCACGGGATGGTGAAGCACGTCGTCTCCGACACGCCTGTGGACAGGTGCCAGTAGATGTTGAAGAACCGGATGGAGGTGACCTGTTTCAGCAGGTGATCGCCCCACCGCTGGAACGAGTGCACGACCTGGAACGAGGTCGCTTCGTTGGCATTGACCTCCACCGGGAAGTAGGCGTCGCCGTAGCCCGAGTCGTCCGGCTCTTCCAGTTCGCCCGCGAAGTTCTTACAGCTCAGCACCGGCGTCGGCAGCATGAACCCGTGGAGGTCCGTGAGCACCGTCGAAGGCAGAATGCCCGACTGGCTGGCGCACTTCACCAGGAGTCGCCGCGGTTGCGCGCCGGACCGGATCGCCACCTGCATCGCCATCCGCCGGTTCGGGCTGTCGAAGGCCGAGTTGAAGCCGTAGCCGCTGCCCTGCGACACGCTCTCCATCCGATACAGGCCCGACGGCGCGTCGTAGCCCAGCCAGTGGCCGTTGGTCACGGTGACGGCGTCCGCCGGCAACGGCACCAGGTCGTTGGCGAACTCGAGCCGGGGGTCGGCGCCCGGCGTCACCGGCCCCAACACCCAATAGGTCCCCGGCCGGTCGCCGGTCAGGGGTGCCGTCCATTGCTTCGTCGCGGTGTCGAACGCGGCACCGGCGCAGCCGAGAAGTGACAGGGCCGCGCCGCCGCCGCCCAGCGTTGCCAACGGTCGACCGCCCGCCGCCGCTTGACCGCCTGGTGCGGCATCGACCGACAAGACTACCGTCTTCGGCACCGCCGCGCCTGCCGGCGGCTCGAAGCGCAGCTCGATCCGGAGTTGATCCGGGAAGGTGTGGAAGATCACCTCGCCGCGGACGGGCGCAGGGACGTTCGGGTCCTCCTTCGGCCGCTCCAGGATCCGCACCCAGTCGAGTTCGACGGAGCCGCTCTCCCCCGGCGGGTCGAAGCGGAGCTGTCTGAGCGTGCCCTTCACGTCAATGGGCAGGTTGTATTCGTGCCACTCGCCGTCCCCGTTGACGCCAAAGGTCTCGACCCGCTCGCCCGAGTAGCCGCCACCGTCGTCTGCCCAGTAGAGCGCTGCCCCGCCGCCGTTGGTCGTCCGCATCCGGAGAATGACCGCCAGCGGCACCGGCGCATTCACCGGCGGCGACTGCGCGAAGGGGTCCTCGCCCGCACTGGAGAGGCGCACTGTGCCGCCGTCACCGCGGGCAAGCGCGCAGTTGTGGAGCGCTTCCCAACCTTGGGTGCCAGCCTCGAACGTCCACTCAGCCAGCACCCGTCCCGTGGTCGCCGTTGCCGCTTCCCGTTGTGCGTCCGACACAAAGGGGATGTCCAGCAAGTGTGCGTCCCAGTAGTAGGGCGTCGCATTCCACACGTTCATCCGCGCCCGCGAGTCCTGCCCCGGCACCCACTTCCGCCGCCACACGGTCCACTTGGCCGGAGTCATCGCTTGCGGCGCCGGTCGGTAGCGCTTGCCTTCCGCATCGACGAACGCCAACTCCATGCCGGCCGGGCCCAGCAGGTCTTTTCCGGCCACCTGCAGCGAGAGGATCCGCGCCGGCCCCGTCGCCACGCGACACTGGTAGCGCGCACCCTCCACCACAAACACCTCCCGCTGGTCGGCGTCTTCCCAGCGGACAGTGACCTGTGGAAGCTGCTCGGGCGGACAGGTGAGCCACGGGCCGAGGGGCTGGGCGCTCGCCCCCGCTGCCGCCGGCTCGGCCCAGACTTGGCGGACAGCGAACCCCGATGCCGTGACCAATGCGCACAACAGCGGGCCTGTGCGGCTGAGCGCCGCTGCTGCCGACAGGAAGCTATCAGTCCTCATGAGTCGTGCTCCTTCTCCGCTCGTGACGACGGTCCGCCACTGTTTGGGAGGACACCAGTGTACAACACACACCGGCGATCGCGAGCGGCCGCTGGCCGGGAAAGCAGCAACCGGCGCGGCGCGCGCTGCTGGCTGAGCGGCGTTCGCTGTCAGGGAACATATTCCGCTCCGGTCCCGTCTAACCGCTTCACTTCGCCCGCACAGAGGCGGCGAACCGGAGGTCCGCAGTGAGAAAGCTCCTTGGTCGTTGCAGCCTGAAGACGTTGTTCGTGGGGTCGTGCCTCACGACGTTGGGCGCGCTGGGAACGTACGCGCTCAACCAGCACAGAGGGTTCGCGGAACCTGACCCACAGTTCCTGGAGACGCGCGTGCTGGGGCAGAACGAATGGCTTGCCGGCAGCAAAGCCTCGCTCCGCGTGATCGTTCGCGATCACAAGGAAGACGAGCCGCTGCGGGCGGTCGTCTGGCTGTACCTCGCCTCGGTAGACGGCGACGGCAGAGCCGACGACGCTAATGCGCACAAGCTGCTCTCTGCGCGGACGGGCGCCGAGGGCGTCCTCAACGCCGAGTTCGAAGTGCCCAAGCTCCGGCCCGGCAGTTACGAGCTTCGCGTCAAGGTGGAGACCCCTGGCGGGGACGACGAGGTGCGGCAGCCGGTGACCATTGCCGAGAAGTCCCGCGTCCTCCTTGTCACCGACAAGCCGCTCTACCAGCCGGGGCAGACGATCCACCTCCGCGCGCTGACGTTGAGCGTGCCTTCTCGGCAGCCGGTGTCGGCCGAGACGACGATTGAGGTCGAAGACGCCAAAGGCAACAAGGTCTTCAAGCAGCTCTGCGACGCCTCCAAGTTCGGCCTCGCCAGCGCCGACTTCGACCTGGCCAGTGAAGTCAACATGGGCACCTACACTGTGCGGGCGACGCTGGAGTCCGGCACTGCAGAGCGCAAAGTCGAGGTGAAGCGCTACGTCCTGCCCAAGTTCAAGGTGACTGCGACCACGGACAAGAAGTACTACCTGCCGGGGGAGAAGGTCACCGGCACGGTGCAGGCCGACTACTTCTTCGGCAAGCCGGTCGCCGGGGGCAACGTGGTCCTCAAGTGCTCCACGTTCGTCGTCGGTCAACAGCAGTTCGCCGAACTGGCCGGGAAGACCGATGCCACCGGGCTTCACAAGTTCGAGTTCGACCTGCCGGACTACCTGGTCGGTCTGCCCATGGAGCAGGGCAGAGCGGTCGTGCTGATAGACGTCGCAGTTGAGGACAAAGCCGAGCATGAAGAGACGGTCTCAACCTCGGTGCCCGTCGCGAAGGACCCCATCCAGCTTCTCGTCGTGCCCGAGAGCCGCAGAATCCTGCCCGGCGTCGAGAACCTCATCTACCTGTCCGCCTCCTACCCCGACGGCACGCCGGCTCAGTGCGACCTGAACGTCAGCACCAACTGGTACCGGACCATGCACACGCTGAGGACGGATGCCCTGGGCCTGGCGGAGTTCCGGATCGAGCCGGGCAAGGGACCAGGCACCGTGACCGTTCGCGCGACGGACCGGCAAGGGCAGCGGGCGACCAAGAGTCAGGAACTGGAGTTGGACGAAGCCGGGACGACCGGAGTTCTGCTGCGGACCGACAAGGCCGTGGCGGACGTTGGCGACGAGGTGCGCGTGTCAGTGCTGGCGCCGCAGGGCGGCACGGCGTACTTAGACGTCATCAGGGAACGCCAGACAGTGCTCACGCGGTCGCTCGACCTGAAGGATGGCAAAGCCGAGACCGAGATCCCGCTCACCGCCGACCTCTCCGGCACGCTGGAGCTGCATGCCTACAAGATCCTGCCTTCGGAAGACATCGTTCGCGACACGCGGATCGTGTACGTGAACCCGGCGGACGACCTCAACATCGAGGTCAAGCCAGGCAAGGACACCTACCGCCCTGGCGAGGACGGCCGGATCGACTTCACGGTGACCGACAAGCAGAAGCACCCGGTCCTGGCCGCCCTCGGCGTCGCCATCGTCGACGAGAGCGTGTTCGCCCTTCAGGACATGCAGCCCGGCTTGGAGAAGGTCTACTTCACGCTGGAACAGGAACTGATGAAGCCGCGCTACGAGATCCACGGACTCACCCCCGTCGGTCTCATCGAGGGCAACCTGCCCACGCCCGTCCGTCCCGCCCCGGCCCAGCAGGCGCAGCTCCGCCAGGAAGCGGCCAAAGTCCTCTTCGCCGCCGTCGAGCCAATGACCGATCTCACGCTCAACGTCAATTCCTACGCCCAACGAGTTGCGGCCCAGCGCGATGAGTGGACCAAGCGCATCACCAAAGACGCCGAATCCCTGATGAAGGCACTGCAGCGGTTCCAGAAGCTGCACAAGCGCTTCCCCACGAAACAGGAGGGCTTGGACGTGCTCGTCCGCGAGAAGCTGATCACGCGCGCGGCGTTGCGCGACCCGTGGGGCAATCCGTACCGGCTGGAGGGCGACCCCGACCCGGTCACCTACGTTCTGCTCTCCAGCGCCGGGCTTGACGGTCGCTGGGGCACGGTGGATGATCTCACGAGCATCGGTCCCTTCCAGCTCCAGCGACGAGACCGGTTCTTCGCTCTTGGCGACGCGATGGTCATGGAGGGTGCCGTGCCCGCGCCCATGGGCATGGCTGCTGCGCGCGGCGGCGGGATGGCCGGCGGACCGCCGGTGGAGATGCTGAAGAGGGCCGAAGCCGAGACGGCGCCCGCAGACGCAACGGCGCCGGCAGGCGACGACGGCGGCGCCCCGACCCGCGTCCGCCAGTTCTTCCCCGAGACCATGTTCTGGAAGCCGGCGATTCTCACCGACGAGAAAGGCCACGCCTCGATCCAGACGGCGATGGCCGACTCCATCACCACCTGGCGGCTCACCGCCATGGCGTCGGCCATGGGCGGGCAGCTTGGCAGCACCACCGCGCCGGTCCGCGTGTTCCAGGACTTCTTCGTTGATATCGACCTGCCCGTCGCGCTGACGCAGAACGACCAGGTGTCCATCCCCGTCGCGCTCTACAACTACCTCGACGGGCCGCAGACGGTCAGTCTGGATCTGGAGAGCGGCGACTGGTTCGACCTGCCGACGGCGCCCGACGGCACGACGCCGCCGACCAAAGTGCAGGTGCCGCTGGAGAAGGGTCAGGTCACCGTCCGCTACTTCCCGCTCCAGGTGAAGAAGCTCGGCCGGCACTTGCTCACCGTCTACGCCCGCGGCACCGGCATGTCCGACGCCATCCGCCGCGAGATCGAAGTCCTGCCCGACGGCGAGGAGACCTACCAGACGATCAACGACCGGCTGGAGGGCAACGTGGAGAAGACGGTGGTCATCCCCAAGGAGGCCATCGACGGCGCCAGCACCATCTTCGTCCGGGTCTACCCCGGCACGTTCAGCCAGGTTGTGGACGGGCTGGACTCGATGCTGCGAATGCCCTCGGGCTGCTTCGAGCAGACCTCCTCGACCACCTACCCCAACGTGCTGGTCATGAACTACCTGAAGAGCACCAAGCAGATCAACCCCGAAATCCAGATGAAAGCCGAAGGCTTCATCAACGCCGGCTACCAGCGGCTGGTGTCGTACGAAGTCGACGGCGGCGGCTTCTCCTGGTTCGGCGACGCCCCTGCCCACAAGGTGCTCACCGCCTACGGACTCATGGAGTTCGCCGACATGGCGAAGGTCCACAACGTCGACCCCGCGCTCATCCAGCGCACCCAGCAGTGGCTCCTCAGCAAGCAGAAGGACGACGGCACGTGGGACGTCGATCAGGGCGGCATTGCCGAAGGCAGCATCAACCGCCAGACCGACGAACTGCGCGTCACCGCCTACATTGCGTGGGCGTTGGCCGACAGCGGCTTCACGGGCGGGCAACTTGCCAAGGCAGCTTCCTACGCCGCCCGCAAGACCAACAGCGTCGACGACCCTTACGTCATGGCAGTCATCACCAACCTGCTGGCCGCCGTCGACCGCAACGGCGCCGACGCCGTCGCCGCTGCCGACAGGCTGGCGAAGCTGGCGACCGAACAGGAGAAGGTCGCCTACTGGCAGACCGACGCCAAGACCATGACTTGCGCCCGCGACGACACCGCCGACCTGGAAACGACCGCCTTGGCCGCCTACGCGCTGCTCAAGTCCGGCCGTCACGGCGGCTTGGCCAACAAGGCGCTGACCTACCTGACTCAGAAGAAGGACGCTTTCGGCACTTGGCAGACCACGCAGGCGACTGTGTGGGCGTTCAAGGCGCTGCTGCTTGCCATGGAGACAGCCACCTCCGCTGACACCAACGCCGAGATCACCCTCGACGTCAACGGCAAGCGCGCCGGCGCCTTCGCCCTCACCCCCGAGAACGCCGACGTCATGCGCCAGTTCGACCTCAAGGAGTTCGTCCGCGAAGGCGACAACCAAGTGAAGCTCGGCTTCAGCGGCAAAGGCAGCGCGCTCTACCAGATCGTCAGCAAGTACTACCTCCCCTGGAAGGGAACAGGCAAGCCCGACCAGCCGATCCTCGATATCAAGGTCGACTACGACAAAACGGAGCTGAAGACCGACGACACCGTCACCGCCAAAGCCACCGTCAAGAACCTCGCCACCGCCCGTGCCGACATGGTCGTGCTCGACCTCGGCGTACCGCCCGGATTCGAGGTCCAAACCGGTGATTTGGCCGAGCTGGTCGGCACGAAGATCAAGAAGTTCACCCCCGCCGCCCGGCAGATCATCATCTACCTCGACAAGCTCGACCCCGGCCAGACGCTGGAACTGCAGTATCGCCTCAAAGCCAAGTTCCCCGTCAAGGCAAGGACGCCAAAGTCCACCGCCTACGAATACTACAACCCGGGCGACAAGGCGACGGCGCAGCCGGTGGAGATGGTGGTGAAGGGGGCGTAGGCCGTCGCGGCCGGTGCCGCGAGAACCCATGAGGCGGGGAGTGCCGAAGTGGTGGCGCGGGCCAGTAGCCCAACACTCCATGCAGCGACGTCTGCGTAGGAAGGCGAGACTCTGACGGTTGGTCACGCAGTCCCACCTCTACCCCTCCGGCAATCGCAACGCCTCCTCCTCCGCGCCGCCCCACTTCCACGCCTCTCGTCCCGGCACACTCTTGGGCGCGGCTGAGTAGCGCTCGTACAGACCGTGATACGTGGTCGTCGGCAGACCGCTTTCTTCGACGTGGTCCATGAGCAGCTTCATGATGCGGCAGTCGGGGCTGAGGCTCAGGATTGAGTGCGGGTGGTAGACCAGCGAGACGTAGTCGAGGTTCTGCGCCACGGCGCGGTCGAGCCACACCCGCTGGACGACGATCTCTTCTTCGGGGGTGCGGGTGGGCCGGTTGGGGATGCCCCAGGGGACCACCGGCGGCCAGGCCCTGCAAAGCCAGTGTTGCCCGTGGCCGGCGGGGTCCTTCAGGACGTTGTCGTGCCAACCGTGGCCGGGCAACTCCAGCAGTTCGGGGAAGCCCTCTTTGTCGTACCAGTACGCCTGCTGCAGGCCGGAGGGAATGGAGTCGACCGGGCCGCGGAGGTCGGAGCTGAAGAACCGGGTGCCCTCTTCCCAGATGATTCCCAGCCGCTCGGGCTCTCCCTGGAACCCGCGGAAGAAGCCGCAGCCGCTGCGCACGCCTGCGCACGGGCGCTGGAAGGTGTCCTCCACCAGTTGGCGGCCGACGCGGATCTCCTCCCGGAGGTCGTCGAGACCCACGCCGGCTCCGTGCATCACGTTGTCTCGCAGCCTCCGGTGGGTCCAGGTGTGCGACTGCAGGTCGAACAGCGGGTCGTCTCCGAAGATGCCTTTCAGTTCGGCAGCCTTCTGTTCGAGCACGCTGCCGAGCAGGAAGAACGTCGCCGGGATGCCGCGCTGGCGGTGGAGGTCAGCCAGGATTGGCGCTGCTTTGACGCAGCGATCGGGGTTCTCGAGGTCGTAGTGGAAGACGTAGTTGGTCATGCTGAGGGCTCCTGAGGTGGGAATGGGGAGACTTGGGGACAGGCCGACGAAGGGGTGTGGGCGCCGGGGGGGCTATTCGGGGATCCTCTCGGTTGCGATGGGCTGTTCGGCTCCATCAGTTCCGGCCGCTGAGGCTGCCGGCTGCTGCTCTCGCCATTCCTCGAGGAACGACGAGATTCGCCCCATCTCGCTCGTCACTTCGCACTTGGGTAGCGACTTGAGGAATAGCTCGCCGTAGCCCTTGGTCCGGACGCGCGGGTCGAGGAGGGCGAAGAGGCCGTAGTCCGTGTTCCTGCGGATCAACCGGCCGAAGCCTTGGCGGAACATGATGATGGCTTTGGGGACCTGGTACTCGTAGAAGGGGTTGCGGCCGGCTTGTTCGAGGCGTTCTGTGCGGGCCTCGATGAGCGGATGGTCGGGCACGGCGAAGGGCAGCTTGGTGATGATCACGCACTGGAGCGCGTCGCCGGGCACGTCGATGCCTTGCCAGAAGGTGTTGGTGCCCAGCAGCACGCTGCCATCGTCGCGCTTGAACCGCTGGACCAGCTTGGGCAGCGGCTCGTCGCCCTGGCAGAGCGCCTCCAAGTGCGGGACGGTCGCCGCGAAGTAGTCCCGTGCCTGCCGCAGGGCGCTGTAGCTGGTGAACAACACGAACGCCCGCCCGCCGCAGAGCCGGCAGATCTCGGCGGCTTGGGCGGCGGCGGCGCGGTTGAAGTCTTCGTAGCGCGAAGACGGGTCGGGCATCTCCTTCGGCAGGTACATGAGCACCTGCCGCTGGAAGTCGAACGGCGACCCCACCGCCAACTCGTCAGCGGCTTCCAGCCCCAGCCGCGACGAGAAGAACGCGAACGAGCCGGCTGTTGAGAGCGTCGCCGAGGTGAGCACCACCGGCGCCACCTTGGCGAACAGGTCGCCCTTCAGGGTCGGAGACAGGTCGATGGGCGCCACCTTGAGCGTGAACCGCTGCTGCCGCCGGCCGCTGACCTCGACCCAGTACACTTGGTCGTCCAGCGACTGCTCCAGGAAGGTCGCGACGTTGCGGCTCAACTCGCTGCCGCGGCCGATCAGCGCACCCAACTCCAGCTCCTGCTCTTCGGACTTGGCGTGCTTCTGCAGTTCGGTCAGGCGCTCGACCAGCTTCGCCATCGGTGCGTGGAGCGCGTCGGCCACCAGACCCGGCTGGCGGACGCGGACGACGTCGGCCCGCGGGCCGAGCCGCGCTGCGATATCCTGGAACAACTCGCGACTCGTGCGGCGTACTTCCGAGATCGCGTTGGCCGCCTCCGCCTTCACGGGCGATTCCGGGAAGGGAGCCAGCACGCCTCTACCGGTCTGCGCGTTGAGCAGAGAGTTGAGGTAGAACTCGAGCTGCGTGTTGCTCACGCTGAGACCGAGGTAGTCGCTGGCGACTTCCTCCAAGCCCTGCGCCTCGTCGAACACCACGGCGTCGAACTCGGGCAGGGCCCGCCAGTCGGCTGCCATATTGGCGAAGAACAGGTGGTGGTTCGCCACCAACACATGGGCTGCGTACTGCCGGCGCCGGGCGGCGAAGTAGAGACACTTCTCGTAGTGCTCGCATTTCTGCCCGAAGCACAGATCGCTCTCCCGGTTGACCGCGTTCCACACGCCGTAGGCGGGCTGGAACGGCAGGTCGAACACCAGCCCGGTCCGGGTGGAGTCCGCCCACTTGCGGATCTTCTCCACTTCGTCCACCTGCGACTGCGACTCCAACAGCGCAAGCTGATCCAGCAGCCGCAGCCGCCGCAAGCAGAGGTAGTTCTGCGACCCGACGCACAGGACGTACTTGAACTCAATCCCCGTCGCCTTGCGCAGGAAGGGCAGGTCTTTGTCGACAAGCTGCTGCTGAAGCGCTTTGGTGTGGGTCGCCACCAGCACTTTCTTCTTCGTCTCTGTTGCCCAAACGACAAACGGGGTCAGGTACGCCAGGCTCTTCCCTGTCCCCGTGCCCGCCTCCACGACCAAGTGCTGCTTCGTCCGAATGGCACGCTCGACGGCTGCCGCCATCTCCAACTGCTGCGGCCGGTGCTCGTAGCTCTTCAGCGCCTGCGCGAGGGGCCCGTCAGGACCCAGAATCTGCTTTGCGGACTGGCTCATAGCGCGAGGGATTCGCGGCGGAGGAGCGGTTCCCCTTCCGCGCGGGCTCTCGCAGACGCGACACGCGGCCGGGTCCTGCTGAAGTGTGAACACTGGCGATTCCCCCCCAATACCACCTCCAGGACGCCCCCACTCGTTGGGGGTGCGCAGCCCGCTCCGTTCCCGAGCAAGCTCGGGGGTCTGGCGAGCCGGCGGTGGGTCTGACGGCGCGCGCTCAGGCGTGCCGGCGAGGCATGGAGCACACCGAAGTCGGAGTTCGCAGAACTTCCTTCGCTGGCGGGCGTCAGGGGGGGAGGTTGTCGCGCCCGTGCGGGAGTTGAGTGCACCCCGAGGGGTCGGCGTCTCCCGGACCTGCGCAGGTGCAATTCGTCCCGCCGGCTTTCCCAGAGGGGACCTGTAACCCCCGGCAGGCACCGAACACTAAGGCCCTACCGACTTGCACCTCCCGGCTCTCCCCAAAAAGTGGCACCATGGCGCGAGGCTGCGACAGACCGACGGGGGAACGGAATTCCCTCGTCGCCGATTGAGCATTTCCTTTGAACACACAGAGCGATCGTTGGCTGGCCGACCTGTTGGTTGAAGCTTCAATTCTCACCGCGGACGAGAGCGCCGAGGCGCTCACCGAGTGCCGGGAGACCGCCAGGTCACTGAGCGAGCAGCTCACTGCCTCGGGCCGCGTAGCCTCGGCGACGCTCCATCGGCTTACCGCCGAGAGGCTGGGCTGGGCTCCGGTGGACGTGGGCGACGTCGAGCTATCGAGCGAGCTGCTGGAGGCAGTGCCGCGAGAGTTCGCGCTGGGGCATTGCCTGCTGCCGCTGTCGCGGGAAGACCACTCCCTCGTGGTGGCAGTGGCGGACCCCTTCAATCAGACGGCCCTGGACGACCTGCGCTTGCTCACGGGGCTGAAGATCAAGCCAATGCTGGGCGAAGCCGGTGCGATCCGGCGCCGCCTGGAGCAGTTCTACGCCGAGGCGATGATCCGCGAGATCGCGGACCAGGACCTGGAAGTCGTCGCCGAAGAAACACAGGACTTGGCGGACCTGCAGAAGATGGCCGGCGAGGAGCAGGTCATTCAGTTCGTCAACCTGCTGATTCACCGCGCCATCAACCAGCGGGCCAGCGACATCCACATTGAGCCCTTCGAGCGCCAGACCACGGTCCGCTACCGCATCGACGGTGTGCTCCGGACCGCTCCGGCGCCGCCCAAGCGGCTGCACGCCGCTGTGGTTTCGCGTATCAAGATCATGTCGGACATGGACATCGCCGAGCGGCGCCTGCCCCAGGACGGGCGCATTGCCCTGCGCTTGGCCGGCCGCCAGTTCGACGTGCGCGTGTCCACCCTCCCGACGCTGCATGGCGAGACGGTGGTCATGCGGCTCCTCGACCAGTCCTCCGCGCTTTTCGGTCTCGAGGAGCTGGGCATGGAGTCGGTGGTGCTCGAGCAGTTCGCCAAGGTGATCGTGCACCCCCACGGCATCATTTTGGTCACCGGCCCGACCGGCAGCGGCAAGACCACTACGCTGTACGCTGCGCTGAGCCGGATCTTCTCACCCGAGAAGAAGATCATCACCATCGAAGACCCGGTGGAGTACCAGCTCGAAGGGGTCAACCAGATCCACGTCCGGCCGGCCATCGGGCTGACCTTTGCGTCGGGTCTGCGGCACATGGTCCGCCAAGACCCCGATATCATCATGGTGGGCGAGATCCGCGACCACGAGACGGCCGAGATCGCTATCCATGCCGCGCTGACAGGGCACCTTGTGTTCAGCACACTGCACACCAACGATGCCGCCGGAGCCGTGGCGCGACTGCTGGAGATGGGGGTCGAACCGTTCTTGGCGGCATCGTCGCTGATCGGCGTACTCGCCCAACGCTTGGTCCGAGTCATCTGCCCGCAGTGCAAGACGACGACTACCGTCCCGGCGGAAACCTTGGCGACGCTCAATGTCCCGGCCGACGAAGCCGCCACGGCCACCCTCTACCGCGGCGCCGGCTGCGACAACTGCGGGGGGACGGGGTACCAGGGCCGGCGCGGCATCTTCGAGCTGCTCACCGTGACCAGCGGCGTCCGCGACTTGATTGCGCTGAGGGCTACGGCGAGTCAGCTCAAGCAGAAGGCCATGGGCGAAGGTATGCGCACGCTGGCCGTCTCCGGCCGCGACAAGGCGCTGGCCGGACTGACGACGGTGGAAGAGGTCTTGCGCGTGGCCGTGGCCGACGAGCAGCTCGAGGTCCGCTCATGAGCACGTTCGCCTACGAAGGGCTCGACCAGAGCAGCGCAGCCGTCCGCGGAACGGTGGAAGCGCCGACACGCGAAGAAGCCGTCCGGAAGCTCCGCGCGCTCGGCCACTTCGCCACGGAGGTTCGCGCCACCAACGGCACCGTTGGTAACGGAGCAGTCGCAACGCCCACGCGGCAGCGCCACGGCCGCGTGGGGCGGGCAGAGGTCATCGCGGTTGTGCGCCAGCTCAGCGACCTGGTTTCCGCCAACCTGCCGATGGACCGCTGCCTCACAGTTCTGGTCGAGCAGACCGATAACAGCTCCCTCCGAGCCGTGCTGGAGGAGGTCCAGCGACAGGTTCGCGGCGGCAAGCCGCTCTCCGACGCGATGGGCCAGTTCCCCCGCCTGTTCCCGCTGCTACTCACCAGCACCCTGAGCGCCGGCGAAGCCAGCGGACAGTTGGGAAACGTGCTGGAGCGGGTGGCCGACCACCTGGAGTGGGAGCAGAACCGGCGCAGCCAGGTCGTCTCAGCGCTCATGTACCCGGCCATCCTGCTGACGGTGGCCCTGGGCGCTTCCGGGTTCCTGCTGACCTTCGTCGTGCCGCGGATCGCGGTGATTTTCAAAGACCTCGGCCAGGCACTGCCGACACCCACTCAGATCCTGCTGCATCTGGCCTCTTTCACCCGGGAGTTCTGGTGGACGCCCGTCGTGGGTGGCGTGACGGTGTGGTTCCTGGGCAAGGCCTATTGTGCGAACCGGTCGGGAAAGCTGCGAGTGAACCGGGCGCTGTTGCGCCTCCCCGTCGTTGGTCCCTTAGCTCGCCAAGTGGTGGTGGGCCGCTGCATCCGCTCGCTCGGAACTATGCTGACAGGCGGCGTGCCGATGCTGTTCGCGCTGGAACTCGCGGGCAAGGCGGCCGCCAACCTGGTGTTCGAGGACGCCTTCGGCACAGCGGCCGGAGAGGTGCGACACGGCGAGTCGCTGCACGCGGCCCTGGCGGGGACGCGTGCCTTCCCGCCGATCGTGATACACATGGCCGCGGTAGGCGAGGAAACCGGCTCTCTGGCCACGATGCTCATCCGCGTCGCCACCAGTCTGGAGCGCGAGGTCGAAATGGCCCAGCGCCGGTTGATTACACTGATGGAGCCTGCGGTGCTGCTGTTCATGGGCATGCTCGTGGGGTTCATCGTGATCTCGATTCTGCTGCCCATCTTCCAGATGAACGCAGCTATCGGCGGCTAGCGCGGCGCCCGCCGACCGAAGGCGCCGCAGAGGAGGACGAAGTGATTCACATGAAACGAAGACAGCGCAGACAGCAGGCCGGCTTCACCTTGATCGAGTTGGTGGTGGTGATGACCATCCTGGCCATCTTGGCGATCTTGGTGGTTCCCCGGGTCGTCGGCCGGGTTGAGCAGTCGCGGCGGGCGCGCGCCTTGTCGGACCTCAAGAACCTCGGTACGTGCCTGGACCTGTATGCGGCGGACAACGGCAAGTACCCGACAACGGAGCAAGGGCTGGCGGCGCTGCAGCAAGAGCCGAACTCCGAGCCCCGACCGCGCAATTGGAGCGGCCCCTACCTGAAGGAGGAGCTCCCTGCCGACCCGTGGGGCAATGACTACGGGTACACCTCGCCGGGCCAGTTCAACGCCAAGAGCTACGACCTCGTCTCCTTCGGTCCCGACGGCCAGCCGGGGGGCACTGGCGACGACGCCGATATCTCGAACTACCAGCAGTGACCGAGTTCCCCGGCCCGACGGCGACCAATATGCGGCGACACCCTCCACTCCATCCTCGCGCTGCCGGCGGCTTCACGCTCCTCGAGCTCACCGTCGTGCTGCTGATCGTGGTGATACTCACGGCCGGCGTGGTGCCCTCACTGGTGGGGTTCATGAGCCGCACCCACTTGCGGTCCAGCGCTTGGCAGGTCGCCGCGCAGTTGGCCTTCACCCGAGGATACGCTGTCAACCGGCAACTGCTGTGTCGCGTCCGGCTGGAGCCGGGGACGCGGGTGATGCTGGCCGAAGTCGAGGAGGACCCGGAGGGTGCTCCTGGCGAATTCGCGCCCCTCGACACCCCGGAAATGAACCAGACCGTGGTCTCGGACGAGTTCACCAGCATGGAGCTGGAGGCGGTGACGCTGACCTCGACGGAGCCCACGGACGCGCTGTACTTCCAGCCCGACGGCCGCGCCCAGGGGGGCAACGTGCTCCTGGACTCGCTTGGCGGCCTCAAGTTCACCCTCTCCGTTACCCCCAATACCGGGCAAGTCGAAGTGCTCGAAAGCGCGGCGGGGTAGCCTGATGCGGAGCCGGCGCCGCCCACCGGGCGGCTTCACGCTCATCGAGCTGATCGTGGCCGGTTCCATGCTGGCCATTGGGATTGCCGGCGCGATTGGCGCACTCTCCGCGTGCGCCACCGCCGTTGGCGTCGGCGAGAGCAAGACACAGGCCGTGTTGCTCGCCCAAGAGAAGCTGACCGAACTGGAGACCCAGGAGGAGTTCTCCGCCGGCTCCTCCGCAGGTGACTTCGGGGAGGACTACCCGGACTACCAATGGACCCTCGACATAGAGACCGTGACAAGCGATGACCTCACCGACCTGTGGCGTGCCCAGCTCGCGGTGACCTGGGAGCATGCCGGCCGGACACAGACCTGCCGAGTTGAGCAATGGTTCTACCGACCAACCCCAACACAACAGACGCGCGGCTGACGTGCTCCGCAAGCGCTCTGCGCCGCCATCGCGTTGACACGGGCCCGCTGCCCTCGCGCGGCGCTGGTCGGTTGCGCCGCGCGCCTCGGCGCGTGCGCCCCGGCGTCCTCGCCTTCACGCTCCTCGAACTCACGCTGGCGCTCTTCCTGATGGCAGTCCTGATCGGGGGACTGACCATGAGCCTGGGCAACGGTCTAAACGCCTGGGAACGAGGCAAGCTGCAGTCGAGTCGCGCGCAAGAGGTAAGAGTCGCCATGGACCTGCTGGCCGGCGACCTGCGGAATGCGGTGCTGAGCCCTGACCGGCCGCTCACGTGGTTCGTCGGCACGGACCAGAGCGACCTCAACGGTGACCATGACGAGCTCTCGTGCACCACGGACTCTCAGCCGCTGGAACTCTACCTGGGTGTAAACCCCACCTCCGCAGACGCCACGGCGCCCACGTCGGATCTCGCCGAGGTCCAGTACCGAGTCGAGCTGAGCGATCCCTCGAATGGCGGTCTGATCCGTCGGCGGCAGAACCCGCCCGACGAAGATCAGGAGGCGGGCGGCGACGAGGCGGTGGTCTCCAAGTGGGTGACCTCACTCAATCTGCGGTACTACGATGGCGAGCAGTTCGTCGACGACTGGGAAACCTCCGAGGAGAACCAGCAACTCCCGCTCAGCGTCGAGATCCTCTGCACCTTCCAGCCCGTTGACACAGATCAACCGGTCGTCCCGCTCACCTCTCGCACGGTGGTGCCGATACTGCGGGCGACAAGGAGCCAGCAACAGTGAGGCGCGCACAGCGGATCGTCAACCTGTCCCTGCCCGGCCGGCGTGCAGGCGCAGCCTTCATTCTGGCCGTGTTCGCCATGGTGATCCTGGTCACCCTCGTCACGGCGTTTGCCAGCCTCAGCCAGGCCGACATCCGTTTGAGCGCCAACTTCAGTCAGCACCTCCAGTCCCTGGCGCTGTGCCGAACCGGGGTCAACCTGGCGATGGCCAAGCTTGCGGCGGACCGGGACACCCAGGGCGACGTGCAGACCGACTCGCTCACCGACGGATGGGCGCAGTTCGGGGGGGCGACGGGGGAACGAATCGAGTTCGACACCGGCTGGATCAGGCTCGAGGTCGTCGATGCCTCCAGCCGACTCAACCTGAACACCGCGCCGCGCGCAGCATTGCTGCTGCTGCCGGACCTGACAGACGAAGTCGCCGACAGCCTGCTCGACTGGCGCGACGCCGATAGTGAGCCGCGCGAGTCCGGCGCCGAGTCCGACTACTACTCTGCGCTCAGCCCGGGCTACGTTGCCGCCGACGCGCCCTTCCTCTCCCTGGAAGAATGCCGGCTCGTCCGCGGGGTGACAGACGAGCTGTTTTTCGGGGCGCTCAGCGGCGACACGGTGACTCCCGGCCTGCTCGACCTGCTGACCACCCACTCCGGCGAGCAGGACCTCACCGCCGAAGGCGAGCCGCGGCTGAACGCCAACACCGCCGACATGCGTGAACTTCGGCAGCGTCTGGGCGACGTCGTGGAACCTCAAGCCCTGAGCGCCCTCACCGATCTGCGCGCCCGCGGGGGGCTGCCGACCCTTGGGCAGTTGCTCGCCGTGGACGGCTGGCGGCCGGAGATGGTGGCCGCCGCGGTGGACAACTTGACCCTCGGTGACCAGCCGCTGCGCGAGGGCACGGTGAACCTCAACACGGCCTCTGACGAAGTGCTGGCGACCCTCCCTGGCATGACAGACGAGCTGCGTCAGGCCCTCGTGGACCAACGACAGAACGAGCCCCTCGCCAATGTCGGCGAAGTGATCGCGCTGGACGAGAGCGGCGTGAGTTTCTTCCGGCAGTCGGCGGACTTAGTCGCCACGAAGTCCGCATACTTCTTGGTGGAAGTGGCAGCGGGCGTGGAGGAGGACGGGGCGCCGCAACTGTGCGTCAGCGCCCTGCTTCGCCGCACGAGCGATGCCGTAGAGCTTGTATACTGGCGTGAGACGGATTCCCGCGTCTTGCGCAAGGGGTGGAAGTGGACGGTCTGATGCTCCCCAAAGTGACTCTTGGAATCGACTGCGACTGCGACGGGGACGGCCTCAAGCTGGTGGCCCTCGGCCGGCACCGGGACAGCTTCTCACTGGCATGGCACCGGCAGTTCGCGTCGCAAGGCGCACTCGACGAGACCGATGCCGCTCGCGTGCGCCAGGCCGTACGCGAACAGCGAGCCGCCTCCGCCCCCGCGTTGGCCGCCGTTCCTGCCGACCAGGTCGCCATCCGGCGCGTGGAGCTGCCGGCGGCACCCCGGGAGAAGCAGCGGCAGATGCTGGGGCTGGAGATCGCCGAACACCTTCCGTTCCGGAATGGCTCCGCAGTGTTCGACTTGATGCCGACTCGGCCGGGGACGCCGCCCTCGGCCGGCCGCCCAACCGGGTCACCCGGAGGCATGCAGACGCTCCTCTTGGTCGGGGCGCCCGATGGCGAGGTCGCCCGACTCGAGTCCTGGGGAACGCAGGCGGGGCTGCGCACGTTTGGCGTCTCCGCCCGAAGTCTGGCGGCTGCCCGCGCCCTTGAGCAGGGGCAGCCCGGGGACACGCCGGCTCCGGTTCGGCTGGTGCTTGACTTCGGCGCCGCGACCATGACGATCATCGTGGCGGACGGCCCCCGCGTGCTCTACGCCCGAACGGCCCTGACCGGTGGCGCCGACCTGTGTCGCGCCCTGGCAGCGGATGGCGGCCTGGACGCCGCCGCAGCCGACCAGCGGCGGCGCACCGAAGGACTGTCGGCCCTCGATGGTCCCGGGACGGCAGCGCTCCGCACGTGGGTGCAGGAGGTGGTCGCCGAGCTACGCAGCACGCTGTTGGAGTATTCGCGACTCGAGCCCCTCCGCCCCCCGGAGGTCGTCTGCCTGACCGGCGACTACGCAGCGACGCCGGCTCTGGATTGGGTGCTTCACAACGCGCTGGACTTGCCCGTGGCCCTCGTGCCTGCGCCCCCCGACTTCGACGGGGACGAGCGCGACTTCGCGCCGTTGGTGGCTGCGTACGGTCTCGCGCTGCTCGCCGGCGACCCGCCGGAGGAGCGGGTGGTGCTCTGGTCGCACGAACGCGTCCGGATCACGCGGCTGACCCACCAGCGCCGCCAACGCACGGGCGCAGCCCTGGCTGCCATGACGGCCGCGCTGGTGCTCGCTGCTGCAGGCACCTGGAGTTGGCGGCAGGACCGGAGTAACCGCGACCTCCTCCGCCAAGAGGTCAAGGCCCTCCAAAGCGTGGACGCCAAGCGGACAGCGCTCGGCGACGCCAAGCAGCGGATCGACCGCTACGCGGCGCAGCAGACAGTCTCCCGCCAGCAACGGCCGTGGCTCCAGGTCCTGGCCTCAGTGTCCGCCGCGCTCCCGGAAGGGGTGTGGCTCACCACTGTCTCCGGCCGGCGCGGCCAGCCGTTGCAGGTCGAGGGACGCAGCCTCTCCAACGCCGCTGTCGCCCAGTTCGCCGACAACCTCTCCCGTCAGCCCACGCTGGCCAAAGCCCGACTGGACTACTCCCGCGCGGCGGAGGTTGCCAAGAAGCGGGTGGTCGACTTCAGCATCCGCTGCGAGCTCTCGCCGCTGGCAGGGCCGGAGGACACGCTATGAGGAACAGCGCCACCGGACAACAGCGAACTGCAGCCGTGCTGGTTCCGGTGGCGGTGCTCGTCGGTCTGGGTGGGGGCTACGCCCGCTACCGACAGACGCAGATGGAGGCGCGCTTGCGCACGGTCCAGGCGCGCCGAACTGCTGCGGAAGCGACACTCCGCGAGACCACCGCCACCACCGCCGAGGACCAGAGCCGGCTTGCGGTCTTCATGGCACCCGAGCAAGAACGACAAGCCTTCACCGACACAGTCCGACTCCTCGAGTCCCGCGCGAAGGAGTGCAAACTGGATCTTTCCGAGATCAAGCCGCTCCGCCCGGTGACGAGAGACGGCGCCACCAAACAGCTTTGCGCGCTGACGGTCGAAGGGGGTTTCGACCAGGTGGTCGAGTTCCTGCGCCGGCTCGAAGACCATCAGCGCGACGCCGAGCTGTACCGCCTCGGGCTGTGGGCCGAGGCCGTGACCTTCTCGATGCCGTCCGCCCAGAAGCGGATCGTCGTCGCCCAGTTGGAGATCGCGCGGCTGACAGCGAAGGAGCCTCGCCTCGCCGAAGCGGATGAGCCGGAGACGGTCTCCGCCCGAGTGGGGGCGCAGCGGCGGGCACCCGCCCCCGCCTCCCCGACCGGCAAACGAGTGGAGGAGCTCTGACCCCACTATGCGACTGAACCTGCCGCCAAACATGAAAATCTACCTCGGCATCGGCGGGGTGCTCATCATTGTCGTTTTGCTGGTGCCCCCGGGCGACCGCGGCAAAGAGAAGGGCGGCTTGGCGCCGCCGAGATCGCTGGGTGCAGCAGCCGCCGCCGGGAAAGCAGAGACCTTCTTGGAGGGCGCGTCCCCCGTCGCCCCCGGGCAGTTCGCTACGTGGACGGGCGAGCTGAAGGCGCGGAGCGCGTTCAAGCCGTTGGTTGCCGGGCTGCCGCCTGCTGCCGCACCGGCGGCGGTGGTGCCGGTGCCGCCAGCGCCGTTGCCGTTGGGGTCGTTGTCGCCGCAGCCGCGCAACGACTCCCGGGACGCCCCCCGCCCCGGGGCAGCGACGCCCAGCTTCCTGTACACCGGCTGGTACAAGGTGGGCGGCGTCATGTTTGCGCTGATCGAGGACTTGGTGGCTTCGCGCTTCCAGTACCTCCGCGAGGGCGAGAGTATGGGCGCCCTGACTCTGGTGCGGGCCGAGCCGACCCAGGTGGTCGCCCGGATCTACGGACAGGAAGTGACACTCGCCAAGACCGATGAGTTCGTGGCGACCCCGTTGAATGCCAACGCCGCAAACTCGCAGACCCAACGTCGAGGAGCGCCTGGTGGTTTCGGCTTCGGCGGGCCCTTTGGACCGGGCGGCTTCGGCGGCGCGGGCTTCGGCCCGGGCGGCTTCGGCCAAGGGGGCTCTGCGCCAGGGGGTTCCCCCTTCGGGGGCGGACAGCCTGGCGGTCAGCCCGCCGGCGTGGACGAAAGCCCACCAGAACCTCAAGGCAACGCGCCGGACGAAGGCGACCGCGGGGGCGGGAACCCCTTTGGCCGGGGCGGCTTCCGCGGGAGGGACCGCGGCTGACCGCGCGACCCGCGTTGACCGCTTGATTGGCCGTATCCGGAAGTCAGCACGAACGAGGTGAACCCCATGAGACCGCGAAACTCTCTGCCCGGGACGGTATACGTCACGGTTCTGCTGCTGGCGCTCGGCGCCGCAGTCGTTGTCCACGGCGAGGACGCCCCGCCGGTCGAGCAGCCACCAGCGCCGGCCCAACAGCCGGCCGCTCAGCCGGAGGCCGCACCAGCGCAGCCGGCCGGCGAGGTTCCGCCGCCGGCCGCCGGGGAGCAACCTGCCCCAGGGCCGGCTCAGCCCCTGCCCGAAGACGAGATCAAGGTCAGCATGGACTTTCGGGGCGTCGGTGTCGACGCGGTGCTGGAGATGTTCAGCAAGGTGGCCAACGTGACCATCCTGAAAGACCCCACGGTGGAGGGCTCCATCACCATCCTCTCGCCGGAGGAAGTGACCCTCGAAGAAGCCTTCCAGTTGCTCCGATCGGTCTTGGAGGTCCGTGGGTATGCCCTCATCCGGGAGCGGCGGGTGGTGAAGATCGTGCCCATGGAGCGCGCCGTCCAGATGACGAGAGAGATGTGGCTGCCAGGCAAGACGGACGGCCGTGAAGGCGTCGCCGAGGTGGTCACCGAGCTGCTGCCGTTGCAGTTCGTCGACGCGGTGCAGATCCAGAATGAGTTCAAGCCGCTCATGTCTGCGGGTGCCAGTCTCATCGGGAATGCGGCGACCAACAGCCTGATCATCACCGACACCGCCAGCAACGTGAGACGCCTCGTGGACCTCGTCCACCAGATCGACGTGGAGACAGCCGGCAGCATCACCACCCGGGTCTTCACCGTCAAGCACGGTGATGCCACGGAAGTCGCCAACATCCTGAGCCAGCTCTTCTCCCGGCAGTCACAACCCGCCAGCGGGTTCGGGGGCAGCCGCGGAGGGTCACCGTTCGGGAGCGGTTTCGGCGCGCCCGGCGGACTCCCCTTCGGCGGAGGCGCGTCCCCGTTCGGCGGCGGCAGATCCCGCGGCAGGAGGTCGGGATTCCGAGGGTCGAGTTCCGTCGCTCCAGACGAGGCGCTCCCGCTGGGGCAGCCCGCGGCGAACATGTCTTCTGAGCCGCTTGGCGAGCTGCTGCTGGCTGCCTACGTGCCGGTCAGCGACATGCCGCTGGCGCTTGAGCGCCCTGGAACCGGCGAAGACGAGGAGCCCCTGATGCTGGCGCAAGGGCCGGGCGGGCCGGGCGGCCCCGGCGGCTTCTTCCAGCGGTTCATGGGCGGCGGGCAGCCGCAGGGGCCGCAGAGCGCGTCCACGGCGGCGAGCGACGTCCGCATAGTGGCCGACGCCCGGAGCAACTCCGTCATCATCGTCGGTCCGACGGAGAAGATGACCGCCATTGAGGAGATCCTGCAGCAGATCGACACAGAGGTTCCGCGCGACACCGAGGTCCGCGTCTTCAAGCTCCGCTATGCAGACGCCACCCAGATCGCCTCCGTCGTGTCCCAGTCGATTGTGTCCAGCACCGCTACGGGTAGCTCGCGGTCCGGCACCCAGGCGCTTCCCTGGGATCGACGCGTGTCGGGGCAGGGGGGCTACGGCCGGTCGTCCACCAACGGAGCCGTTCTCGCGACCCCGGAAACGCGCACAAACTCGGTCATCGTCACTGCCGTTCCTCTGGACATGGAAACGGCCGAGCAGCTCATCACCGATTTGGACAAGCTTAACGAGACGCAACCCACCACCTTCACCATTGCCCTGGAGAGCGCCCGGGCGTCTGAGGTCGCCGACAAGCTGAACCAGCTCCTGAGTGGCGCCGGGCGGACGACCGGTGCTGCCACCACGGCCCGAACCGGAACCACATTCGGCCAGACCGGTGGCGGCCGACGTACCGGCACGGGCGGCGGAACCAGCACCTTTGGCAACAACCCCACCAGCTTCAGCACCGGGCGGGCGGCGCCGGCCGACTCGGGGCCGGGTGTCGACGTGCTCACCAACGGTCCCCAGGCCTCGACTGCGACCTCCCGAAACGGCACGCTGATCGCTCAGTACCGCGCCCCCTCCACACAATCGCAGAGCGACACCGCCGCCACCGCGATCAACACCGAGGGCGAGGTCGTCAGTATTGTGCCACTGGCCACCGATGCCCGGATCATTGCCGACGACGAGACCAACACGCTGATTATCGATGCCTCACCGCGCACGGCGGACACCCTTCGCGAGCTGATCTCAAAGCTCGACGTCGCCCCCGCCCAAGTGCTGGTCGACGTGACCATTGCCGAAGTCACGCTGGACCATGACACCAAGCTCGGGCTCGAGTGGAGCTGGGTGGACAAGGCGACAGCCGGCAGCACACCCATGACGGCCACGACCTCCGCCAAGTTCGGGCTGGCCAGCCAGACCTCCGGGTTCAAGTACTCAATCATTGCGGACACGAACACCTTCGACGCGCTGCTCTACGCCATGGCAAGCGACCAGCGGGTCTCCATCCTCTCCAAGCCCAAGGTCTTCACCCGCAACAACCAAGCGGCGCAGATCAACATCAGCCAGTCCGTGCCCTACCTGCGCGGCACCACCATCACCGGCACCGGGGTGACCCAGAACAACTACGAGTACATCGACGTGGGCATCGTGCTGGACGTGACCCCTCATGTCAGCAGCGGCGACAAGGTGACTCTGGACGTCTCCCAGACCGCCAACGAGGTCAACGGCTTCACCTCCTTCGAAGCGCCCATCATCGCCACGCGTTCGGCGGTGACCTCGGTTACGCTGAAGGACGGGCAGACGGTGGTCCTGGGCGGCATCATGAAGACGACCAGCACCAACCGAATCGACAAAGTGCCTCTGCTGGGCGACCTCCCGGTTCTGGGTCAGCTCTTCCGCAACCGGAGCAAAGTGGAGAGCAAGACCGAGTTGATGGTCTTCCTGCGCCCCCGGATCGTGCGCACGGTGGAGGAGATCGACGCCATGACAACGGAAGCGCGGGAAACGAACGGGACGGCCTCCCTGATCCAAGCCAACGAGCCGAAGGTGAAGATTCAGCTTGGCGCTCCGCTTCCCCCCACGCCGCAGAAGTAGGAAAACGCCCGCGGCCAGGACGCTTGAACTCGTTCGGGTCCTCGCACCGCTGCACTCCCCAACAAGTGGGGGCGTCCTGCAAGCAGAGGTCTGTTACTCGGACGCCCAAACTTGCTCGGGGAGCGCCGCCGGCTCGGGTTCTTCCTGATCCTCCCCAGAGCGTTCCTGTGGCGGATA
>Ga0210030_1000118_pt1 | contig 59037 bp, 47 predicted proteins | sample CryGeymeta201523_FD_183986 | JGI IMG/M metagenome (GOLD analysis project Ga0210030, IMG submission 183986) | Groundwater microbial communities from Crystal Geyser aquifers in Utah, USA - Crystal Geyser metaG 2015-23 (SPAdes) (version 2) | ecosystem: Environmental > Aquatic > Deep subsurface >...
TGCGGCTGCGCTACTACCCAACCCTCTGGTAACTGGAATTTGATTAAAAGTCTTTATCTTTAATCCTTTTTTAGATTTATCCTGACCTATCTTTTTTAAAACTAGTTCAGCTGATTTGCCGATTAAAGTATCCTTTTTGACCGAAAACTTTTCTGCCCCTTCTCCCTGGTATTCAATAACCAAACCTTTTTCTGTCTCTTCTATCTCCAGATTTAAATATAATTTTAAAGCCAAGCCCAGGCAATCAAAACCCGGTCCTAAGTTAGCGGTAGTCGCCGGAACTCTAATTTTTATCATAGATTCTCTCCTTTGAATTCGTTAGCTAGTTAATTGGTTAATTGGTTAGCTAGTTTAATACTAAATCCTCAACCAACCGGCTAACCTTGTAATTCTTTTCTTTTTACTCATTACATATTACTCATTACTTTATTCTATACGCGATATTTGATACTAATTTATCTTCTAGCTCCTGGATTCTGGCTTCTTCCTTCTTCACTATACACTAAACGCTGCGCGCTCTACACTAATTTAAATTTCCACCACTCTAATGGTACTGCATATTTTTTCTACGCATTCTAAGCGAGCAACTTCCTTTAAAGCCTCCTGTACACTACCTTCTTTGGCCTGATGGGTTAAAAAAACAATATCTACTACTTCTCCGGCCTCTCCCTTTTGTATAACCGAAAGAAAGCTGACTTTTTTCCTGGCGAAAACGCTGGCAATCTCTGCTAAGACCCCGGGCCTATCTTTTACTCTAATCCTTAAATAATAAGGAGAATAAGTTTGGCTGAAATCCCTGATCTTTTTCTTTTCAAAATAGTTATAGCGATTATTGTAATTATCATAATTTTTAATTATATCTACTATATCACTGACAATCATGCTTCCCGCAGGTAAAGCTCCGGCTCCCAGACCGGAAAATGTTAGGTCTCCAAACTCTCCTCCCCGAACTAAAATTCCATTGTAGGCACCGCCAATATTAGCCAAAGCATGCCTTTTAGGTATTAATGCCGGATGAACCCTTATATCTAAATCCGGACCTGTGTTTCGGGCCAAAGCCAAGAGTTTAATGGTATAGCCTAACTCTCGGGCATATCCGATATCCAGCTTAGAAATATTTCTTATCCCTTCGTAATAGATATTGTTCGGATCGATCTTCGCTCTGAAGGCAATGGCAGAAAGAATAAATATCTTGTTAAAGGCGTCAAACCCATCAATGTCTTTGCGTGGGTCGGCCTCGGCATACCCCTTCTCCTGAGACTCTTTTAAGGCCTCTTCATAATCTTTGCCCTCTTCGCTCATCTTGGTGAGAATATAATTGGTCGTACCGTTTAAAATTCCCATTATTTCTTTTAATTTGTAGGAAGTAAGGGAATTAGAAAGCGCCCCGATAATAGGAATTCCGCTGGCAACGCTTGCCTCAAAAAGAAAATTCACTTTATTTTCCCGGGCTAAATCTAAAATCTCATATCCCGCTTTGGCTATCACTTCTTTGTTGGCAGTAACCACGTGTTTTCCTGAGTTGAGAGCTTGCATAATCAGGCTTTTTGCCGGCTCAAAACCGCCTATGGTCTCTACTATGATATCAATTTCCGGGTCAGCAACTACCTCCTGGGCGGAGTTGGTAAAAATTTTATAAAGATTTTTGTCGAGAAGAATTTTATCCTTGTCTTTATCTGCTAATTTTTTTAATACTATTTTTTTTGGATATATCTTTTGCTCGATAAATTCTTTATTTTCCTGCAAAATCTTAATAGTGCCCTGACCTACCGTACCCAATCCTAATATGCCGATATTTATGATTTCTTTTTTCACAATTATCTACCACCCTTTCAATTATAAAAAAATCTTTCGCCTTATATGTTAAATATAAAGACGAAAGATTTTCGTGGTTCCACTTTATTTCCCTGAAAATAACATGTTTTCAGGGCTCTATTAATAGCTGTATGGGTCCTCTCCCGAAAGATTTACTCTTTTTACAAGATTCATCTTAGCCTCCGGGCTGGTCTTCGATTAAAAAATTTTAATCTACTCTTCCCATCATCGGCCTATTATTAAATTTTTATAATTTTAACACCCGAATTTAATATTGTCAAAATTTTTTTTGAGTCCGTCTGCGTCAATACTTTGGGGGTAGTTTTTTTAGTGAAAAAATATCCTCTGGTTTTAGGCAAACTTACTCCTAATATTGTTTAGGTTACAGTAATACATGGTTATCTACTTTCTTAAATATTTTTAATTTTTCATCGCATCGTCAAAAGCGGCTATATTCGAATTGAAGTTAATTTTTCTCACAAATTCTAAAGACTCTTTGGCTCCATGCACACGGTCCATTGCACTATCCTCCCATTCAACGGAAAGTGGGCCGGTATAGTTGTTGGCATTTAATTCGCGAATTATTTCTTCAAAGTTAACATTGCCATGGCCAAGTGAACGGAAATTCCAACCACGCCTTAGATCCCCGAATGCCAGGTGAGAACCAAGAATCCCTGATTTACCATCAAGGGTAACAGCGGCATCTTTCATATGAACATGATAAATACGCTCCGGAAAGTCTCTAATTAATATATGAGGAGTTACTCCCTGCCATATTAAATGACTCGGGTCAAAGTTTATACCCAATGTCGGCCTATAATCAAAAGCTTCTAGCAAACGCTTTGTAGTATAATAATCATAAGCTATTTCAGTCGGATGGATTTCTAAAGCAAACTTAATTTCATAATAATCAAATTCGTCAAAAATTGGTGTCCAGAGCTTTACAATTTCCTGATATGCTTCTTCAATCATCTTCTCCGGTGTTTGAGGAAAAGAATAGAAATATTTCCAAATTGGGGAACCCGTAAAACCTATTACAAGTGAACATCCCATATTTTTTGCAGCTCTTGGAGCATATTTCATCTCTTTAATGGCCCATTCTCTAATTTTTTCAGGATTACCTTTAACTTTATCGGGAACAAAATTATCCAACCTTTTATCATATAAATCCCCAACACACTGACCTGCGAGATGGTTACTTAAAGCCCAACATTTTAAATTATATTTTTCTAAAATTGCCTTTTTTTCTTCAACATAGGACATATCTTTTGCAGCTCTTTCAACGTCCATATGATCACCCCAGCAGGCAATTTCTAATCCATCATAACCAATCCCGCTCATTAATTTACTTACTTCTTCAAAAGATAAATCTGCCCATTGTCCAGTAAAAATTGTTATTGGTCTATTCATTATATAACCTCCCTAAAAACATTCATTTTTATTAAGAATTATATTTTAAAAATCTACCCATATCGAACCTTTTTTTGAACTTTTGACCGCTAAATTGATAAATTTAACACCGCTTATACCATCATAAACAGTGGGATAATCATAATCCTCTCTTTTAAAGTTATAATCTGATTTTTTAGATAACAATGCATCTGCAAAGTTTTTATAAATATTGGCAAATGCCTCATAATAACCCTCAGCATGCCCACCTGGAATTCGTACATTATTGGCTGCCAATGGATAAATTTCATCACGCCCTCTTGATAATTTCTCTTCTGGTTTATCAAGATAGACAACTTTTAAATAATTAGGATCTTCCTGGTGCCATTCAATACTACCCTTTGTAGCATAAATTCTTATCTTCAAATCGTTGCCATGACCAATTGCAATCTGTGAACACCAGTAAAAACCACTTGCATCGTTATCATATTTAATCATGATCCCAGCATTTGTATCCAAAGTTCTGTTTTCACCTATTATATCTAATTTAGCACAAAGGGATTTAATCTTTAAATCAGTAATATAAGATACGGTATTTTCAATATGGCTTCCAATATCTCCCACACAATTAGAAATCCCCGCCATTTTGGGGTTAGTTCTCCATGCTGCCTGAATATTGCCCTCGTTCTCTACAGTATTAGCAAGCCATTCCTGGGGATATTCAGCCATAACCATCTTGATCTCTCCTATATCCCCATGACGAATCATTTCACGAGCATGTTTAACCATTGGAAAACCACTATAAACATAAGTAACGCAAAAGAGAAGTTCTTTTTCTTTTGCCAAATAAGCTAGTTCTTCTGCTTCTTCAACTTTAAAACACAAAGGCTTATCACAGACAACGTTAATACCATTTTTCAAAAAGGTTTTCGCAATTTTATAGTGAGCATAATTTGGAGTGACTATTGAAACAAAATCAATTTTATCCTCTCTTGCTGCCTCTTTTTCAGCCATTTCTTCAAAGCTTCTATAAAGCCTTTCTGTATCTAAGCCTAACTTTTCCCCCGTAGATAAGGTATTATCAAAACTCCTAGAAAAAGAACCTGCAACCAACTTTGCTTTTCCATCAAAATTAACAGCTTTACGATGAACATCACCAATAAAAGAACCCGGTCCACCACCGACCATGCCATAACCTAAAACTTCATTTATCGCATCTACTTCTTTTCCTTCAATCACTTTTTTCACCTCCATCATTTGTTTAAAATAAGTTTTTATTAGTAGTATTGTGGTTTGCAGGGTGATAATAAAACCTAACGTTTCCCTCTTTGGAGTAAGACAGCTCCTATGATTAATAACCCCTTTACTGTGCCTTGTAAGTATGGGGAGACACCTAACATATTTAGCATGTTGTTTATAATACCAAGAAGTATAGCCCCAAAGACGGCCCCAGATATATACCCACTTCCTCCTGCCATAGACGTTCCCCCTATAACTACAGCAGAAATTGCATCTAACTCAAAGTTCAGTCCTGCATTGGAGGAACTTATAGAGTTTAATCTTGACGACAAGAGAAAAGAGGAGATGGCTACTGAAATTCCTACTATTATATACGAAATAACCCTCACTCTATCTACATTAATAGCAGCATACTGGGCTACCTTTTCATTTGACCCTATTGCACAGATATATCTTCCATACCTTGTATTATTTAATATAATATGAAATACAATCGCTAATCCAATAAATATCCAGATAGGAATCGGGATAAATAAGAACGAGCCCATTCCTATAGAGGGAAAGATTTCACTTTTCGAACGGAATTCTCCTGCACTAATGATGTATAAAGTTAAGGACCTAAATATAGCCATAGTCCCTAGTGTAACAATAAATGGAGCTATTCTACCCTTTGTAATTAATAGTCCATTTATTGTTCCTCCAATAATACCAAGGAGTAATCCAAAAAGAATAGATATAATTATTGCTCCTATCCCTCCACCGAAATGGTTTAACACGAGAATAATTATTCCGCCTACTAATGCAGTCATAGAACCTACAGATAGGTCAATCCCCCCACCTATAATAACAAAAGTCATGCCCAATGCAATAATACCAGTATAAGACACTTGTCTTAAGATGTTGAGGATATTTTGAAGCTGCAAGAAATATGGGCTAGCAATAGAAGATATAATAAAAAGTAATATTAAAATAAAAAGAGACCCATACCTCTCGTAATTAAGTTTTTTCATTTTTCCCTCCTACCCCTTTAACCCAGTAGCATAAAACATAATTTCTTCTTCATTGATCTTGTCTCCTTCTAAAACACCTGTAATTCTACCATTATGCATTACTATTACTCTATTAGACATACCTATGATCTCTTCTAGTTCTGATGAGATCAATATACAGGATAAACCAGATATTGCTAAATTATGGATGAATTTATATATGTCTCTTTTTGTACCGACATCGATTCCCTTAGTTAGCTCATCTAAGATAAGAATCTTTGGTTCTGGGTCTAGAATTTTAGCAAGTGATACTTTTTGTTGATTTCCACCGCTTAAAAATTCCAACTTTGTATATATGGAATGAGCTTTAATTTCAAACGTATCTCCATAGAAGTGTACTTTTTTTATTTCTCTTTTAACGTCTATTAGTCCTAAAGAATTGCAGTATTGAGGAAGGGATGTCAAAGTTATATTATTTTTTACATTAAAATTTCTTAAAATACCTATCCCTTGCCTATCTTCTGATAGATAACCTATCTTATGTCTTACTGCATCTTCTGGTGAATTTATCCTACATTCTCTCTCTTTTATGAAGATCTTACCCTGATTTATCTTTCTAATCCCAATGATTGCTTCGGCCAATTCTGTCCTCCCTGAACCTATCAGTCCTGCAAATCCCAGTATCTCTCCTCTTTTTAGGCCAAAGCTTATGTTGTGTAGCAATCCATCTACTATCAAGCCTTCCGCTCTTAGAACTGTCTCCTCTTTAGGAACTACTTTAGGAGGAAAGATAGTATTTAGCTCTCGTCCTACCATTCTTCGAGCCATTTCATTTTCATCTATCTCTGTGATCTTGTTAAGACTTATAAAATCTCCATCTCTTAGTATCATTACTCTATCACATATATCTTTAATTTCTTTTAATTTATGGGAAATATAGATTATAGTGACTCCTCTTTCCTTTAACCGCTTCATTAAACTAAAGAGGATGTTAATCTCATGAAAAGTCAATGATTCTGTAGGTTCATCCATTATCAGTACTTTTGGATTTTGAGAGATAGCTTTAGCAATCTCTACCATTCTCTTCTGAGCAATACTTAAATTAGAGATCTTTTCTTGTGGATCGATTTCTGTCTCTAGACTTTTAAATAAATCTTTTACTTCTTGAGTCATCTCTCTTTTGTTAAGTAAAAAGAATCTTCCGGTTAATTCATTTCCCAAAAGTATATTTTCATATACCTTTAGAGTATTTATTAGGTTTACCTCTTGCGGGATGGTAGCTATGCTTAAATTCTTAGCTATAATTGTGTCTCTAATTTTCACTGGTTTTTCTTCAAAAAATATTTTCCCTTTGGTAGGGGTAAATATTCCATTTAATACCTTTGTAAATGTTGATTTTCCTGCTCCATTTTCTCCTATGATTCCAAAAATTTCACCCTTTTTAATCTCTACGCTTATATTCTTAAGGACATAAACATCAGAGAATTCTTTAAAAATACCATCTGTTCTTATTATTGTACTTCCCATTTTCTAATCTTCCTATCGTTTATAATTATTTAAAGGCAGATGGGAGACGAACTCCCAACTGCCTTTAAACTGTCTAAGTTAAGAGATTAGTAGATGTTATCTGGTTCATAGTAATATTCGGCATTTTCTTTTATAATCATTTCTGTTGCCAAGATAATCTTTGATGGAATTTGTCTTTGATAGAAGCCAGTTAGAGATTCATGTTTTAATCCCATAACAGCAAGGCTTATGCCACTAGCAATCATAGATGGTGAATAAGTAGGTGTAGCCCGAACTAGTGGGTCGCCATCCATAATCATTTTAACTATATCCTTTGCGCCACCACCACCAAAAAAGATTTTTATATCTTTACGACCAGATTCTTTGTAAGCTTGAAGGGCTCCCTTTAAACAATCATCATCACCAGCCCATACTGCATCTATTTGCTTATACTTTTGAAGATAGTTTTCCATTATTTCTAGCCCTTTTTGGGTGGACCAATTTGCCGGCTGAGAATCGAGGATCTCTATATCTGGATAATTCTTCATCACTGCATTATATGCTTCTACCCTTTCAGTATTTATAACACAAGGAATTCCTTCGAGGATGACGATTTTGCCCTTTCCTTTTAGTTCCTTTGCTGTGTATTCGGCTGGTGCCCTCCCATATCCTGGGTTATCGCCAGCAATATATACATCTTCTACAGGTTTGAGGAGTCCTCTATCTACAGATACTATGTATATCCCCTTTTTCTTTACTTCTTCAACCACTGGTGTAAGTGGAGCTGAATCATAAGCAAGAATTACTAGAGCATTTATCCCCTTTACCATCAAGTCTTCCACCTGACCTACCTGTTGAGATGCTGACTCTGCTGTCACTAGATAGAATTCTATATTCTTATCTTTTTCCTGCCAATCTGAGATAGCCTTCTTTGCCCACCATACAATACCACCTGTCCATCCGTGGTCAGCACTTGGGATTGCTACACCTATCTTTAGTGTTTCTGAGGCAGCAAAAATAGTAGCATTGAATAAAAATAGAGAAGACAGAAGCACTAAGGTTAAAACTAATGCAACTTTACGCGCCTGTTTCATTACTAATTCCTCCTTTTTTACTTTTTTCAAGAATCATATTATTCACTTCATCCTTTTTCAAAGAGATTTTTAAACGCAAGTCTTACGAATCTCTATTGAACTACATCCTTTCACTCTTACATAGAAAAGTCCGTATCTATAACACCTTCATAGGCATACCCCCTTTCTTAATTTCCCTCAAAGAAACACATTAAATCTAGAGAGTTTTCTACTTAACGTTCTTCTCGTCTTTTCTTATTGGTAAAGATATGACTTTATTTATCTTCTGTGTAATCTATAAGGCTTTACCTGCATAGCTTGTAATAATATGAGCACGGGGCTCTTTTAATTTATACTCTAGACAAATTTTACTTCGGGATTATATTCAGCACACTCCTGCAAGCCTTCTATAAGCCTCTTCCACATAGAATGACTTACATAAAAATCAAAATAAATAATCAAAATCCAATTGAATGATGTTCTTTCTGAACCAGTTCACACCAATTGCCCACATTCCATTCACCAAAAACTCCCAATCCTCCTAATTCGTCAGCGCCACAATAAACCGGCACATGAATGACTGATAGGCCAGGAAATTTAAATCCTTCATGTAGAGCACTTACCAATTCCTGCGGAGAACTACCACCATATATACCTTTGGCTCCCTTAATAGAATTTGCCCAGGCTGCATAATCAACAATCACGCTGTCATTTGTCTTAAATGTTTTTCCATATTGCGCAACTTGCAGACTTGATATTGCTGACATACAACGATTATCGAAAACAATAATCATTGCTCTAAGACCGTGTTGAGTTCCATCCAGCAGAATTTGAGGATTCATCATAAAGGAACCATCTCCAACAAATGCGATACCATAAACTCCTTTATCTGCAATCGCATTGGCCAATAACGCGCTTAGCGCAAATCCCATATATGAGGAACCAGTATCAGTATATGTCTGGCCGTATACTGAATCTTCAACTAACTGAAAGCCATTAGCTTGAACATCACCAGAATCAAAATACTTAACTGCCTTATTTTTATCTGCAAAGTCACATGCAACCTTTATTGCTGCAGGCTGAGTCAGGACTTTTTTACCCCAGACTGGATCAAATATGGTGGGGTTGTCAAAACGTTTTTGTTTAAAATTTCCCCAATCTTTTTTCTTTTCAATATTCTCATTTAACCAGGGAGAGAATAATTTTTTATCTCTATTTAAACCATCTCTTTCTAAATACCTGATTAATTCAATTAAATTACCTTTTACATCACCAATTAAGGGAATCGCATTATTGTAATGGGTAGCATCATACATATCAATGTTAAAATTTATTATCCGTTTAGCGTGTTTCCATGCAGTGCCGGAACAATCCCATTGGCACACTCCTCTCGCACCAATCACAATTACTAAATCTGCTTCGTTCATAGCATAATTGCCACAAAGAGTTCCTTTCGACCCACCAACTATCATATTCCTTTTATATTGGTAGGGTATAATGCCTGAAACATTAGGACCTGTGACAATCACAGCATCTATTAACTCAGCTAAATGTTGAATCTCTGGTCCGGCATTGATAGAACCCCCACCAATTTTAATAGTAATCCTATTGCTATTTTTTACTAAATTAACTGATTTTTCAAATTGCCTCTCTTGATTACAAACCACAGAATTAATTGGTTCCAGTTTTGGAAATTCCATTAGGTTGCAATTTTTAATAATCATGGGCTGTATATTCATTGGCATTAAAAAGTAAAACGGGGAGGCAAAGCCAGGGTTGTGCACAGTTGCATAACCCCATCTCAGTGCCGTAAAAATTGCTTCGGGTGTATGAAGAACATAAGATTTACCCATAACGGAAGTTAATTTTAAAAACAATTCCTGCTCATGCTTTGGTATCTGTTGCATATTTGGACCTTCATTATGAGTACTTTCGTCTCCATATATATGATAGACACCTAATCCATTATTTGCAGATGCAAGTGACCCTGCAAGAGCATGCATAGCACCCGGCCCAATTGATGTAATAACCACAGATACTTCACCATATTGCCACCTTAGCGCGGTGGCTATATGTGCAGCTTCTGTTTCATGTCTTACGTTAAACATTTTCACCAGCCCTGCATCCTCATATATGCGTAAAACTTCTCCAATAGCTGTGGTCCCATGCCCAAAAATACCTATATATTTCGTTACCTTTTGATTTAAAAGACCTAGCACAAGGGCTTCTGAAAGAGAAATGTCCTCAAATTGTTTCAAATCACCTGATTCTACTGCAGTTTCTAAACTTCCTCTATTCTTTATTGCCTTTGCTCTCAACAATCGTTCTGAAATAGTTTTACTCATTCCAAACATTAAAATTCACTCCTGACTAATAACTTATTCATTTAGTAATTTCTTTAGCGTAATTACTCCTCTTCTGAATCCTTCAAAACAGGTTGCCTGGATAAAGTTCAAAATATAGTTTTATTCCAAGTTTTTTTGCATAAATAGCAATCTCTTTCCAAAAAGCAATTACAATCTTCTCCCATTGCCATTTAAGTATCCCACTGTTTACGTTTGACCAGGGACATACAATCCAAATAATAAAAATACGGTAAACCCAAGCCTTATAATTGATAGACCCCCTCTTGCAAATCGCAAATAATTGCATCAACTACTTTTTTGTTTACCTCTGAGCACCTAAATGGATTAGGGTTTTGCCAACAGTCTATTTGAATCCACCCTGTATAATTAGTATCTTTTAATGCCCCTAGTATCTCCATAATATTTATATCTCCTTCGCCGATAATAAGATGTTTTGAGGACGTTCCAAGTGTTTTTGATGAATTCCACCTTGTTCCATCATTATCAGCAAGATGTATATGTCCTATCTTCCCCTTAAATTCTTTTATTTTTCTTATATAACCTCCATTGCTCAGAAGATTAATGTGGGCAGTATCAAAAAGTATTTTAAAATTTGGGTTATTGATATCATTAACCACTGTTTTAGCAATAGTTAAATTAGAAAAGCATTCTACAGGTTCCGTCTCTTCAACAATATTCAGATTCTCCAGGTTTATATTTTCTTCTTGAAGAAGATTAAAGGTTTTCCTCAAAGTATCTAATATTCTCTGCGCAACTACCCAATCATTAATATCAGCCTGTTTTTCATCAGGCCAAATTGCAAGGTAATCCGCACCTAATTCTTTGGCAAAGATTACATTATCAACAATTGATTTCGCGCATAACATTCTTTTCCCCTCATCGGCATTTGCCCCCCAACGTAGAATTTTAGCCTGAACCCCTGCAATTTTTAAATTTCTAGAAAAATATTTTTTCTTAAACTTATTTATTTCATTAATATCTCTTAAATTTGATGGATACGGATCAATTGATAAATCTACAATCTCTACCCCATCATATTTCATTTCGACTGCATGGTCCAATATCAATTCGATAGGATCATGGAACTCGTATATCCCCAAATCATTTTTACCAGCTGACCAGCCATTAATTCCCAAACATATTTTCCACATATTCAAATCTCCCTTTCCTTAATTAAATATATTGTGTAATTAAAACGAATATTGCTTGTGGAGAAAAATCACTAAATTAAATCTTTCCCTACATACTTACGTTTATATCCCAACGGGTTTTTTCCCTTTGCATAATCCATTAATGTTTCTTTTCTATTTATCTACTAAATTTAATTTTGTCCGAATAATATTTCTTTACTAACCCCTTGCTTTCAAATTTATCAAAAGCCTCAAATCCAAAAGAAAAAAGCCCTTGTAACTAATGTCATCTAGTGTTTTAAAGGAATCCTTCCCGTTTATCGCCTCCTCTCCTACTATAGGAAATATAAAATCTTCTCTTCGAATTCCAGGTTTACCGGTGACATCTTTTAAATGTATCTACCTACTCTTCTCCTTCCTTCAGTAACAATTATTTCCATCTTTATCTCCTCTGGATATATAGTTGTAAAATTTCTCTATAGTTAAAATATTTTTGTAATTATCTACTTTTCACGTCTTTTTAATAAAATATCTCGAAGTATATCGTTTTCAATGTTTTCTACCTGCAATAAATCCCAAACTCCAGGAAATTTTAGGACATTTTTAACAATATTGCTATCTATTTTCTCAACTAAAATCTCAAAAGGAAGATGGACTTTTCGTGATATATCAGCTAAAATTTGCCTACTTTGCTGCTGTGATTTTTTTCTATGTTGAGGATATCCAGATCCAGAGTCTACACTAAATAACTTTTCAAAAATAAATTTTAAATTTACATCCCCTGCCCACCCATATCCTTGGTTCAGTGCAAGCGAAATACAATTCCCTCCATTTATTTGAGTAAAAAGCCAAGCATCGACTGGACTTGATATATGGCCACAAAAAACTCCTGGATACTGCATTACAGAGTTTAAAAAGCCCTGCCCAGTTCCACATCCTCCTATAACAAAATCAACTTTTTTTGTATTTAAAAGAAGAGCTCCAAGAAAACCTGTATCAATATAGGTAAGCTCTGGATATTCGCCAGTTTTTTTCATCCCTACATTGAAAATTTTATGATCAAATAGATCTAAAGCAGCTATAATATCTTTATTTTTATCAGCGGCACTAGTTTCATTAATTACTGCTATTTTCATTTCCTCTCATCCCCCTCTTATGTAAGTTATAATTAAGCTAATTGATCAACCTTTGGTTTAAAGACTTTTTCATCTTTATTCTATTTTTTTCAGTAATTTCTTAAATTTTCCCCTTTTTCGTATCATAGTTCGATGAGCCGCTTTAATTATATCCTCTATCACCATTCCATAATGATCTAATAGTGCTTCTGGATCTAGAGTTGTCTCAACAAAACTATGTTCGTTTAATATTCTATCTGCCTCTTTAACGTCTCAAAATAAAATTCAAGCAATCTAAATTTCATGTAACATTCTAATTTACTATTTACTTATTATAGATTTTTTCCAGATATGGTTTACGTTTATCTCTTTCTTTAGCTATCCTCTCAAAGGCCCAGGCGATATCTGCTATCTTAGGGGCATAGATACTTCAGCGGCGTCTAAATAAAATCTTTGGGTTTTTCCTTTCGTTTCTATAATCATTTTTAAAATTTCCGAATAACTTGCATCTGCAGATATCTCCTTGTTAAACAAATAATTATCTGTATCTAATCTTTCAAAGGGGAAACAACCCTCTATAGTGTCGATAATCACTTCCTGATAAATCCTTTGGACTAAAACTATATTTTTTATTTTCTTTAATGAAAGCTAAAAAGGTTTCTTTAGCTTAAGTATACTTTTGTATTAAATTTTCATAATTTTTATAGAATATTTTTTAATAATTCTTTGGAAAAACTTATTATAATTGTCTTTTATTTCGTAAAAGGAATTTGCTCTTCCGTAAAATATCTTTCGGTAATTATTTTATCTTCGGTAAAGAAGTTAACTATAGCTTTGCCTTGGGCCTTAATATCAGCATACTGGGATTCCTTCATACCACCAAATGGTAGATAGGAAACAGGAGCAGGAATACCAATATTTATCCCGATCATACCTGCCTCTACTTCCAGTTTAAACTTTCTTGCATAGTAGCCATTCTGGGTATATATGGAGGCACCATTACCATATTTATGATCATTGATAATCTTAATGGCATCATCTAAAGTATCTGCTTTCATTATCACTACAACTGGCCCAAATATTTCAGTATCATGTATCTTCATTCCAGGTTTCACATCGGTGAATACCGTAGGTCCAATAAAGTATCCATCTTCACAGCCAGGTACTATTATATCCCTTCCATCCAAGGCCAGATTTGCCCCTTCTTTGATGCCTTCTTCAATCATGGATAGAATAAAGTCCTTGGCTTTTTTAGAGATGACCGGTCCCATAACTAAAGACTGGTCTGCTACTTTCGGATCCAGCGGATCTGCTACTACTATATTTTTTGAGTCTTCTATAAATCGAGCACATAGGGTTTCATACACATCTCCTACTCCGATAATGACAGAAGAAGCCATACATCTCTGTCCGGCACAGCCATAGCAAGAAGTGGTAGCATTTCTTATCACCTGGTCTAATTTGGCATCTGGCATAACTACCAGATGATTTTTAGCACTTCCCATGGCCTGAAATCTTTTATTTGTCTCAGCACACTTTTTCGCAATAATCTTACATGTATTGGTAGAACCTACTATGGATATACCCTTTACCCTGGGACTATCCATAAAAGCCTCTGCTACAGTTTTATCTCCATTTACAAGATTAAATACTCCTGGAGGAAAGCCAACCTGGTCTATATATTCTGTAATTATCTGCATGGTCATGGGGACCTGTTTTGATACTTTAATTATAAAAGTGTTTCCAGTGGCCAGAGCATAAGGCAGAAACCAAAACGGAACCATAGCTGGAAAATTAAAGGGTGCAATCATAGCAAATACTCCTATGGGCAGCCTTAATACTTCTCCGTCTATATCAAAAGAAGTGCCGATTATTTTATCTCCCTGCTGAAGCATAGGCATGCCCGCTGCAACTTCTATATTTTCATAGACACGTTTAAACTCTGCTATTGCATCAGATATGGATTTCCCCATCTCAGAAACCAGGACTCTTGAAAGCATTTCTTCATTGGCTCTAAGTAGCTCGTTTAATTTGAATAGAGGCCTTACTCGCCTGGCTACCGGGGTAGCGCTCCATCCGGGATATGCATTGGCTGCTGCTTCAATGGCACGGTTTGTTTCTTTGGTTGTTGAAAGTGGAACTTTGGCTATTATTTCTCTGGTAGCCGGATTTTCTACATCCAGATACCCGTTATTTTTTGGCTCTATCCATTCTCCATCAATATAATTTTTTAATACCTTCACTTCTTTTATTGGCTCTTCTAAAATCAACATTATTTATCTTAACCCCCTCAATTTATTTTATTATTTTTATATTTATTCTAAAAACTTTAATCATAAGTCCCAAATTGTCCGATTATTTTTCCTAATATCTATTAGATAAGCAATTTTTATGCCAATTAAATTTTCTGGATATAATTTCTTTGAAAACTTAAGAAATATCAATAAATTCACAATAGATGGCACTCACTTATATTTTGCAATCTATAGCTTATTAATTATTATTGTTGTATTATGCTACAGTATATTGCAACATTCTAATTCAAAAAACTCTCTGCCTAGAACGAGTAAAATATAATAATAAATTATCTCAATTTTTTACTTAAACTAAAAATTATAAAGTTTATTTGTTTTTTTTCTTAATTATTTCTTTAACTTCTTTTACAATATTCTCGCAAGTTAAACCATATTTTGTAAATAAGTCATCCAGAGACCCTGATTCGCCAAATTTATCTTCTATGCCTATCCTTTTTATTAATGCGGGCTCGCTTTCGCTTAAGACTTCTGCGACCGCACCGCCAAGGCCCCCAATGATGCTATGGTTTTCAACTGTAACTATGTGTCCGGTTTCTATAGAAGCCTTCAATAAGATATCTTTATCTATTGGTTTGATAGTATGAAGATGGATTAATCGAACATTTATTCCTCCCTCGGCTAAAATATTTGCTGCCACCAACGCTTCCGGAGTCATTATCCCTGTAGAAACAATAGTAATATCTTTCCCATCTCTTAGAATTACTCCCTTATTCCATTCAAATTTATAATTCTCATCAAAAATAACGGGAGTCTCGCAACGGATACAACGCAGATATACAGGTCCATTATATTCAACACATGCCCTAACTGCCTGTTTCATTTCCACAGCATCTGCAGGAACAATAACTGTCATATTGGGTATAGCTCTCATAATGGCAATATCTTCAAAGGCTTGATGAGTAGCGCCTGCTTTACCTGTAGGAATCCCTCCATAAGAACCTACAATCTTCACGTTAAGTTTTGGATAGGCTATAGAAATACTAACTTGATCACAGGCTCTTTTAGTGGCAAAAACTGCAAAAGTCACAGCAAAGGGTATAATCTTTTTGGTAGTAGCCATACCTGCTGCTACTCCCATCATATTTTGTTCGGCAATTCCCATTTCAAAAAACCTATCAGGGAAGGCTTCTTTAAAAATAGATGTTTTTGTTGAGCTTGCTACATCAGCATCCAAAACCACTATATCATTCCTCTCTTTTGCTATTTCTACTAACGCTTCGCCAAAAGCAGTTCTGGTAGCTATTAATTTATTCTTCATAATTAAAATCCTTTTTCGTTAGAGTACCCCAATTCTTTTAATGCTTGTTTTGCTTGTTCTTCTGTGGGAGCCAATGAGTGCCATTCAACTTTATTTTCCATAAAAGATACACCCTTACCTTTAATCGTATGGGCAACCACTATAGTAGGTTTTCCCTCAAATTTAACCGCATCTTCTAATGCTTGTACTATCTCATTTATTCTATGGCCATTTATTTCTATCGTATTCCAACCGAATATATGCCATTTCTCGATTACTGGTTCAATATTCATAATTGTATTCGTCTCGCCATAAAGTTGTAATTTATTATAATCTAATATAGCAATAAGATTATCTGTATTATAATTAGCGGCTACCATTGCCGCTTCCCATACTTGTCCTTCCTGAGTTTCCCCATCTCCTAAAATAACAAAAGTCCGGTAGGTTTTTTTTAAATATCTGGCAGCTAAAGCCATCCCTAATGCCACAGAAATTCCCTGTCCTAAAGAACCTGAGGACATATCCACTCCAGGCGTCTTGTTCATATCAGGATGCCCTTGAAGTCTGCTATTTATATGATCAAAAGTTAATAATTCTTCTTTAGGGAAATACCCTCTCTCAGTCAAAGCAGCATACCAGGCAGCCGAAGCATGACCTTTAGAAAGAACAACACGATCTCTATCTTCCCATTCAGGATTTTCAGGGTCAATTTTTAAAATATGAAAATATAAAACAGCCATGATATCAGCTATTGATAAAGCTCCCCCTATATGCCCTCCCTCTGCATTAGATATCATCTCAACAATATATCTTCTAATAATATTTGCTTTTTTTTCTAAATTTTTAATTAGTCTTTCTTGAAATACCACTAAAATCCCCCTTTTTTTATATACGATAGGAATTTTTAAAACTCCTTTCACTTATATAATATAAGCAAATTACGTGCCAATTAAATTGTAATATAAATAAATTGTGTAAAACCCTTATGTTTCAACAATTAAATTGGGATATACAAATAACTGTAACCATTAATTTAATCGTTATTTGCTGCATTATGCTACAGTATTTTGCGATGCTTTAGATCTTTAAGTAATACTACTTAATTTAGTAAATAAGAAAATGGATTAATTGGGGGGTTTCATGGAAATTTTAAAAAACGTTTTAAAACTTTTTAGAAAAGACTAAAAATCGTAGGAGGAAGTTTAAAATTGTGAATGTCTATTCGAAATTTATTTGGAAATTTTATATTTTTCAATTTTTCTATATAAGGTGCTTCTGTCAATCCCTAATACTCGAGAGGCTTTAGTGATATTACCCTTAACCTCTTTCAAAACTTTGAAAATTACTTCTTTTTCAATATCTATTAAAGAATTAGCTTCTCTATCCTCTTTAATGTCTAGATTATTAGATTTAAAAGGCTTAATATTTTCGGGTATTACCTCAATAGTGATTTTATTATTTTTACTTAAAATTATTGCACTTTCAAGCGCATTTTCCAATTCTCTTATATTGCCTGGCCAATTATACTCACACAAAACTTCTAAAATTTTTTTATCAATTTCAATATTATTTTTGTTTATTCTTCTCCCAATTTTATTACAAATATATTTTACCAAAATTGGAATATCATCTTTTCGTTCTCGTAATGGAGGTATATCTACAGTAATTGTATTTATGCGGTAAAGAAGATCCTCTCTAAAATTACCTTTCTTCACAGCTAATAATAAATCTTGGTTAGTTGAAGAAATAATCCTTACGTCAATAGGAATAATTTTATTGCCCCCTATCTTCATTAATTGATTTGATTCTAATACCCTCAATAGCTTTGGTTGAGACTCCAGAGGCATACTTTCTATTTCATCAAGAAAAAGAGTCCCGCCCTCTGCTAATTCAAGTTTGCCTGGTCTTCCACCCCTCTTTGCACCAGTAAATGCTCCCTCCTCATATCCGAACAACTCGCTTTCGACTAAATCTCTAGGGATTGCAGCACAATTAATAGCAATAAAAGGGTTATCCCGTCTATTACTATTATTATGGATAGCTTGGGCAAAAATTTCTTTTCCCGTTCCGCTTTCGCCTTGTATTAATATCTTACAAGAACTAACTGAAGCAGTTTTTGCTAAATTTACTGCACTTTTTAGCTTCTTATTATTTCCTATAATATCTGAAAAGTTAAATCGGGCCTTAGCCCCTATAATACCACCAACTAATCTGTGTACCTTTCTCATTTCTTTAAATAAAGCCATTATCCCTTGAGATTTGCCCTCATAATCTTCAACTAATTTTTCCGTAAGAAGATATTGAAAGCTTTCTTTGCTGCCAAAAGGTGTAATAGTAATTTCTTTCTCTAAATATCCTTTCCTATTATTCAGAATATCAAATAAAGAAAAATTTGTTTTAATTAATTTATTTATCGGTTCCCCAATTGCATCAGGTGGTTCTTTGCCTAAAATTCCCCCGGCAATAGAATTTAAATGAGTTATTTTCCCTTCTTTGTCTAATATAACTAATCCATCATTTATAGATTCAATTATTGTTTTTAAAAATCTATTCGTAGTGCTTAATTCATATACTTTTTTTTCTGTTACAAGTGCACTTTCAATGGCATTAGAAATACCTACAACCATACCTAACGTATGTTTATGCAATAAACGATAATTACCTGACATATTTACTGCTCCAATTATGTTACCTGAAGGATCATGAATAGGAGCAGTAGAACAAGTCCAATTATGATGGTAAATATTATAATGTTCTGGACCAAGAATTTGTATGGGTTTCCCGGTAGAGAGAGCAATTCCAATGCCGTTAGTTCCTGCTATTAACTCAGATCTATTTGCACCTATTACTGAACCAAGCTTTTTAGATTCTTCTAATATTTCCATATCACTAATTATCTTTAAAAAATAACCATCCTTGTCCACTAAATCCACTCTAAACCCTGAACCTCTTATCATTTCTCCTATCATCTTTAATATGGGCCATGATATCTCGATTAAATGTCTATTCCGTTCTAATAAAACCTCTATTTCTTTATCACTAAGTGTTGTAGAAGGCCTTTTTGAATATGGATCCACATCTGCTGCCTTACACCTTTTCCATGAATCGGCAATTATAGGACGAACTATTAAGGTATTAATTTCATCATTTTCTATGAATTTCTTCCAAGCCTTTTTAATTTTATTCATTTTTTCTAAAAAAGATTCTGAAGAAGGCAATAAAATCATCTCACTAACAAATTTTTTATAAAGATTTTTATTTTCATTATTATTTAATAAGGAATATCCGCTTGGTTTTTAAAATATGCCGGTATATAATAAGAACTTAGCGCACCTTCGGTGCGGACTTTTAATCACTGGTGTATTTCATTTGTTTGTTGCATTTAGGACAAGTAAATGTTGGATATACATCTTTTTTACAACCCTGTGAGTAAAAATATGCATCAACAACAACATCTTCTATCTTGGTTTCATAGTTACATGAAATACATTTATAATTGTACCACTGACTCGGTAGACCAAACGGCTGATCCAACTGGTCCTCTCTCTCCATCTCTTCCCCCTATCTCTGGCTCATCCACAAAAAAACTATCAAAATTATCGACTATCCAGCCATATTTTGGATGCCATATCCCCTCAAATTCCATCTCATCCCCACATTTTGGGCATAACAAAGGGTCAATCCCAAAACTCTTTTTGATACGATTCCTATATGAACTACCCATTACTTGGTAGGTACCAGCAACTGGCTCATAGGTAAATTCTAATAAATCCTTTAACTCCTTCCTTATCCTGGAGGCTCGACAGGTAACATGAAGACCATAGTATCTGATCCTCTGAAATCCCTTGGGAAGTATATGCTGAACCATCCTGCCAATAAAGGTCAAAGCATCTACTTCTTCCTCTATTCTTCTCCCGGTGGTATGGTCATTATACCAGTATCTCGCTTTCTTGCCATCGTACTTTATAATCCTCCTAAGAGAAATAGGTGGACTGACCACATATTTAGCCAGGTATCGAGCAAGCCCCTTTCCTCCTTTGGGGATATCTCCCTTCTCTAGATAAGCTACAAGCCCATGGGGATACTCTCTCCAGCATTTATCAATCTCTTCTTTTATCTTGGGCACCTTTACATTCTCTCTTAACATCTTAAGGAGATGGTATTGCCACTTGAGGTGAAGAAGATTAAAGTCAATAAATCCAAATTCTTTAAAGCGGCCATCTCTCCTCATACCACCATTGGTGCAAAGGATATGGAGATGAGGGTTAAAGTTTCCACTTCGGCCTGCTGTTTGAAGTACAACAACACTGCCAACATCCACTTGCTCTTTAAGCCAATAACTGACCACATCCTGGAAGAAGGCATGCCCACTCTTCATAAGTTTGCTCAAAAGCTGGGGATTATGATAGAACCATTTCCTGAATTGTTCTGGAACCGTAAGCACGACATGGCGATACCTCATCCCGGTAAAAAGAGCTCCACTTATATAATCTACCCACTCATCTGTGTATATCTTAGCACAGGAGAGACAGAAACTGCTCTTGCAACTGAAGGGAATCTTCTTCACCTCACCGCAATGAAGGTACCGGTAAGATATAAATCCATTCTCCGGATCTCCACACCCCAGCATCTTCTTGATCGTCTTATCATAATACTCTGTCTTGTATCTCGGATTCATCTGCTGAAACTCAGACCAGTGGTCTATGAATATCTGCTTAAATACATTCTTGTTGTAATTTGGGATCATGCCAACAAGATACACAATTCAGCCCTTAAATACAACTATTTTATCTACAATAGAGACTTAGAGAAAAAGGAAATTCCTATACAATCAAGTTAAGATTTTATAGTCTTGTTGTAATTTTACAATATTGCTAATAAAAACACAAAATTCGAATGTGCCTCGTTGGTGTTAACCCTTTAGGAGTAGTTTTTATTCTGACAGGACCACTCTTTCGCTGGATATCAGGGCAACACTGGCTACCTTATCTTCTGGAGCAAGTTTCATGGCCCTAACCCCTTGTGAATATCTTCCGGTTTTACGGATTTCTTTAACCGGAACCCGAATTACTTTTCCTTGCTGGCTGATTAAGACTATTTCGTCTTCCTCTTTTACTACTTTAACTGCTACGATCAAACCCCTTTCTTTGGTTAGTTTGATAGACCTTACTCCCTTGCCACCTCTCTTCTTTAATTCCCTAAATTCCTTGATGGGGGTTCTTTTGGCAAATCCACCTTCGGTAACTAATAACAAATCTTCGTTTGTTTCCAGATCAACTAAACTTATATTCAGAAGGCAATCATTTTCGTTAATAGTAATCCCTTTTAACCCGTAAGTGAATCTGCTTAAAGGCCTTATTTGGTTCACTGAAAAACAGGTAGAATTTCCTCTTTCGGTAGTTAAAATAATCTTTTTCCCCTCTCCGGCAAGCCTTACTCCAATCAGTTCATCCTCGGGGAAAAGACGTAAAGCAATAATTCCTACATTTCTTAGGTTAGAAAAATAGGAAAGGGGGACCTTTTTTATCTTCCCCTTTTTAGTGGCCATAAACAGGCACTTTTTGCTTTTTTCTTTTGATTCTTCGGCCAATTCATAGCTCTCTATAGGAATAAGGGTAGTAATATGTTCATCTTTCTCTATGCCCAATAAATTAACTATGGCTACCCCTCGGGAGGTTCTGCCTCCCTCAGGAATCTGATAAGCTCTTCTTCTATAAACTATACCTTTGCTAGTGAAAAATAAAATATCGTGAAGGTTGGTGGTAACAAAGACCTGTTCTACTAAATCTTCGGCCTTGGTGCCCATTCCGATTACTCCTTTGCCGCCCCTCCCCTGCATTCTATAGGTACTCAAAGGAAGGCGCTTTAAATATCCGTCCTGGGTGCAGGTTATTACAATATCTTCCTCAGAAATATAATCTTCGATATCAGGTTCTTCTTCATCTTTAATTATCTTGGTCCTTCTTTCATCACCATATTTTTCTTTTAAGTCTAATAACTCCTCTTTTATTAATATCATAAGTTTATTTTTATTTTGTAATATATCTTCTAAATAGGCAATACGTTTTATTAACTCTAGATATTCCTCTAAAATCTTTTCGGTTTCCAGAGAAGTAAGTCGCTGTAGTCTCATATCTAAAATTGACTGAGCTTGAATATCGCTTAATCCAAATCTATTTTTAAGTGCACTATGAGCTAAGCTAACATTTTTGGATTTTTTAATAATTTGCACCACTTCATCAATATTAGATAAAGCAATTTTTAAGCCTTCCAAGATGTGGGCTCTCTCTTTGGCTTTTTTTAATTCATATTTAGTCCTTTTTTCTACTACCTCTTTACGGTATTCTAAAAAACATTGGAGCATCTCTTTTAGGTTTAAAAGCCGGGGCCGACCATGGTCTATGGCTAAGTTATTTATCCCAAAAGAGATTCTCATTTTAGTATGTTTATATAAATTATTTAAAACTATATCAATGTTGCAACCTCTTTTTAGCTCTATAACTACCCGCATTCCATTTCTATCTGATTCATCCCTTAAGTCAGTAATATCAGCAATCTTTTTCTCCTGAACTAGACTGGCAATATCTTCTACTAACAAGGCTTTGTTTACTTGATAAGGAAGTTCTTTTATAATTATGCGAGGGTTTTTCTTTTCTTTTTTATCATCATCTACCCCTTCAGTAAATACTACCGCTTGTAATTTTATACTCCCCCTCCCGGTTTCAAAGGCTTTTCTTATCCCTTCGTGACCGCAAATTATTCCTCCGGTAGGGAAATCTGGTCCTTTAATTACAGTCATTAATTTATCTAAAGAAACATCAGGGTCTTCAATCATTAAAACTGCACCATCAATTACTTCGCTCAGGTTATGAGGAGGAATATTGGTGGCCATTCCTACTGCAATTCCAGAAGAACCATTAATTAAAAGATGAGGAATTTTGGCGGGTAATATCTCCGGTTCTTCTAGAGAATTATCAAAATTAGGGACAAAAATAACTGTTTCTTTATCTATATCAGCCAGCAATTCCTCAGCGATCTTGGACATTCTAACTTCAGTATTGTGATTAATAAATCCATTGGCCACAAATGAGTGACATTTGCTACTTACTCTGATTGAAAAAACATTTTCCTCTTCTAATTTCTCAACCTTCTTTATCTTATTAAAGAATATATTATGTTCTAATAGCCATTCGATTAAATTTTTATCCGTTTCCTGAAGATATCCTATTAATTCATCTTTATACCTTCTCAGATTATTGTAACGGTCAAAATTGTGCTTCTTTATAAACTCTTTTTTATAATTTTGTCTCAGATATGTACTCAAGAAGGGGATGTAGTCGGTTTTGCTCATCCTTTTCCCATTGATACTATCAATCTCTAAAAGGCGTGCCTGTTTTTTTGAAGAAAAAAAACCAATTTCCTCCTTAAACCTCTTAATATTTTCAACTCCTGATATCAACAGCTTGTAACAATTAGATCTTTTATCTCGATAAGGAAAAGTAGTAACTATTCCAAAGTTTAGAAGTAAAATTTTTAACTGTTTTATTAATTTTTGACTTTTAGAATTATAAACAAGCTCTATAACCTTTCCCTTATGTCTTTTATCTTTATGTACTACAATTGAACCATCACCCTCAAAAAGTCCCTTTAAATATTCCCGAATTGTGTCTTTTCTGGACAATAACACACTAAAAGGAATAGTTTTGTTCTCAGAAGTAGTACCTTCTAAACCAATATTCTTCAAAAACTCAACCACTTGTTGCTGATAGATACTTAATTCTCGGCAATCACCCTTTATCTCTCTTTCGTAAAGCTTGATACCTTTAAACTGTTTCTTAATAATCTTTTTTATTTTGTTATAAAAATCAAAATCTTTATTATTAAATAATATTTGTTTCTGGTGAAATGACCCGTCTGAAACTATGGCTCCCAATAAAAAGGCGAGACTTCTATTCATTTTATAAGGAAGTCCAACATCCTTATAACTTTTATTTTTGGGGAAGTACTTGGTTAAATCCAAATCTTTTGAGCTGAATAGGGCTGCTCCTCGACTTAATAAAACATAATCATTCTTGTCTATATCTTCTAATAACTTCCAAGTGAAATCAGGTATGCCAAATCTATTGACCTCCCAACAGAGAATAGGGTGGTTATAGGTACCCCTTAATTCATATCCCTGTTCAGTGGTAATTTTTATGGTCTTATGCTGGCCTGAGTTGAAAAATTTAACTGCCTTCTTTTTTTTGCCTTCATAATTCAAGATTTTTAAGTCTATGTCACATTCCTTCTCATTAGAAATCTCTCTAATCGGAATAATGCCTTTGTCGCTTAAAAGTAAAGTATCACCAGTTACACAATATCTCATCGCGGCAGCAGAATCACCATCGACCGAGCCAAAATTTCCCTGTCCATCTATTAAAGGATAACGATAAGAAAAATCTTGGGCCATCCTCACAATAGTATCATATACTGCCACATCACCGTGAGGGTGATATTTGCCAAGTATTTCCCCTACAATTCGAGCAGATTTTTTGTAAGCCTTATCGGAAGTATTACCCAATTTTCCCATGGCATACAATACCCGGCGATGGACTGGCTTTAATCCATCCCTAACATCGGGTAAGGCTCGACCCACTATTACGCTCATCGCATAGCTGAGATAAGCCTCTTTTACTTCCTCTCCTATATCGACTAGCAAATCTTTTCCCTTAACGACTGATCCTTCTTTCTCATTTTTCTGGTTTAAATTCTCTACATCTTCTTCTTTCATAATTTAACCATTCTCCAATTCATCAATTGACCAATTGCCCGATTGACCTATTTACCGATTCTCCGATTCTCCGATTCTCCGATTCTCCGATTTGCCAATTCTCCAATTGACCAATTTACTGATTAATTTAGTCTTTAGCATTAAATGCAAGTTATCAGTTCGCGGTTTTCAATTTTCATACTTTAATTCATCAGTTGTCGGTTTATTATCTTTTCACTATTCACTAACGACTAATTAAATATCCAGCTCTTTCACTTCTAAGCTGTGCGTATAGATAAACTCTTTTCGAGGCTCGACTTTATTTCCCATTAGTACCGTAAACATCTCTTCTGCTTCTATAACATCTTTTAATTCTATTCTCTTTAAAATCCTATTCTCTGGATTCATAGTAGTCTCCCAGAGTTGTACTGGGTTCATCTCTCCCAGACCTTTATATCTCTGAATTTTAGGATTACTTTCCATTTCCTTTAATTTAGCGTTTAGTTCTTGCTCATTAAAAAAGTAATAACTATTCTTATTGTGTTCCACTTTGTAAAGAGGAGGTTGAGCAACATAAATATTCCCTCTTTCAATTAAAGGCTTCATATATCTAAAAAAGAAAGTTAAAAGTAAAGTTTTTATATGAGCACCATCAACATCTGCATCAGTCATGATGATAACTTTATAATATCTCAGTTTTTCTATATCCAGGTCCTCCCCAATATTTACTCCTAAGGCAGTAATAATGTTTCGTATTTCATTATTGTCTAATATTTTATGCAAACGTGACTTCTCCACATTTAAAATCTTGCCCCTTAAAGGCATAATGGCTTGGAATTTCCTATCTCTCCCCTTTTTTGCTGACCCTCCGGCAGAATCACCCTCCACTATGAAAATCTCTCGGTAATGAGGATCTTTTTCGGAACAATCGGCTAATTTACCAGGAAGGGTGCCGCTTAGGCTTAAGCCATTTTTTTGTCTAATTAAATTCCTTGCTTTACGAGCGGCTTCTCTTGCCTGTAAAGCAGAAATAGACTTAGCTAATATCTTTTTGGTAATCTCAGGATTCTCATTAAAGAAACTATTCAAACTTTCAGTGGCAATAGAGGAGACCGCTGCTCTTACTTCACTGTTCCCTAATTTAGTCTTAGTCTGCCCTTCAAACTGGGGATTCATTAGTTTTACGCTTACTACTGCAGTTAATCCTTCTCTAACATCACTTCCGGACAGATTGTCCTCCTCATCTTTTAAAGTAAATTTCTTAAAATTAGATACTATGCTACTTCGGGCATAATCATTTACCACTCTGGTTATAGCTGCTTTAAATCCTACTAAATGGCTTCCGCCTTCTTCGGTATTTATATTATTAGCAAAGGAAAGAATGTTTTCTAGATAGGCATCATTATATTGTAGGGCTATTTCCACCTCTATATCATCTTTTTTCCCTGAAATATAAATAGGAGTTTTAAATAAAACATCTTTATTTTTATTTAAATATTTTACAAATTCAACTAATCCTCCATCATATTGATAGGAAACTTCTTTGTTTGCCTCTCTTTCATCTTTTAAATCAACTTTTACTCCCGCATTTAAAAAAGCTATCTCTCTTAACCAATGAGAAATGATATCAAAACTGAAGTTTAGATCTTCAAATATTTCTGGGTCGGGCTTAAAAGTTATTTTAGTCCCGGTTTGGGTAGATTTTCCGAACTTTTTTAAATCAGATACCGGCTTCCCTTTTTCAAATTTTTGAGAAAATATTCTTGAATCTCTGCTTACTTCTACCTCTAATCGCTCAGATAGGGCATTGACTACAGAGACGCCCACGCCATGCAGCCCTCCAGCAACTCGGTAACCACCTCCACCAAATTTGCCTCCGGCATGTAATTTAGTTAAGACTATAGTTACTGCTGGTTGTCCGGTTGCTTCATGGATGTCTACCGGGATCCCGCGGCCATCGTCAGATACAGTAACGCTATTATCAGGATGAATAGTTACTTCTATATTTTTACAGAAACCGCCCATGGCTTCATCAATACTATTGTCTACCACTTCGTATAATAGATGATGTAACCCTCGGCTTGAGGTATTCCCAATATACATACTTGGTCTTTTTCTTACTGCTTCTAATCCTTCTAAAACCTGTATCTGTTTGGCGGTATATTGATTATCTTGATTATTGGTCATATTTTTACTTTTTTTCAATCTCTCCTGCCTCATTCAAAATGAAACCGCAGCTTGCCGCCACGGTTTTTATTTTTTATTCTATAAAATTTGTGGTAAAAACCCTTTCAGTTATTTTAAAAACCTAATTAATATTACTATATTATAGAGCTTTTGTCAAAAATTTGTGACCGCCCGCAGAGGATCAGGTAACAGTCTGAAACACAATAAAATAATAGATATGATAAACTGGAGGGGAGAAAACCAGATTTAAAAAAGCGGGTAATAAAACAAATAATCTTTAAGGTTAATAAAATCAAATAAATTAAATAATTCTTGTAATGAGCCTGTGGCATTGTAGTCTTAAAATTAAAATTGGGAAGGCTGAACTTTAAATAAGATGTTAGAGATTATTTCTTCCTCTGCTTTAAGATTAATTTTTTGAATAATCTCCCCTTTCCTTAAATTTAATTCATTGGCCCAAACGTTACTTTTTACGCTTAAAAAAAGACACTGATTTTGTATTTTAAGGGGTTGGGAATTTTGAGCAACTTCCCTCGCCACCAGATCTCCCCAATGACTGATTATCTGATATCCTTTTATATTGGTTCCCCATTTTTTCTCTTTAAAAAAATCCTCTAAGGCTTCTTTAAGAGGGACGGCATTTTTATTTTTCATAAAGCAAATATCTTCCCCCCTTCTATTTTAGATATCTTACTTTTCTCTTTAATATTACTATTAAAATAATCTAAACTTATGCTAGTAATAAAAGTCTGGACTTTTTTGTCCATAATTAATTCTAATAAGAAATGTCTTCTCTCTTCGTCTAATTCTGACATAACATCATCTAATAAAAATATGGGATAAACCCCTTCTCTTTCTTTAATTAATTCTAATTCTGCTAATTTTAAAGAAAGAACAGAGGTTCGTTGTTGACCCTGTGAACCATAAGAGGCGATATTAAATTCATTAATGCATACTAAAAAATCATCCCGGTGGGGACCAAATAAACTGATTTTATATTTTATTTCTTTCTCTTTATGTTCCTTTATTTTATCTTCGAATGCCTTGCTTATAAAAGAAATATTTTCTTGCTGGTCTTTTAATATATTACTCTGGTAAATTATCTTTAAATTTTCTTTTCCTTTAGTAATTTTTTGGTGAAATTTATTAGCAAGATAATTTATTTTTTTTAAAAATTTAATTCTGGTTAAAATTAAAAAAGATCCCTTCTCTATCAGCTGAGGATCCCAAATAAGAAGTCTTTCTCTCAACCCTCTTTGGTTAATTTCTTTCTTTAATATATTATTCCGCTGTCCTAAAATTCTATAATAATCTGTAAGATGCCTGTAATATAAGGGATAAATTTGGGATATCTGTTCATTTAAAAATTTTCTTCTTATAGAAGGAGCTCCTTTTATGATCTGTAAGTGTTCGGGAGAAAATACCACCCCTTTGAATTCTTTATTTAAAATAGACTTCCTTTGGATATTTTGGTTTATTTTTATAGTTTTAATTAATTTAAATTTATTGAAACTTTCTAACTTTTTTTCTAAAGATAAATTTATCTGAAAATTTTCTTCGTCCTTATTAATCTCTCCATATAGACAGGTGCTTTTATTGCTCCAATTTATTAATTCTTGGTCATTTTTTGTTCTATAAGAATTCCCCCTAATTATTAAATATAATGCCTCTAAAAGATTGGTCTTCCCTTGGGCATTATCTCCAATAAAAATATTAAGATTAGGGGTAAAATTTATAGATAATTTTAGAAAATTCCTATAATTGTTCAATCTTAGTGTTTTTAAATACAAATATTTCCCTTTCGTTAAAATTTGACTTTTTAATGATAAATACTAATTATTAGTTAACTAATCTATTTCTCTTTCTTAATCTGTTCTTACCGGCATTAAAATATAAGTATAGTCTTTATCTTCCTCTGGAGTAATAATTACTGGATTTAAGGGATCGTTTAATTTTATTATAGTATGTTCAGTTTTTATTATCTTTAAAACATCTAAAATATAGTCAGGATTAAAAGTTATAATAATATCTTCCCCTTCTTTTAGACAGGATATTTTTTCCAAGGCTTCTCCTACGGTGGGGCTTTCTGCTTTTAAAGTTATTTCACATTTTTCTATCTTCTCAGCATCCTCTTTATTGGTAACTTCTATCCTTACTGTATTTAAATCTTCCCTTACAAAGAGAGAAATCCTCTCCATTTTATTTCTAAAATCATTAGTATCAATTTTTATTTCTGTTTTAAAGGAATCTGGAATAATCTGGTGATAATTTGGAAATTGACCTTCTATTAATCGAGAGAATATTCTGATACAATTTTTCTGAATATCAGGAAATAAAATAAACATTATCTGTTTTTCACTAATTTTAATCTCTATAAATACATCTTCATCATCTAAGAGAAGCTTAGATAATTCTAAAAGGGCACGGAAAGGTATAATAACCTCCAGTTCATCCGTTCCCTCGGTGGAAGATTTTTCTATATTTAATACCGTAATATTTTTAACAGATAATCTATGACTATCAGTGGTAACTATTTCCATTTTATTCCCTATTATTTTTAATAAGGCTCCATTTAAAAAGGTTCTATTTTCATCTTTAGAGGCTGCAAATATTACCTGTTGTATAGCTTCTTTAAATATTTTTTGGGTTAGTTTAATTTTAGTTCTCATTTTTATTTCTGGAAAATTAGAAAATTCCTCTGCAGAAAAACCTAGAATCTTATAATTTGAATTATTTTCTTTAATAGTAATAATATTATTCTCCATACACTCTAGCTCTATTTTCCCCACTGGAAATTTTCTGATTAGTTCGCTTATTATTTTATTGGGAATGACTGTAGAACCAGTCTCTATCACCTGAGCTGGTATATAACAATCTATTCCTATTTCTAAATCGGTAGCAAATAGATGTACTATATTATCATTACTTGCTTCAAAAAGTATTCCATTATAAATAGGTAATCCAATTCTATTCGATATTCCTTTTTGTACAATTTGAATTCCGTATAATAAATTTTCTTGAGTACAAACAACTTTCATATTTTTTTATCTCCTTCTATTTTAAATAATTAGATAAATAAATAGTATTATTAGTAATAGATACTGTTAAAACTGGGGAAAGAAAAAGAAAGTCTTCTATTTTATTATATATACCCTGGGGATAAATTTAGGGATAACTTTTATAAATATTAACCTATTCCCCATTTTTTATTTTGTGTTTAAAAAAAATATTTAATTACTAAAACTTATCCAGAAATTATTAATAGAGTTATTAACCATCAGCTATTTTTAATTTTCAAAGACAAATTATCTATAGTAGATTTTAGTCCTTTATCTTTTCCAATTTTATTTTTTATTTTATTATAAGAATGAAGAATAGTAGTGTGATCTTTCCCCCCAAAGGCTGCCCCAATTACCGGTAGAGACAGCTCGGTTAATTCCCGAGAGATATAAATAGCAATCTGTCTGGCCGTAATAATATCTTTAGTTCTTTTTTTAGATAATAAAGCACTGAGTTTAATATTAAAATAATCTGAAATTGTTTTTTGAATTTGATTAATAGAGATAACTTTGTTTTCTAAAGGAATAATATCTTTTAATATTTCTTGAGCTAAAGAGGTGGATAAATTACTTTTAGTTAGAGTAGAATACGCAGTTAATTTATTTAAGGCACCCTCTAATTGTCTTATATTAGAAGGAATCTTTTCAGCAATAAAATTAATCACCTCATCGGGAATATTTAAATTTTCGGTTTGGGCTTTTTTCCTTAAGATAGCAATACGTGTCTCTAAGTCCGGAGGTTGAATATCAGTTATTAACCCACATTCAAACCGGGAGATTAAACGATCTTCTAAAGTGGGGATCTCTTGCGGTGGTCGATCACTAGTGATTACTATCTGTTTATTAGAGTCATATAAAGTATTAAAAGTATGAAAAAATTCTTCTTGAGTCCTTTCTTTTCCAGCTAAAAACTGGATGTCATCAATTAATAATAAATCTACATTCCGATATCTATCACGAAAAGCGACCGTACGATCATCCCGGATAGAATTAATTAATTCGTTGGTAAACTTTTCAGAAGAGATATATAAAATATTAACTTTACTCTGCTGGTTATATTGGATGATATAATTACCAATAGCCCGCATTAAATGGGTTTTTCCTAAACCCACTCCACCATATACAAATAATGGATTATAAGATTTTGCAGGAGATTGAGCTACCGCAAGGCAAGCAGCGTGGGCAAACCTGTTGCTATTTCCAACCACAAAATTATCAAAAGTATATTTTGATTTTAGAATAATTTCATTATTTTTTAACAAAGCCTCTACTTTTTTTGTTTCCTTTTTTGGTTTTGATGGTATTGGTGGCGTTGATGATTTTGATGGTGTTGACGGAAAAATATTTTGATGCTCTATTTCGAACTCTATTTTTAAATTATCATCTACGTTGATAGTTCTCTTTAAGATATCTTTAATAAATTCCATATAATGTTTTTCTAACCAATCTTTACAAAAGCCGCTGGGGACAGAAATAGTTAACTCTTGGTCTTCAAATTTAATAATTTTTGTATTAATAAACCAGCTGTTATAAGATTGGGGGCCTAGTTCACCTTTTATTATTTCTAAAATTTTACTCCACAATTCATTCATTTCTATTAAATCCATTTATTTTTCCATCCTATAAGCCATTAAATATTTTTATTTATACTAAATTATAATATTCTTATAGATTTAAAAAGGGTTATTAAAATAAAAATTATTTATGCTAATCTTTAAATTATAAGGTTTTTATGACTTTTCCCCAAAGTTAACAGATAGTTGTGGAAAACTATAAAATAGTTTTTCCGTTAGATTTTAATATTTCCCCTGAAAAAACAAATTTTAATATTTTATTTATAGAATATAAAATAACTGAAGATAAAGGCTTTAGTAAAGATATTAACAGTTTATTAACACCTGTGGAAAAGTTAGTCAAAATATCTCTAATTTTTACTTATAATAACAAAAATTTTTTTATTAAGCAAAGATATTTTTGCGTTGGTTAGTTTCAGCTCTAATTTTTACTCTAACTTTATATTTTATTAAAGATTAAAAGGATGATGGCAGAAAAAATTTTAAAATATTCTGCTGTTTTAAGTATTCTATAAAACTTAAGAATAAGATTTCTCAATATTTCTTCAGAAGCTTGACATTTGAAGTAGATTAAAGATATAATTTTTATTAAATTTTGAGATATATAATTTAATATAAAAGGGAGAAAAGGTTAAATGAAGCGGACTTATCAACCAAACACAAGAAAAAAACTGAAAGTTCATGGATTTCGTAAAAGAATGAGCACTAAAGCTGGTCGGTTGGTATTAAAAAGAAGGCGTTTAAAAGAACGTAAACACCTTACAGTATCTGGATAATAAACTTTATAAGCAAAAGAGGAATTTTGATAAAAAGAAAATTATCAAAAAATATCGAATTTAAAAGAGTTTTTTCAGAAGGAAAAAAGACCGAAAGTAAAAATTTTATAATATTTATCTTAAAAAATGATTATAAGTTTAATAGATTGGGAGTAATAGTAAAAAAAGAGATCGGAATAGCTGTAGTTAGGAATAAAATAAAGAGATGGCTGAAAGAAGCATATAGACAGGAAAACAGAAAATTATTTCCAGGATATGATATAATTCTTCTGGCTAAGAATAGTATTACGAATTCAAATTATTTTAATATATCTAACGAATTAGAAGGCCTTTTTATAAGCGAAAATTACTTTTATAAAAAAAGCGACAAATTAGACCTTTAGATTTAGGAGAAGAAAAGAGAAATTATATTTCTATAAAAAAGCAAATAGAATTTTATTAAAGACTTTATGAATAAAATAATTATTTTTTTAATAACGGTGTATCAAAAGTATATTTCACCATTAAAGCCAGCCACTTGTAGGTTTTATCCTAGCTGTTCCGAATATACTATTCAAGCTTTAAAGAGGTATGGAATTTCAAAGGGATTGCGGCTTTCTGTATCGAGAATATTACGTTGTCACCCATTTAATCCAGGCGGATATGACCCCCTAATATAATAAAAATTAATTAATAATAAAAAAAGGAGAAAAATATTTGGGAAGTTTATGGAGTTCTTTGGTCAAATTATTCGACGAAATATTAAAATTTTCCTACGGCTTTACTCATAATTATGGGATTTCCATTATCTTAATGACCATTCTTATCCGATTAATTTTATACCCCTTAATGCAAAAACAGATGGTTTCTATGCGGGAGATGCAGAAGATCCAACCGCTAATGAAAGAAGTACAGGAGAAATACAAAAACGATAAGGAAAGATTAAACAAAGAGTTAATGACTTTATATAAAGAATATAAAGTTAATCCTATGGGTGGATGTCTACCTTTGTTAATTCAAATGCCGATATTGATTTTGCTTTTCCAGGTGTTAAGAGTATTTGATTATAAGGATAAATTAACTGGTGACATAGTTGGAGGCTTTTTATGGATACCTAATCAAGTTGAAATTATTTTAAAGGATGGTCTTCATAAAGTTGTGGGAGGATTAGCTGCTCCGGAGCAATTAATTCATCTACCCGGTAGTGGAATTTTCGGAATGCAATACCTTGGCATCCTGCCCTTTTTAATAGGAGTCTCCATGTTTTACCAGCAGAAGATGACTACCGCTCCTCCAACTACACCCGGCAAAGAAGGGGGATCTGCGGAGCAGACCCAAAAGATGATGACCATTATGATGCCTCTGCTAATTGCTTTTATGAGTTTTACTCTTCCTTCCGGATTAACTTTATATTGGTTAGTTTCTACTCTTTTAGGGATTGGACAGCAATATTTTATTAATAAGAAAATACCTACAGAGGTTACTGATTTAAAAGCACCTATTTCCAAAGAAAAGGAAAAAGAAAAACCCGCTTATAAAAAACCAGAAAAATCAGATTCTTTTCAAGAAGAACCTTGGATCCCAGGTTATGAAAAATCAACTGACAAAAACTCCTTTAAAGGTAGAAAAAAGGTCAAAAAGCATAATAAAGTTAAAACAAAATAAATAAATAATAAATATTATATATTAAATATACTGGTTGTCACCCAAAAAGTAAACAAACCTGTCCTCGACCTGTTCGGGGAATACTAAGGTAGGGGTCGGATTTATCCGACCCGCTTATTTACGGGTTCGATAAATCGAACCCCCACAACATAATTATAACTAATCTTATTTCCAACGCGATACGCAATACGCGACGAAGTCTGTTGAAAATATTTTTAGCTTTTTGGGTTACAACCATATACTGTAATATATTTTAAATGCACAGGGTAGCTATAAAAGAGGAGATAGATTTGGAAAATACGAATAATATGGAATTAAACCCTCAAGAAAAAGCTGAGGCGATATTAACGAAAGTAATAGATTTTATTTTAGAGGATGGAAAAGTTCAAATAGTTGATCAAGAAGGGAATGATTCAATTATTTTAGAAATAAAAACTTCTAATCCCGGAATGATCATTGGAAGACATGGGCATACTCTCGATGCCCTTCAATATATTATTAACATTATAGTCAACAAAGGAATTAATGAACCGGAAAGAAGGAAAATAATAATTGATATTGAAGGCTATAGGAAAAGAAGAGAAGATATTGTTTCCAAATATGCTCAGGAAAAAGCAGAAATAGTGAAAAGATCAGGTAAAAAAGTTGCTCTTTGTTTTATGAATGCAGTGGAAAGAAGGATAGTCCATCTCGTTTTACAAGAAGACCCGCTAATAATTACTTATAGCGAAGGCACAGAACCTTATAGAAGAGTTATAATAGCCCCAAGAGAGAAAGAAAATAATAAAGAAGAGTTATAATTAAAGAACTATTAGTAAGCATAAGAAGTAGATATGGTTAAATATTAATCTTTTTATGCTTTTTGAATTATGATTTTTCGCTTTTCTGCCTGTGCGTTGCCTGTCTGCGTGTGTACCTGTCTGCGTGCGTACACGCACAGGCAGGCACGCAGACAGGTCGCCTTAAGTAAGACAGGCGTCTCGCCTGTCTATCAAGCAACTAACTAATTAACCAGCAAATTAACTAACCATTTAACCAAGATAATATCTACTAACGCTATTCACTATCAAATAATTTAGGAGAGCCTTGATGAAATTTTGGGAAAACGATACTATTGCAGCTATTTCTACCTCTCTCGGCGAAAGTGGGATTGGTATCGTAAGAGTAAGTGGCCCGAAAGCCTTAGAAATAGCCCAAAAATTATTTAGAGATAAAAATTTAAATAAAAAAAATATTAAAGATTTTTCGACCTATACCGTTCATTACGGGTTTGCAGTAGATCCTAGAGATGAAGAAATAATTGATGAGATAATTTTGGTTTTAATGAAAAAACCTAAAAGCTATACCCGAGAAGATGTGGTAGAGTTCAATTGTCATGGAGGAATTCTTTCTATTAAAAAAGTTTTAGAAGCAGCGATTAGGCACGGAGCGAGGATGGCTGAACCAGGAGAATTTACTAAAAGAGCTTTCTTAAATGGTAGAATTGATTTAAGCCAGGCTGAAGCTGTAATTGACCTTATTCAAGCTAAAACTGAGAAGAGTTTAATATTTTCATTAGCTCAACTGGGAGGCAATTTAAAAAGGAAGATTAAAGATTTAAGACACAGGTTGATACAGATTTCATCGGAGATCGAAGCTCCTATGGACTTTCCCGATCAAGACATTAAAGAATTAAATCCAACCCAAATTGAAGCAAGAATAAAGAATGTTTTAAAAGAAATTAATTCTCTCCTGGAAACCCTGAATTATGGGAAAATACTGAAAGAAGGGATCAACACTCTAATAGTTGGCAAGACCAATGTGGGGAAATCTAGCCTTTTTAATACTTTATTAAAAGAAAATCGGGCAATTGTAACTCATCTACCAGGAACAACCAGAGATACCATTGAAGAGTTAATTAATATCAAAGGAGTGGCTTTTAAAATTATAGATACTGCCGGGTTTAAAACTCCTGAAAATATTATAGAAAAGATAAGTATTAAAAAAATGATGACCCTTTTTAAAAAAGCCAATCTAATTTTAGCTATGTTTGATGCCAGTACCCCCTTATCCTCAGAAGATGAAGAAGTTATTAAAGAAATAAATAAAGAAAAAAGTGAAAATAAAAAGATGGTAATAATCGAAAACAAAATAGATTTAACTGAAATGATTAATCGTGAGAAACTATTTAGTCTTTTAAATAATAAAAATAGTATAAGGATGTCTTTAACAGAAAAGATTGGTATAGAACAGTTAGAAGAAGAGTTAGTCAAAAAGGCTCTGAAAGGTTTAGTGATACCAGAAAACGGAGTGATTGTAAATAATGTTAGACAAGCAAATCAATTAAATAAGGCTAAAAAAGGACTGGAATATATATTAGAAGGACTGAAGAAAAAAATACCATACGATTTATTAACTGTTGATTTAAAAGATGTCTTAGATTCTTTAGGTGAGATAACCGGATATCCTGTAAGCAACGAAATAATTGATCATATATTTTCTCGTTTTTGTATTGGAAAATAATATATTAATTTGCGATAGTATAGAAAAGAATTTACTCTTTAGAGAAAATGTTCCACGTAGAACATTTAAAAATTAAATGTGGACAAACTGTGGGAAACCCTTAATTGCTTAGAACCAAAGGCTTTAACTTTATTGATTAACTTTATCAGGTACTAAGGTAAAAAATAAGTTAAAGAATTACTTATATAAAATGCTTATTCAGTTTATTTATCTAAATAGTTGGAGTTTTTTAATAAATTTCAAAAAATTATTTTTTAATTGTATTTTTTAGATTAGAATTATACCAATTCCAAGTTATGATGTTAACCCAAAAAGCAAACAAACCTGTCCTCGACCTGATCGGGGAATGGTAATGTAGGGGTACCATGCATCTTACCCACAGGAGAAATTAGGTAATAATATGGCGAGGGCACAATTCCTGTCTGCGTGCGTACCTGTCTGCGTGCGTACCTGTCTGCGTGCGTACACGCTCCCTACAACATAATTATAACCAAAAAGTCATAATTTACTATAAAATTATCTGCAACGTACCTTATATGTAATCTGTTGAAAATATTTTTGGCTTTTTGGGAATAACCAAGTTATAATATTTTATTTTACTTGATATGTGGATAAATTGTGGAAAAACATAACAAGTAGATAGTGAATAGTCGTTAGTATATACTATATAGTGGAGAAGAAAGAGAAAAGAAAAATCCAGAATTCAGAGGCCAGAGGTAGGGGTTCGATTCATCGAACCCGTTAAAAGAAGTACCCAAAAAACCGGGGCGGATAAATACGCTCCCTGCACTAAAAAGACATCATAACAATAGCCGTAAGATACGAGAAAAAAAGCTTTTGATTTTGAATTATAGTTTTTTATATTAAATTCTTACTTTAGTAGCGTAAAGGCATGACGTGTCGTGTCTTCTTGTAATAATTAATTAACCACTAAACAGCCAACTAACTAACAAAATAAAAAGAGGCGATTTATTTTTTGTTAAAAGAAGATGAAAATATTTTAGTGGAAGGTGCTCAAAAAATAGGGATTGAATTTAATAAGGCCTACCTAGAAGGCTTTTCCCAATATTTGGATTTATTAATCAAATGGAATCAGAAAATAAATTTAACTTCCTTAAAAACCTCCTCAGAAATCATTATCAAACATTTTTTAGATTCTATTGCCTGTATAAAAGTTATTAATCAGTATATCCATCTAGAAGAAATAAATATTATTGATGTAGGGACCGGGGCAGGTTTCCCAGGTATTCCCATTAAAATAGTCTACCCTTCGATTAAATTATCTCTCCTGGAGGCAAAAAAGAAGAAGATAATATTTTTAGAAAAATTAATAGAAAAATTGAATTTAAAGAAAGTTAAGATACTTAATGGAAGAGCAGAAACTTTTGGGAGATGTTCGGATTACCGGGAGAAATATGATCTAGTAATATCCAGAGCAGTAGCCCCTTTAAATATTTTAAGTGAATATTGCCTTCCTTTGGTTAGAATAGGGGGATTATTTATAGCTCAGAAAGGAAGATCATATCCAGAAGAAACCGAAAAAGGCATTAATACAATTAATTTTTTAGGCGGAGAACTGATTAAAGTTGAAAATATTCAAGTTCCTTTTATAAAGCAAGAAAGATATGTCTTAGTGATTAGGAAAATAAAAAATACTCCTTTAGGATATCCGCGGAGAGAAGGGGTGCCCCAAAAAAGACCTTTGCATTTTTGAGATATTTTTGATAATATAAATACATTCCTAGATAAGATAATATATATACCTACTTCTTAAAAGGGGTGAAATATGGCGGGGACAAGAAAATTACTATAATTTTATAAAATTTTGATTATCAATGAATGTTCCACGTGGAACATCTTTGTAAAAAATAAACCATCCTTATATTAAATCGGTGCAATTTGAGTACGGCCGGTGTAATTAAGTATATATATGGGGGGAATATTTATGACTAAAGTTTTGGCTATCACCAACCAAAAAGGCGGAGTAGGTAAAACCACTACCGCAGTAAACCTAAGCACCGCTATGTCCTTGTATAAAAAAAAGATTTTATTGATTGATATAGATCCTCAAGGAAATACGAGCAGTGGGATAGGTTTAGATAGATCAAAGGTTAAAAGATGCATTTATGACGTTTTGATCAACCAAGCTCCTATAAGAGAAATTATTTTGCACTCCAAGATAAAAAATTTAGATGTTTTACCCTCTACGATACAATTGGTCGGTGCAGAAATAGAATTAGTTAATTATAGCTCTCGAGAAAACAAATTACAGCAAGTGATTAAATCAATTAAGGACGATTATGATTATATAATTATTGATTGCCCCCCCTCCCTTGGTCTTTTAACCTTAAATTCTCTTACTGCTGCTGATTCGGTTATCATCCCGGTCCAGTGTGAATATTATGCTTTAGAAGGTATTGGGCAATTATTAAATACTATAAATTTAGTTAAAGAAATTCTTAACCCATCATTAGAAATCGAAGGTATTTTACTAACCATGTATGATACCAGAACTAATCTTTCTCGTGATGTGATAGAAGAAGTGAAAAAAAATTTTAAAGGAAAGATATTTAAATCAATAATTCCACGAAATGTTCGAGTAAGCGAAGCTCCCAGCTATGGCCAGCCGGTTGTTTTCTATGATGCAAAATCTAAAGGGGCGATAGCTTATAAAAAATTAGCCCAAGAGGTGATATCAAATGGTTAAAAGAGGATTAGGGAAAGGGTTAGAAGCCCTTATTCCCAAGATTGACCACCAAGAAAATGAATTTATAACTGAAATAGAGATCGAAAGCTTAACTTCCAATCTTTTTCAGCCACGCAAGAATTTCGACCAAGAAAAACTGGAAGAACTAAAAGAATCCATAAAAAGACACGGAGTAATCCAACCTATTGTAGTAAGAAAAATTGCTAATGGTTATGAAATTGTTGCTGGAGAAAGAAGATTAAGGGCGGCCCAAGAAATTAAGTTAAAAAAGATACCAGCAATTATTAAAAATTTTAGTAATGAAAAAAGTCTGGAAATTGCCTTAGCAGAGAACATTCAAAGGGAAGATCTCAATCCTATTGAGCAAGCCAATGCTTTTAAAAGATTGATAGATGAGTTTAAACTTACTCAGCAAGAATTAGCAGAGGTAACCGGAAAGAGTAGAGCCTTAGTTACTAATACTATCCGACTTTTAAAATTGAATTCAGAGATACAAAAAAATATATCCGAAGGGAAAATTTCTTTTGGTCACGCCAAATTATTATTAAGCCTGGAAGATGAAGAATTACAAAGAGTAGTATGTAATAGAATAATGGGTAATGATTTATCAGTAAGAGATACTGAAAACTTAATTAAAAAGATAGGAAAAGCACCAAAAAAACCATTTATAGTAAAAAATATTACTCTTGAAAATTTTCCGGAAGCAGAAGAAAAATTAAGAGATATTTTGGGGACCAAAATAAGTATATTGTATGATGGCAAGAAAGGGAAGATAAATATTGAATTCTATAGCAAAGAAGATTTAAGGAGAATTGTTGATTTGTTGTTAAAGGGGAAATAGGTTAGAACCACTTGGCGAAGATGCATTAATAAATTAATATTTTAATTAATGTTTATTATGTTATATTAATTAAGATTAATGTTTATTATGTTATTTATTTATAATATTTTAAGGTATAGGAATTTCAATAATTCCTATACCTTAAATAAGGAACATGATTTATTATTATGAAGAATATTAAAGACAAGATATTCAAGGGGAAAGAATTTCCCCTTGAATATCTTGTAATGGTAAGATAATAAAATAGAAAGGATGATGCTAAGATGAACAGAGAGAATTTTAATAATTTAATTTTTGTTTTATTTTTGGTAATCATGATTTTTGTCTCAGGTATTGTTTTTTTAATTTCTTTAAAACTTATTTCTATAGAAATTTTGGTATGGAAAGTAAATTATTATTATAATCTATTCTATTCCAATCTTTTCAACCAGATCATATCGGGTTTAATAGCAGCTTTAATAATTATTCTGTTAATTTATTTAATCTGGAGGAAGGCTCAATATAATAGAGAAAGCCTTTCTGTGGTTCAAAAAACTTCGTTTGGCGAGATTAAAATTTCTACTGGCTCTATAAAACTTTTGGCTTTAAAAGTAGCAAAGGGGATGGGAGAGGTTAAGGAAGTAAAGCCAGAAATTAATATCGTAAAGACGGGAGGAATAAATATAAACCTACGTCTTTCTGTAAAACAGGATGTAAACATACCCGAACTTTCGGAGAAAATTCAAAGAAGGTTAAAAGAATATATTTTAGAAACAATTGGAATAGAAACAAAGGAGATCAAGATAAATATTGATAAAATATTTTATGAAGACAAAGAAAAAGAATAGGTAAAACAGAATAAAAAATTACCCCCCTAGAATTAAAAAGAAAAAAGGGGAAAGAGAGGAATAGAGGAAGAAGATAATGATAGAAAACCAAGTTATTAAAGATAAAACCAAAGAATTAGGAAACATTACAGTTTCAAAGGAAGTAGTAGCAATAATTGCTGCCCTTGAAACCATAAAGGTTAAAGGAGTAGTTGGCATTAGTAGCGGATATAAAGGAGATTCAGCTAATGTACTGCCCAAAAAGGAGCTTGCTAAAGGAATAGAGGTGTGGATGAAGCAGGGAGAAGCAACAGTTAATATTTCTATTATTACAAATTATGAAGTAGGAATTTTTAAGGTAGCAGAAGAAGTTCAACATAAAGTAAAGAACGCTCTTGAATCTATGACCGGTTTAAATATTTTAAAGATTAATGTTAATATCCATGGAGTTAAATTTGGAGAGGAAGCAAATAAAATAAAAGAAAAAAAACAGAAGGATACAGAAAATAAATTGCAGAAAAAATAAATGGGGGAAATTGAAGTGGCAGGAATTATAAAATTATTAGGAGTAGTTGGGTTAATTGTTTTTTTAATCAGGAAGAAATGGAATCTTGGATATATTATGATATTTGCCTCCTTATTATTAGGGATATTATTTAGATTAAGGGTAAAAGATATAATCTTAAATGTTGTTTTGGCAATAATAGATTCTATGACTCTTAAGTTATTTGGAATAATTGTTTTGGTTTTTTTGTTAAGCGGAGTTTTAAGAAAAATAGAAAGCTTAAGAGATATAGTAGATTCTTTGCAGAAATTAGTTAAAGACCATAGATTGATTTTAGCTTTTATCCCCGCTTTTTTAGGTTTAATTCCTATGCCAGCAGGCGCAATGTTTTCTGCTCCTATGGTAAACGAAGTGGCTAGCAGAATGAATTTACAAGCCGAAGAAAAAACTTTTATAAATTATTGGTTTCGTCATATTTGGGAACTTATTTGGCCTCTATACCCCAGCATTATATTATTTTCTGCTTTATTAGAAGTTGAAATTCGAGAGATTGTAAAGGTACAATTTCCCCTAACCATTGCGTTATTTATAATTGGTTTAGTTTGGGAACAAAGAAATATTAAAAGAAATATAATAGAGAACACCAATAGAAAAGATGTTCTTTTTAATAGAAAAGATGTTTTTTTAAATATGAAGAAATTATTTTTAGGAACCTGGCCCATTCTTTTAATAGCAGTATTTGTATTATTTGTAAAATTAGATTTTTTAATCTCTTTGAGTATAGTTATATTATCATTGATTTTATTAAATAGATCTAAAATAAAAGTAAAGGACGTAAAAGACATTATCAAAAGTGACTTAGATTTAAATATTTTATTTTTAATTGCTGGTATAATGATTTTTCAAAGAATGCTCGGGGCTACTGGTATAATTATAATTATACCTGAATTCTTTACCGGGTTAGGTATCCCTCGCCTGGTGGTTTTATTCATAATACCTTTTTTGGTAGGAATTCTCACTGGGATTAGTTCTGCCACCGTAGGAATATGTTTCCCAGTTCTTCTGCCTTTTATGGTGCTACAAAATGAAGTTAATCTTAATTATGCTATGTTTGCCTTTGTAGGTGCTTATATAGGTATGATGATTTCTCCGGTGCATTTATGCTTAGTGGTAACCAAAGATTATTTTAAGGCAGATTTAGCAAAAATTTATAAATTGTTGGCCTTACCTTTATTAATAATTATTTTATTTGCCTTTATCCTGGTAATGGTTAACGCATAATAAAAATACTTAGCAGGAAAACATTTTTAGTTGCTTAGATAAAAACTACTCTAAAAAAGTAAATTATAATAATTAATCTGGGTAATCGTTTTATATAATAGGAGGAAGGATAGATGAGGAAATCACCCAAAGAAATAGAAATAGAAAAGGAAATATTGAATAGGTTAAGCGGAAAGCCAGCGAGGGCAGCTTCTTTGATTTTTAATGATGCAGAAGCTCAGGCTTTACAGAATTATGCTAATATAGTTTCTATAAAAAGGTTAGGTTATAATGACCATGGCCCGGTGCATATGAGAAAAACAGCTTTGAATGCCTTAATTATGTTTGATCTTTTATGCCAGGCGGAGATTAAATTTTGTCTGGAAGAAGAAAAGATTGGCACTGCAGAAGAGAGTAAGGTAGCAGTATTGATATCCTCTTTATTACATGATGTTGGTATGTCGATAGGCCGGGATAATCATGAGTTTTTAGGAGTTATTCTGGCTATGCCGATTATTGAGCGAACCTTAAGTGAGGTTTATGCTGAAGATATTGAAAAAAAGACCATGATTCGTTCTTTAATTGTGGAAGGCATTTCAGGACATATGGTCACCAAGGATATTCATTCCTTGGAAGCCGGGTTGGTATTAATTGGAGATGGGTGTGATATGGAAAAAGGTAGGGCAAGAATTGTTTTTCTTTTATCCCGTATCCCGCAGGTAGGGGATATTCATAAATATTCCGCCAATTCTATTCAAAAGGTAGAAATTATTAAAGGGGATGAAAAACCTATTAGAATACTTGTGGAAATGACCGAGTCGGTAGGCTTTTTTCAGATTGAAGAAGTACTTTTCCCAAAAATCTTATCTAATCCGGTAAAACCTTATATTGAGCTTTATGGTCAAGTAACGGGAGAAGAGATGCGTCGTTATTTGTAACAGATAGCGGATAGCGTTTATAATTGGTTAGTTGGTTAATTAGTTACCCGGTTAGCTAGTTAAGAAATACAAGAGATAAAAAGTAGGGGCGTATTGCATACGCCTGTCCTGCTAACCATTAAGGAGAGAATATGGGAGAAAATAATCTTTATTACCAGAGCACCCGAGGAAGCAAAAAAAGATTTTTATCCACCGAGGCAATTATCAAAGGCATTGCTGATGATGGAGGACTCTTTGTTCCTATGGTTATACCTCGGATAAATAAAGACTTACATAAATTAAAAGGGCTTGATTATAAAAGATTAGCTTATTTGGTAATGAAAGATTTTTTTACTGATTATAAAGAAGATGAGTTAATCTCTTGTATAAAACAAGCTTATGATAAGAAATTCGATACTAAGGTTGTCGCTCCCCTTATCAAGAAGAGAGGGGCATATTTTTTAGAGCTTTATCATGGTCCGACCTTAGCCTTTAAGGATATGGCCTTATCGATACTTCCTCATCTTTTAAGAAAGGCCGCCCAAAAATTAAATCTTAAGCAAGAAATAGTTATCTTAACTGCTACTTCTGGTGATACCGGGAAAGCAGCTTTAGAAGGGTTTGCTAATCTACCGGGGACCAAGATAATAGTATTTTTTCCTCAAGAAGGAGTTAGTGAAATACAAAAAAGACAGATGTTAACCCAAAAAGGAGAAAACACTTACGTGATAGGGATAAGGGGAAATTTTGATGATGCGCAAAGAGGAGTAAAACAAATATTTGAAGACCCCATTTTTAATGAAAAGATGGAGGAGAAAAATTTTATCTTTTCTTCCGCAAATTCTATAAATATAGGACGATTAATACCCCAGATAGTATATTATTTTTATGCTTATCTAAATCTGTTAGAAAGAGGCGAAATTAAGGTTGGCGAAAAGATAAATATAACGGTTCCTACTGGTAATTTTGGGAATATTTTAGCTGCATACTATGCGAAAAGTATGGGATTACCGCTACATAAATTGATTTGTGCCTCTAATGAAAATAAGGTACTGGCGGATTTTTTTAATACCGGCATATATGATAAGCGAAGAGAATTAGTAAGGACTATCTCCCCTTCGATGGATATTTTAGTTTCCAGTAATTTAGAAAGATGGTTATGGGATATTAGCGAGGGAAAGACCGAACAAGTAAGCGAGCTGATGAACTCCTTAGATAAAAAGGGTTTTTATCAAGTAACTCCGAAGATGAAGAATAAATTAGAGGGCTTTTCTGGGGGTTTTGCCCGGGAAGAAGAAGCTCGTAACTCGATAAAAGAAGTATTTCAAGAATCAGGGTACTTAATTGACCCTCATACTGCAGTAGGTTATGTGGTTTATAAGAAGTATGTTAATGAAACTCAAGACCAGACCAAAACAGTTATTGTAGCCACAGCCAGCCCCTTTAAATTTACTACCAGTGTAATGGAATCAATAAGTAAGGAATATAAAAAATACGATGATTTTGAATTAATTGAAAAGATGGCAAATTTAAGCCAGCTACCAATTCCACCAGGAATGAAAGACCTTAAAAATAAGCCTATACTACATCATATAATATGTGATAAGAGTGAGATGAAGTCAAAGATAACCGAAATATTATCTTATTAAAAGGGGAACTAAGATGAAAATATCTTTTTTAGGTGCTACCAAAATGGTTACCGGATCTAATTTTTTAATTGAAACTAAGAATACTAAATTTTTAATAGATTGTGGACTCTTTCAGGGGAGCAAATCAATTAACAGGATGAATTATGAGCCTTTTAATTTTAATCCTGAAGAGATTGATTTTATGGTTCTATCTCATGCCCACATGGACCACAGCGGAAGAATACCCAAACTGATCAAGAAAGGCTTTAAGGGGAACATATATTCTACTAAAGCGACTGCTGATCTAAGTTCTATTATGCTCCCTGATAGCGGGCATATTCAGGAGATGGAGAATGAATGGGATAATCGAAAGAGAAATAGATCAGGAGAAGAGTTGAGAGAACCTCTCTATACCGTGAAAGAAGCGGAAGAGAGTTTGAAATATTTTAAACCGGTTCTATATGACCAAAAAATAGAATTGAACCAGGAAATTACTTTAAGATTTAGAGATGCGGGGCATATATTAGGTTCCTCCATAGTTGAGCTATGGATAAAAGAAGATAACCAAGAGACTAAGTTAGTATTTTCAGGAGATTTAGGGAGGAGGGATAGGCCAATTTTAAGAGATCCTTCTCTTATCGATGAAGCAGACTATCTGATGGTAGAATCGACTTATGGAAATAAGTTGCATCACCCCTCAGAAGATGATGCCAAAAAACTAATCTCTATTATAAATACTACGGTAAAAAGAGGCGGGAATGTAGTAATTCCTTCTTTCGCAGTGGAAAGAGCCCAGGATATAATCTATGAGCTAAATAAATACTATAATGAATATATTAAAACTGAAGATCAGGATTTTTTAAAGGTCCCAGTTTATATAGATAGTCCCCTAACTGTTTCAGCGACCGAAATATTTTTGAGAAATCCAGATTGTTTTGATGAAAAGACCTTAAATCTCATCAAAGCGGGGAATAACCCTTTGGATTTTCATAATTTAAAATTTACTAAAACTGTGGAGGAATCTAAACAATTAAATTTCTCCCAGGAAAGTAAAGTAATAATTTCAGCCAGCGGAATGTGTACTGCGGGAAGGATAAAACATCATCTAAAACATAATCTATGGAGAAAAGAATCCAGTATTGTATTTGTCGGTTATCAAGCCAATGGTACTTTAGGTAGAAGGATAAAAGAGGGCGAGAAGGTGGTTAAAATATTTGGAGAAGAAATTCAGGTAAATGCTGAAATACATTCTTTGGAGGGTTTTTCAAGTCATGCGGATAGAGAAGGAATAATGTGGTGGATAAAAGGCTTTAAAAACAAACCTAAAAAAATATTTATAGTTCACGGAGAAGAGGAAGCAATGGAGGAAGTTTCTAGAAAAATTGAAGAAGAATTAAAAATTAAAACTCATATTCCAGAATTAAGAGAAACTTTATCTATTGAAGGAGAAAGAGTTTTGACTGGTGGAAGAATTGAGATAGACAGAAGAAGCAAAGAAGCTAAAGAGATAGGAGAGAGTATAGAAAAATTAAAATCAACCTTTGGGCTAGTATTACCAAGATTGGAATACGAGACTAAAGGTAGTGCTGATAATAAAGAATTAAATATAAATAATATTAAAAATAAATTGATGGAGATACAGAAAAGTATATTAGATTTAAATATGCTTATTAATAAACTACGCCAGTAGGGGCGTATTGCAATACGCCCCTACTTTATAAAAAGTCAAGGGAGTGAAGCTAGGACTGGAGTAAGTTAAAATTAAAGAATAGAATTTAGTTTTTCTTGTAGCCTCTGTTTTGGTAATACTCCTACGGTGCGATCAACTTCTTTGCCTTCCTTAAAGAAGATCAAAGTAGGTATCCCCTGGATACCATATTGAGCAGCAATGTGCTGGTTCTCATCAGTATTCAATTTACATACTTTAAGCTTGCCCTGGTTTTCCTCAGCTAATTTTTCAATAGTTGGAGCTAACATCCGGCAAGGCATACACCAGGAAGCCCAAAAATCTACTAAAACAGGCGTAGAGGATTCTAAAACCTCCTGTTGAAAATTATTTTCATTTACTTCTACTTCTATTTCTATTGGTTTACTATTTTCCATCGATCCTTTTCTCCTTTTTAATTTAAAATTATTTTTATTTTTAGTTAAAAATCTTAGTAATTAATTCTAGTCCTTCTTTTATTAATTCCACTTCTTTTTCAGAAAAACTTTTTATGATTCTTTTTTCACAATTATTCCTTTCCTGCTTAATCTGTTTTCTAATTTTAACTCCTTTAAAAGAAAGAGATACCACAAAAGATCTTCGGTCTGCCGGGTTTACCATTCTTAATAGATAGCCTTTTCTAACCAAGTTATCTATTATTCGGCTCCCTCTGGAAGGGGACAAACCCATTTTTTTAGCTAAAGCATTACAGGTCATTCTTTCTTCTATATCAATTCCCATGATCCCTTTGTATTCTACAAAAGAAATATTGCATCTAGTTCGAACATGTTTCTCATCTTCCATACAGCCTTTTTTTAATTCAATGATTAGATCTATTATGCTTTTATTCATTCTGTCACTAACCTATGTGCTATTAGCAATATTTGCTATTAGCAATTATATAAGGTAAAAAAATATTTGTCAAGTGTTTTTTAAAAAAAATTTTAAAATTTTCAAAAATTGCTGATTTTAGGGGAGAATTGATTTAAAATAGGAAAATGGCAAAGATTTGTATTTGGAATTATATATAGGAATTATAATGTGATAAAATAAATAAGGTTAATTTGTATAGAGTATATCATATCTCATATGGCGTGAAAAAATATTTTCAATTTTTTTGATGAATAATCATTAATATATTTAGGATTTGTATCTGAAAATGATAGCGAAATTAATACTTAGTAGGAGATAAGATGAAAGATAAACCAGTGCATTTAGAAGAAGATCACGAATTTATTATAAACGGTTATTCTCATCAGGGAGAGGGGATAGGCAGGATTGACAATTTTACCGTTTTTGTACCCGGGGCAATTCTTGGAGAAAGGGTGAGAGTAAAAATCACGGAGGTAAAAAAGAATTTTGCTCGAGGACAATTAGAGGAAATTATTTTATCTTCTCCTTTTAGGGTAGAACCCCGGTGTTCAGTTTATAATTTTTGTGGAGGTTGTCAATTACAACATATTGTTTATGAAAAACAATTAGAAATAAAAAAAGTAATGGTACAGGATGCTCTTATGAGATTAGGTCATCAAAAAGTAGAAGTATTACCGGTCATCGGGATGGAATATCCCTGGCGTTATCGTAATAAAGGTCATTTTCAAGTAGAACAGGAAAAAGGTAAGCTACATTTAGGATTTTATAGAGCGGGCAGTTATGATTTTATACCGGCCAGTGGATGTGTCCTGTTCAGTTCGCAAATTAATAAATTGGTTAGTTATTTGGAAGAACTATTAAGTTTACAAAAAGTTGTGGTCTATAATCGCCGAACCGGGAAAGGAAATTTAAGGAATATATTAATCAGAGAAAGTAGAAATAATAGAGAAATAATGATGGTCTTTATCACCAAAGAAGAGATTCTAGGATTTGACCAAAGTATTTTAAATAGTATAACCAGAATATTTCCTCAGGTAGTTTCTATTTATCAAAATATTAATAAAGACTATAGGTCAGTTTTATGGGGAAAGGATTTTAGACTTTTAAAAGGGAAGGTTGATTTGGAAGATGCCATTGGCCCATTCAGGTTTAAAATATCTCCCCAGTCTTTTTTCCAGGTTAATGTAGCCCAGGCGCAAATATTAAATGAAAAAATATTAGAGTATTCGCATTTAAGCGGAGAGGAGACCGTTATCGATTCTTATTGCGGTACCGCGGCCATTTCTATCTATCTGGCTAATTATGCCCAGAAAGTGTATGGTATGGAAATAGAAAAAAGTGCCATTAGAGATGCAAAAATTAATAGTGAGTTAAACCAGATCTTTAATTTAAAATTTTTTAGCGGTAGAGTTGAGGAGTGGTTATACAGATGGAGAAAAAGGGGTGAAAAAGCCCAGATTATTATAGTAGATCCACCCCGCAAGGGTTGTTCCGAGGAAGCATTAAAAGAAATTGTAAAAATTAGACCAAGACAAATTTTATACGTATCCTGTAATCCGGCTACCTTAGCCCGCGATTTAAAATACCTGACCAAGGATGATTATAAATTAGAAAAAGTCCTGCCGATTGATATGTTCCCTCAGACGGGCCACATAGAATGTCTGGCTTATTTAAAAAGATAAAAAATTAGAATAATAAGGATAGAGGAACACAATATATTGTGCCCTCATAATGATAGATGACGCACTCTCTGACATTCCTGCGGAAGCAGGAACCCAGGTTAACAAATTTATTTACTTTTTGGGTTGTAATCATTTTGTAATTTTATTATTCAAATATTATTTAGGGTTTTAAGATGGAAAAAAAGAAAAAAGACGATAAGCTTAATTTAAAAATAGGGCTTAAAGATATAGACCCGGGAGCATTATTTATAATAAAAAAGTTAAATGATGGGGGTTATGAGGCTTTGGTGGTAGGAGGTTGTATTCGTAATTTAGTAATGGGGGAAGAAGCCCACGATTGGGATATAACTACCTCAGCTACCCCAGAGGAAATTTCTCGAACCTTTAAAGGTTATAAAGTTGTCCCAGTAGGAGAAAAATACGGTACAATTATGGTAGTAATCAAAGCGGTTAATTATCAGGTGACCACTTTTAGAGGTAAAGATAAATTAAAAGGAATAGAAGAGACAGAAGTAGCGAAATGGACATCACTTCTACTGGAAGATTTAAAACATCGTGATTTTACTATCAATACTCTAGTCTGGGGGGAAAAAGAAGGAGTATTAGATTATTTTAAAGGGTTGGAAGATATTAAACGAAGGGTAATAAAGGGCGTAGAAGACCCTTCTGAGCGGATGAAAGAAGACCCCTTGAGGATGTTAAGGGCGATTAGAATGGTCTGCAAGCTTGATTTTAAAATAGATCAAGCTACCCTCCAGGAGATAAAGAAAAATAGCATACTGATTAAAAAAGTTAGCCCGGAAAGAATTAGAGATGAATTGATTAAAATATTATTAAGCAATTTTCCTAAAAGAGGGTTTAAATTGTTACAACAATTGGGCTTATTACAGTTTATTCTTCCTGAGTTAGAAAGATGTGTTGGCTTTTACCGAGAAGATTTTTGCCCGAATAAAGATCTCTTTGAACATATTTTAAATCTTTTGAATAATCTTCCCCCCGATTTAGCTCTTCATTTGGTAGCTTTACTGAGTGAAATAACCCAGCCCCCCTCTAATTCTCAGACAAGCAGAAAAGAAGTTGCAGCTAAAATACTGCGCAGATTAAAATTTAAGAATTCTATAATTAAAAAGGTTAGTATTTTGGTCCAAGAGGATTGGCGAGCAATTGATTTTCTCAATCCAAAAAATATTAGACAATTTATTTCTAAATGTGGCGAAGAAAACATTTTGAATGTTTTAGAATTAAAGCGGACTGATATTAAGATAGGTAAAAAAATTGCTAAACTGAAGCAATTAGAAAAAATGGAACAGCAGGTGAGAGAGGCTTTAGAAGAAAAGCCGCCGGTTTCATTAAAAGACTTAGCCATAAACGGAAAAGACTTGATTGATTTAGGGTACCAGGAAGGAGTAGAATTAGGAAGAATGCTAAAAAGTCTTTTAGAAATAGTTATTGATAAACCAGAATTAAACCGAAGAGAGAGATTACTTGAATTTTTAGAAACAGGTTTAATAAAATAAATTTTAAATAACCAAAAGAGAGGAGTGCAAGTTATGTCTTATGGCTATACTGGGAGCATACTTCACCTTGATCTAAGTTCAAAAAAATATTGGATAGAACATCCTCCCGAGACCTTTTATCGTACTTACTGGGGAGGTCGAGCTCTTGGGCTTTATTATATGTTAAAAGAAATGAAACCTAAAACCGATCCTTTATCTCCTGATAATCTGCTTATCTTCGCCCCCAGTGTCCTAACCGGTACCCCTGCTCCGGCTATGCCTCGCTACACCGTCTGTGCCAAATCATCTCTAACTGGAGCTGAAGGAGAAGCTGAGGCTGGAGGTTGGTGGGGGCCTGAACTGAAGAAGGCCGGCCTTGATGCCATTATCACAAAAGGTGCTTCTACTACTCCAGTCTACCTATGGATTAATGATGGAAAAGTAGAGATTAAAGCTGCTACTCACCTCTGGGGGAAAGACACCGGAACTACCCAGAAGATCATCAAAGAGGAATTAGCTGACGATAAAGTTAGGATTGCTCAAATTGGCCCTGCCGGTGAAAATCTAGTCCGTTTTGCCAATATCGTAAATGAATTAAAACACTTTAACGGTAGAAATGGCCTGGGGGCAGTGATGGGCTCTAAGAAATTAAAGGCTATTGCCGTAAGAGGAACTAAACCGATAGAACTTTACAATAAAGAAAGAGTAAGTCAAGTAACCAAAGAAATTACTAAAAGAGTTATGGAAAATCCCCTAAGTCGAGATCTTCGGGAATTAGGTACTCTGGCAGTGGTCCGCCCTTTTTATGAAGCGGGTTGCCTTCCTTCCTATAATTGGACTACCGGTTACTTTAAAGAAGGAGAAAACCTAACTGCTGAGACCTACAATAAAACTATTTTAAAGAAGACTATAGGTTGTTATGCCTGCCCCATCCGCTGTAAAAGGGTGGTAGAGATAAATGAATCAGACCTTCAAGTTGATCCTTCCTACGGAGGCCCAGAGTATGAGACTATTACCTCTTTAGGTTCTAGCTGTGGTATTTCTGATCTAAAATACATTGCCAAAGCCAATGAACTTTGTAATAAATATACTATGGATACTATCTCTACCGGTATGGCTATCGCCTTTGCCATGCAATGCTTCCAAGAAGGCCTTCTTACCAAGGAAGATACCGGAGGGATAGAACTTACTTTTAGTAATAAAGAAGCGATGCTTAAGATGGTAGAAAAGATTGCCCATCGAGATGGATTAGGAGACCTCTTGGCAGAAGGATCTTATCTTGCTGCCCAAAAAATAGGTAAGGGTTCAGAAAAATTCATCCATCAGGTCAAGAAACAAGAGATTCCCATGCACGATCCTCGATTAAAGATTGGAGTAGGGCTACAATATGCCTTAGCTGACTATGGGGCTGACCATATGAAAGCCGCTCATGATACTTACTTTAAAGATAAAGATTCCTACGGAATAAAAGAAATGAAGGGTTTGGGCATCTTAGAACCAGTATCTCCTACTGATATTGGGCAAAATAAAGTAACCCTATTTAAAATACTGGATACCTACTGGTCTTTACTTGACACCTTAGGGGTCTGTGATTTTGGTTATGTCCCTCGTAGTGTAGGGACTATGGAAGAGCTCCTCGAGATTATCTGTTCTACTACCGGCTGGAAGACCACCTGGTTTGAATTTATGAAAGTAGGAGAACGCTCCATCAATATGGCTCGTGTCTTTAACTGTCGAGAAGGCTTTACTACCAAAGATGATACTCTTCCTGAGGTCTTCTATCAGAACTTTAAGGGTGGACCCTTAGAGGGAAAATTCGCCATTAATAAAGAAGATTTTGAAAAAGCTTTAAAATTACGCTATGAACTGATGGGTTGGAATCCCGATAGCGGAATTCCTACCTCCGCCAAACTAATCGAATTAGGTTTAGATTGGCTTATTGAGGAGATCGGATAATGAAGATAATGAAGATAAGTATCGTACTGGAAGGTTATTTAAAAGATAAATATTCCTTTAGCCCTATAGAGCTAAACTATTCTAAAGCGGTAACCATTCACAAAATCTTAGAAGAGGCTAAAATATCTTCCGCTGATATCTTTTTTATTAAAGTGGAAGATTCACTCGTAAAAGAAGATTACTTTGTTAGAAAATCTTGCAAAATTAAACTATTTCCGATTATCGGAGGGGGTTAATTTTTCATTTACAAAAGTGCCTCAATATCTTTAATGCCGATCTCCTCCCGACAGATAAATGGTTCAGCAAACTCTTTGCCAATAAGGTTTCCCCAGTAACGGTTAGTATTTAAAATCCATTCAAATATCTGGTGACCTTCAGGAGAAGGCCCAAATTGAGATTCATAGCATCTTATAGCTTCTATCTTCATCTCCATCTCATTGCTTATATCCATAACAAACGAAGGTTTGAAGCATATTCTTAGATGAGAAGCAACATAATAATATATTTTTCCCACATAAAAGGGTTTTCCCTTCATCTCTGTTTTGGTAAATTTTCCATAAAAACGAGCAGCATCACCTATTTTTGAGGCAGCGATATGATCAGGATGAGCATCTATCCAATAAGGAACAAAGATAATATCAGGATGAAGCCTTCTGATAATTTCAGCTAATTCCTGACGAGTTTCTATTTCATCCCGGAGATATCGATTGGGAAAATCAAGAGTGATTCTTTCTTCTATACCCAATAGTCTGCTTGATTTAACACTCTCTTTTTTTCTTGTCTCGGGATTGCCTCGAGGGGTAGGCTCACCATCAGTTAAATCTACGATAGTAACCTGATGGCCAGCTTTGGTAAATTTTAATATAGAACCCCCCATCCCCAATTCCACATCATCAGGATGTGGTCCGATAGTAATTATATTAAGCATCTTTTTACCTCACTAGCTATAATTTATAAATTCCCCAAAACTGCCCGAGCAATAGAGAAAGAATGGTCATTTATTCTTTTAAGGATATTAATTAAATCAAGATGCATACCACTGGTCTTTTGAGAGAGCTCTACTCCAATATTTAGTCGGTTAATATGAGTTTTGCGTAAGTTTATTTCCAAAGCATCAATATCTTCTTTTTGGTCAACTACTTTTTGTGCCATCCTTCGGTCCTGGAGAGCAAAAGCACCTATGGCACAGCGAAGATTATTATATATTTTTTGATGCATCTTTTTAATCTCTTCTAACCCTTTCTCAGAAAATATAAGACTATGATCGATCTTTTTTTCTACCAAAGGAATCAAATTTTTATCAATCAAGTCCCCGATATGCTCAAGGTCGTCAACCACATACAATAGTCTAAATACTTCTTGAGAATGTTCCTTAGAAAGGGTTTCAAAGCTTATTTTAGTTAGATATCTGGTTATCTCTCGAGAAAGGTTATCTACAATCATATCTTGCTGGCCAACCTTGTCCAGTAATTTTTCATCATTATTAAGGAAAACTTGCATAATGCCTAATACCATCTCTTCAACAGTGTTAGAAATGCGCAATATCTCTTTACTGGCAAGATAAAAGGCAATTTCAGGAGTTTTAAGGGCACCGGCATCTAAAAATTTTGGTTTTTGTAAAGAATCTACTTCCTCGGTCTTGGGAATAATTTTTTCTAAAAGTTTGGCGAATCCTTCAGTAAAGGGTAGAAAAATTAGGGCATTGCCCACAATGATTAAGGCATGGGCATTGGCAATCTGTCGAGGTAGATTTATAGAAGTCTTTTGCACCAGATAAATTATTGGGGTAGTGAGCAGGAAAAATATAATAACTCCTCCTAGTTTAAATAATAAATTAGCCCAAATAACCCTTTTTGCACTCCTGGTAGCTCCGATGCCAGCGAAGAGGACGGTGGAGCAGGAGCCTAAATGTGAACCTAAAATAATAGGAATAGCCAGATTAAGAGAGATGAGCCCTTGCATAGCTAGAGAAATAGTTAAGCCCATAGTGGCAGTACTGCTCTGGATTAGACTGGTAAATAAGGTAGAGGCGAGCAGAGCTAATAGAGGAATATTTTCCAAATTAGTTAATGTTTCCTTAAAAAAGGCCTGGTCTTTAAGGGGAGAGACTGATTCTGACATCACCTTCATCCCCAGAAAAATAAAACCTACCCCCAGTAAAATATTGCCTATAAATCTCTGTTTTCTCTTTCTCCCTAAAATTATTAAACCAAATCCGACCATAATTATTAAGAGGGCATAATCAGATATCCTAAAGGCAATTATTTGGGTTGCTATAGTTGTCCCCATACTGGTTCCCAGCAAAATACTAAGTGTCTGACTTAAGCTCATAATTCCAGTATTTACCAGACTTACCAATAGAGTAGAGGCAGCGGTGCTGCTCTGGATAGTAAAGGTTAGGATAATACCGGCAAATAAAGCGATTAATTTATTTTTAGATAGAGTACTTAAGATTTGTTTTAACTTATTACCAAAGTTATTTTTTAAGCCTTCACTGGTCATTTGCATCCCATATAAGAATAGAGCCAATCCCCCAACCAAGCCCATTAGAATAAAAAACATATTGTTCTTTCTCCCGGTTTAAATTTTTATAAAAATATAGAAAACATTTATTATTTAACAATATATTCTATGCTCTTATCAATAGCCGATTTTATCTCTTCAATCTCCATCTTTTGTACTTCTTTAGCAAAAGGTTCCAAGGAGATATCCCCATTATAGCCTAGTTTAATTAGTAATTCTATCTGTTCCTTGCTTTTAAGTTTATCCTGGACGGATACTAAAATACGGTGATTATCTCTATATTGTTCAGTTGGAATAACACTTTCTACTCCAGAGATATGCACTAATCCGGTATAAGAAAGGTTATATTTATTTTCTATTATATCAAATGTATCAGGACCGATGTAGTGATGGAAAGTATCATAGACAATTTTGTAGTTAGGACAACCTGCCTCTTTTATAGCGTTCATAGCTGTAACTAATGAGCAAAGTGAGCTTTCTTTGAATCCCAGAGGTTCCACATAACCCCACAAATTACTTTCTTCAAATAACGGAGCGAATGATTTTAATGCTCCTACAGTTTCTTTAAAAAACTCTTTTGAATTCCTTCGGTCATTAACCTCGTTATTGGGACATAGTACGATTGCTTTGCACCCTATAGACAAAGACAGATTAATTAATTCTTTTAATTCTTTTATTGCTTGCTGCAATACTACACCCAGATTAAATTTTTGTAGGGCGTTGATAGTAAGTATCTCTAGGTCATATTTTTTTAATAAATCTTTAATTTCTTCTGGCGAATAAGTATCAATTACTCCTTTTCCAGGGAGGTCGTTTCGTAATTCGACCTTATTCAGACCTAAATCTGCAGTAAATTTAAAAAAATCTTCTAAGTTCAAATCCGGGTAGATTATTCTATTTAGACTAAATCTTGATCTTTCCATCATCCTATTCTCTCCCTTTTTATATTTTAATAGTTTTGTAAACTAAGATAAATTAAGCGTAACTTAATTTTTAGGAATATTTTTCTCGAGAAATTTGCTTATTTTTTATTATATTATCCTAAAGAAGTAAATTTGTAAACGAAACACCTGAAATTGGGGAGTTAGGAAACAAAAAAATTGACGATTATAATTTGGTATGATATTATAATAACAAAATTGAATATAAATGGTGGAGAAACAAGAGAGAACCATTTTATTAACCGGGGGCTTAAGCCCTTTTATCTGAATATATTCGGATATGCAGGTTAATGAAATGGTTTTTTATTTGTAATATGAAGAGAATATCGATGAAGACAGATGTGGTAATTATAGGAGGAGGGGTAATCGGCACTGCTATTGCCCGAGAATTATCCAGATACAGACTGGATATAACTCTTATAGAAAAAGAAGATGATGTGGCAATGGGGACCAGTAAGGGTAATTCTGGGATTATCCATGCCGGCTATGATGCTGATTTTAAAACCTTAAAAGGTAAACTTAATATAAAGTCAAATTTAAAATTTGATAAGCTGTGTGCAGATTTAAAAGTTCCCTTTAAGAGGATAGGTTCATTGGTGGTGGGCTTTAACGAGAAAGATTTTAATAAAGTGAAAGATCTAAAAGTGAACGGAGAAAAAAACGGAGTTAAAAATTTAGAAATAATTACTGGTGATAAGTTATTTAGATTAGAAGCAAATTTAAATCCCCAAGCCAAGTATGCCCTTTATGCCCCTTCTGCCGGAATTATTTCCCCTTATGAATTAACTATCGCCCTGGCTGATAATGCAGTAATAAATGGAGTTAAAGTCTTACTGGAAACCGAAGCAAAGGATATAATAATTGAGAAAGGACAGACTTATGGCATACTTACCAACAAGGGGTTAATTGAAACTAGGGTAATAATAAACGCTGCTGGGTTATATGCTGATGAGATGGCTAAACTTATCGGAGAAGATTTTAAGATAAAGCCTTTAAAAGGTGAATACAGGCTATTTGATAAACAATGGGGGAGCTTAGTTGGTCATATCCTTTTTCCTATTCCCACTAAATTAACAAAAGGAATTTTGGTAGCGCCAACGGTTCATAACAATCTCTTAATAGGACCTAACTCTTATCAGGTTGAGGAAAAGGATGATCTGGCTACTACTGAGGTCGGGATAAACGAAGTATATTCGGGAGCAAGAAAATTAGTTCTCCATCTTCCCCATCAAGATCTGGTGGCTTCTTTTACCGGTTTAAGGGCAAATATTGAGGGCAGAGATGATTTTATTATTGAGCCCTCAAAAAAGATTAAAGGTTTTATCAATGTGGCAGGTATTAAGTCACCGGGCTTAAGTTCAGCCCCGGCTATTGCCGAAATGGTCAGCGATATTTTAAAAGAGGTAGCAAAAGAAATTTCCCCCCAATTAGAACTAAATTATAAGGATAATTTTACAGAGACCTTATCCGACCAACCGAGATTTACAGAATATGCAGACAAGATAGAAAGATGGCAGGAGATAATAGAAAGAGATTCCGATTATGGAGAGATTATCTGCCGATGTGAGAAGGTAAGCAAAGGAGAAATAATAAGGGCTATCCATCAACCGGTGCCCGCCAGAAGTCTTGATGCCATAAAGAGAAGGACCAGGGCAGGGATGGGCCGATGCCAGGGAGGTTTTTGTAGTCCCAGAGTTTTAAGAATCCTATCTGAAGAGTTAAAGATTTCTTCCTTAAGAGTAACTAAAAAAGGAGAGGGTTCAGAAATTTTAACATCTAAGACCAAAGATATGATCAAAGAAACAGGAGTTAAGTTTAAAGATGAAGTTAGAGTATGATTTAGTAATTATCGGAGGAGGCCCAGCTGGTCTGGCGGTTGCTTTAGAAGCAGAAAAAAATGGAGTAGAAAATATTCTGCTTTTAGAAAGAGATGAATACTTAGGTGGAATTCTTCCCCAATGTATCCATAATGGATTTGGCTTACAATATTTTAAAGAAGAATTGACCGGACCGGAATATGCTGATAGATTTATTACCCAAATCAATAACCATAAAGTTGACATAAAAACTGAAACTATGGTAGTTAAGATAACCCCAAATAAACAGATTATCGCTTTAAATAGAAATGATGGTTTATTGTGCATCAAAGCCAGGGCTATTGTCTTGGCTATGGGGTGCCGGGAAAGAACGCGGGAAGCGATTGCTATAGCCGGGAGTAGACCTGCCGGGATATTTACCGCTGGTACTGCCCAGAGATATATTAATATAGAAGGGTATATGGTAGGCCATGAGGTGATTATTCTGGGGTCAGGGGATATCGGGATGATTATGGCTCGTCGGATGACTTTAGAAGGAGCAAAAGTAAAGGCGGTTCTGGAAATCATGCCCTTTTCTACCGGACTAATCAGAAACAAGGTTCAGTGTCTGGATGATTTTAATATCCCTTTAAAATTTAATCATACTATCACCAGAATTGAGGGCAGAAAGCGGGTAGAGAAGGTGACCATCACTCAGGTGGATAAAAACTTACAA